>Ga0222670_1000176_pt1 | contig 30430 bp, 34 predicted proteins | sample AntAcemetagen732_FD_181148 | JGI IMG/M metagenome (GOLD analysis project Ga0222670, IMG submission 181148) | Saline water microbial communities from Ace Lake, Antarctica - #732 | ecosystem: Environmental > Aquatic > Non-marine Saline and Alkaline > Saline | place: Antarctica: Ace Lake... | reverse complement strand
GCCAATGTTGAGTTAAATCGTAACTTGTCGGCTTTGTATGATTCACGAGACCAACTTGAATGTTGTCGCACTTTTTTTAATGAATTAATTAAAGGTGGCTCAACATTTAACTCACGAACTGTCAATGAAGTCGCCGTTGATGATGACGATGAAGATGATGAGGGTAATAATGAACTTGCGAATGACTTTGGGTCAAACAAGGGGAAAAATGTAAAAATTAATTGCACCGCAACAAATAATTATACACTGTCGGCAACTGAACTGCGGTGCGAAGAAATAACTGAACATCTTGATGAATTACACACATCATCTGGCTCATCCAACATTTGGTCAACCGTCGACATTCCTTTTACTTCTACCGCGTCTAATACTGAATCAGTTTTTTCGCTAAAAAATGGCAAAGAAAGAGTATTTTCGTTAAAAAAAAGTAAAAACAAGGTTTCAGATACTATTAAGCCTATTATTGAATTTATCAAGACCAGTGCTCGTAGTAAAAACAAATACATTAAAAGTGCCCAACTTGACGAGTGTGCTTATACTTTAAGCCATGCGAAAAAGACCATTGCGGAAACTATTCGCCGTACTTATGCCGAAATTCTAACCAAGTTAGAAACCTTTGATACACAAATCACATCTATCATTCACTATGTAGCATCTATAGACGCAGTACTTGCTCGAGCAAACATGGCCACTTGCAATGGCTATTGCAAGCCCAACCTTGATTTATCAGAAGGTGCGTCATTTGTTGAAGCAAAAAACCTTCGACACTGCATTATTGAAAAAATCCAAACCGACGAAATTTATGTTGCTAACGATGTAACCCTCAATGCTCATGGAATCCTACTTTACGGTGTTAATGCTGTTGGAAAAACAAGTCTTATTAGGTCTATTGGTATCGCTATAATAATGGCTCAATCGGGTTTTTTTGTATCTGCCTCGCAGTTTCGGTATAAACCATATACAAAATTATTTACTCGTATTCTCGGCAATGATTCATTGGCAAAAGGATTGTCAACGTTTGTTGTGGAAATGTTAGAACTAAATCCTATTTTACAGTATGCTGACCAAAATAGTATTGTTTTAGGAGACGAGTTGTGTTCGGGTACCGAAACACCCTCAGCTATTAGTTTAAATATGGCAAGTTTAATGCGAATGTGCAAAGGGAATGTATCGTTTATTTTAGCAACACACTACCATGAACTTGCAGAAATGCAAGAAATTCAAGCAATATCCAATTTATCTATCATGCACATGTCAATGTTTTATGATAGGCTTGATGACAAGTTGGTATACAACCGTAAATTGCAAATGGGGGTAGGAAGCAACCGTTATGGACTTGAAGTGTGTAAAGCATTAAAGATGCCTGATGATTTTTTAGAGCATGCTAACGAACTAAGGCTAAAGTACTATGCAACAACAGGAGCAGGTAGTATCTTGGACCAAAAAACGTCTGCGTATAATTCAGAACATGTGCGAGGAATGTGTCAGCAGTGCAAAAAAACCATGTCAACCGAAGTTCATCATGTTTTGCCCCAAAAAATGGCAGATAAAAATGGATTAATTCAAGATTCATTCACTGGCACAGTTGTCCACAAAAATCATCCTGCGAATCTAATGAGTGTTTGTGAAAAATGCCACCTGGCATTTCACCATTAATAATCAATCTTTTAAATAAAAAATTGACTTATATTAATATACTAATGCCTCGTTGTCCTAACGGAACTCGTAAAAATAAAAAAACTGGAGCGTGTATTCCGTACGAAAAAAAGGTACTTAAGTCTAAGTCTAACTCTAAGTCTAAGTCTAAGTCTAAGTCTAAGTCTAAGTCTCTCAGTTTTTATTCAGCCAAATTAAAACCAAAATCTATTTCCCCAAAAATGCATCGTAAGCAAATTTTATTTTCTGCTTCGTCACCCATATCATCTGTCTTAATTCGCAAGAAAATGATGGAGCAAATTATCAAAACCAACAACGATACTAATATTTCAGGTGTTAATATTCAAGTAAAAACAATTACCCCAACTAAAATGGGAAATAGATATATTTACAGAGGTGTTCTTTCTTATCCCCAAACTGAAATCAGAAAATCTGGTTACTCTGCCAAAGGAATTGATGACGGACTACTGTACAACAGCCATCCTAGCATTGGGTTCACATGGAAGCAACTCTAAATATTATTTAATTTTAATCAAAGCCATTGATTCTCCAATCTTTGAACTTGGGTATATTGCAAGGATGAAACCTATTCTTTATCAAGTCTTCTTTAAAGATTAAACAGTTTTGATTCATCTGTATATAATCATATTTAAATATATGTTGACTTTGAATCAACAAATCCCAATATATTTTATTTTGATTCTTTTCTAGCAACTGTATAGCACCTTCTGACTTATTTTTAGACAATATTTCCCAATTTATTTTATCTTGATTTTGTTCTAGCAACTGCATTGCTGACGGATTTTCAGACAACCAACACCAATCAATTCTATCTGGATTTTGTTCTAGCAACTGTATAGCTGACGGATTTATAGACAACATATGCCAATTTATTTTATCTGGATTCTTTTCTAGCAAGTGCATTGCTGACGGATTTGCAGACAACTGATGCCAATTAATTTTATCTTGATTTTTTTCTAACAACCTTAAAGCATCTTTTGACGAATTGTAAGACAAAGTATACCAATATATTTTATTTGGATTTTGTTCTAGCAACTTTATAGCACCTTCTGACGGATTAGAAGACAACCCCACCCAATTTATTTTATCTTGATTTTTTTTTAGCAAGTGTATAGCTGACGGATTAGAAGACAACCCCACCCAATGAATTTTATCTGGATTTTTTTCTAGCAAATGCATTGCTGACGGATTTTCAGACAAATTTCTCCATTTTATTTTATCTTGATTATTTTCTAGTAACTGGATAGCACCTTTTGACGGATTAAAAGACAATTTCTTCCAATTTATTTTATTTGAATTTATCCAATCCAATAAAAAGATTGGTAATTTGAGATTCATTGTGTTCTTGTTATTTTCTTGTAACTGGATATCACATTTTGACGGATTAGAAAACAATTCATTCCAATTCAATAAAAACATTGGTAATTCGAGATTTAGTGTGTTCTTGTTATTTTTTTTATTTCATTTTTTTTATTTCATAAACGCAGTACCTTTAATTAAATTTAAATAAACGTAATCAATGTTTATTTTACTTTTTATTTATTTTTTTTAATAATTACTTATAGTAAGACTAACAAAAAATGGCAAATCTAGGCGTCATGTATTCATCTATTCCAGGCATTACCACAAACATATTATCCAAAGACAACGGCGTTGCTCTCGGTGGAGGCATTCGCGGAATTATGCCCCAGCATGTTATTGGCCAAGATGCTGACTCGTCTTTTGCTCGCACACGTTTTACACTTCGTGACGCGTGGAACACTACCACTTATCCAAACAAACTCGGCGTACCTAACAAACGCATCATCGGCCCATTTCGTGCCGTTAACAATTCGGGCGACGTGCTAAGTCGTGACAATTATTCATGCGGAGGTGGTTGTCAGACTTTTCAAAGTCGCCCCAACATGCATGGTCTAAGTACCCGCTTTGGTGCCATTCATAGCAACTGCGACGAAACATTAGTGCCCCCTGCCGCATGCAATGTGAAATATGTGTATGATAGTTCGGATTACATTCGGTTTAAAAAGCATCAGGCAACCAACCACAACTACAACGACCATTCTAATGGCGGGGACGACTCATCTGCCTCCCAGTCTGCTATCCGTGCCATTCGTAGGCATTAATTTGTCTTTTTTATTTAATATTTAAGTTTATATTTAATAAAAATGAAATATTATTTTGCTTATGTTTTATTCAAGTGAAATATGCTGTCTATAAAAACTAATAATGATGATAAAGATACTTTACCAAATATGCTATGGAGATCAGTTTTAATTGTAATAATAATGTTAATTCCGTCTCTTATCTTTTGGCTGGATTATTATCCGTTGTCTAACATTACATATCATAAAGGGTACTGTACTAATATGCAAAATGTTATGTATTTGGATAATTCAATCATATATTACAATACAGATATATATGACGCAATCAATGGAACATATGTAGGATATGGTAATGGTGGATTTGGAACAGATGATAATTCATATATTGCTAATGCAGGAAAAGTTAGTGGGGATACACATGTATTTCCTTATTCTGGATATCAAAATAATATTCCTGCTTGGCTATGTTCTTATGCAATATCAGGGTCTCAACTTTGGAAAACACTAAATAATAACAATAATGACGATGACAAAAGTCTTGTTACTGCCATTTGGGGTGACGAGACTTGGATTCCGTGCAAGTACGCTTCGTTAAAAAACGCACAAAAATCTCCTTGGAATATTAAAAAAGTTGCTCGTGTAAGAAATAATGATTGGTTGGCAGTTACTTCAGTATATGACAGCACTTATACTCCGTTAAATGAAACAGACCATTATATTACCGCTATTGTGTTTATGGCTATTTTAGGAGGTTGTTTGTTTTTGCATACTATATATATTTTAATACATTGTTATAAAGTAAGGGTTGTTAAACCAACTTATGATTATAATTTCATTTCCCAGAAATAATATCCTTGGTTGTCATTTCTCTAGCATCCAGGATAAAATTTGCCACCTCTTTTCCCATTTCGGGCTGACTTTCAAAGTACTGTCCAACTGATTTAAGTAGAAATTTTTTACCAATATTTTTTGGTGTATTTCTGGTAACACACGAAACGCCAACTCCTTCGTCTTTTAAATTATACGCATTCACGCCATTTTTTTTCATTATGGGGGCTAAAATGGCGTGAACTTCTTTTCTGCGTTTGGTTAAACCCTTAATATCGTTGTCTAATGTATACCACTCCTTTACCAAACGTTTTATGTTGTTGTTGGTATTATCTGACGAATAAGTTGTTTCGGTAATTACTGATTCTGACATGGTTAATTCGTATCTAAACTAGGTTACTATACTATGAGATATTGTTTTATATTGTTTATTGTAAAAACAATACATTTTAAAAGTTACAGATTTGTAAAAACAATACATTTTAAAAGTTACAGATTTGTAAAAAACAAAATGAGTATAATATTGATAACATATCAAAATTATGAATGTGAAATTACCAATGTGTTTATTAGATTGGATACATCCAGATAAAATAAATTGGAAATCGTTGTCTATAAATTCGTCAGAAGGTGCTATGCAGTTATTAGAACAAAATCCAAATAAAATTGATTGGGAGAATTTGTCTAGTAATGAGTCTGAATGGGCTATTCACTTGTTAGAACAAAATCAAGAAAAAATAGATTGGTATGAGTTGTCCTGGAATACATCAGAAGGTGCTATACGGTTGCTAGAACAAAATCAAGAAAAAATAGATTGGTATATTTTGTCTAGAAATAAGTCAGAACGTGCTATACGGTTGCTAGAAAAGAATCCAGATAAAATTGATTGGAGTCCATTGTCTATAAATCCGTCAGAAGGTGCTATGCGGTTGCTAGAAAAGAATCAAGATAAAATAAATTGGGAAATGTTGTCTATGAATCTGTCAGCTATACAGTTGTTAGAAAAAAATCAAGATAAAATATATTGGTATACCTTGTCTTGTAATCCGTCATATGGTGCTAAACAGTTGCTGGAAAAGAATCCAGATAAAATTAATTGGGAGAATTTGTCTGGAAATACGTCAACATGGGCTTTAGATATGTTAATAAATAACCAAGATAAAATATATTGGATAGGATTGACAATGAATGAGTCAGCTATGCAGTTGCTAGAAAAAAATCAAAATAAAATAAATTGGCCTTGCTTAGAATTAAATAGATCATTATATGCTATTCACTTGTTAGAAAAGAATCAAGATAAAATAGAAGATTGGTATGGATTGTTTCAAAATTCGCATATATTTAAGTATGATTATAAAAAGATGAAAGATAACTGTATGTTGTTTAAAGACGACTTAATAAAAAATAGGTTTCATCCTTGTAATATACCCAAATTTAAAGATTGGGGAATCAATGGGTTTAAATGAAACTGTTTATATTTTTATATTTTTATACTTTTTATTTTACTTATATTTTTCTACAGCATGGGCAGTATCCAATTTTGCGATTGGCAACAATTGCATCTTTTACCAACGATTGACTAAAGGACAAAGTGACAATGTTTTTTGCACGCTTATCCATACAAGTACAGCATTTGTTTTTAAACCACATTTCACATTTATGCCCACATAAGTGCATATATCTAGGAGCCCCAAGATTTTTGGACTCAGTCTCACTCATGATTTTTCCTGAACGAAGTTGCATAATTAATTATGAGTTGAGTTTTAATGATGGTAAAAAACAACATTATATTCTATTTCATTTTTTTATTTTATGAATGTTTTTTAAGTTAGTTTAGATAAGGAATATTCAGAAATTAGTGTTTCAAGTTTGGCCATGTTAATATGCTCCATAACAACATGACTTTCCCAAAAGTATCTGCAATACGCCCATAAGAAACAGCAGTCTGTCGCATACCATTGCGGATACTTGCATAACAAGGCACTTTGTAATGACTCTGGCAAGTAAATTAACCCAGCCTGAGGCAAAACACTGCACAACTGAGTTAGCGAATTTACGGGGCTACATGTTGGGTCCAAAACAATCACAGGACATGCTTGGTCCAAAGTTTTGCACAAGTCTTCGAGCAACGGCGGGTAAGCATAGTTGTAAGACCATCTCCAATCAGGACAGCCGTACGTGTAATAGCGAAGTGTCCACTCTAAACCCTCGCAATAATTTTGCACCACATCTTTAACTAAAACGTTCCTTGGAAATAAATTAGCATAATATCGTGGTTGCCAGCCTTTTTGCAAGGGAGCAATGTTTTTTTCCAAGGTTCGTTCAAATGTTGGGGTGGCCTCGAATTTCTTAAATACCTCATCAGCGGTTCTGGTTGGCATAACGTGTTCTCTGCGATTTCGCATCTTGTGTTCTTGCTGAATATACTCCTCTTCTTTGTTAGCTAAAAATCCAATGTAAATGTGCATATTTTTCCAGTGAATCGTAGTGTGATTGTTTACAGCAACTGTTAAATGTTGACTCAATTTTATATCTTTTGCTTTGTTTAGTTTTGCCTTAAATAAATCCTGATAGGCGAGCATTAGCTTATCCATGCCTCCTGTGCGAATGTTAAGAGCAGGAAAATGTGGCAGAAAGTCGTTGCCTAAAAGAAATGTCAGTACAATGTAGTCATTGGGGTCAATATCCATGACTTCAACTAACCGTTGAATGTCGAGCATGTAGTTAGAGTTTGGTTCTAGATTCTCTAAATGAAAGTGAGGGCTTTCACGAAAGAGAAAGAGGTTGGGAGCATGAACCAAGTGACAGATAGACAGTACAATAAGGTCAGCATCAAGACCATATATAACTGTTGTTTCATTACAATGTTTTTCGGGATTCTGGCGAATGTAGTCAAACAACTTGTGCTCGCCTTCTCCCGCATCCTTGCTACCGCTAAATATAATGTTACGACTGGTTTTGTCGTTACACTCTTTAATAAATGCGGCTTTAATATCGGCGTCAAGTTTGCTCATAAAAACGGTGCCAGGAGTGATGGCCAAGGTGCTCCACGCATTTTTTTGGGTTGGAGGCTTTTGATAAATATGGTTGGTGGCTTCAGCCAAGTACCAAGACTTGTAGCGTCTGCTTCGCTGTTGTTCTATTTTTGCCACGGGTGCTACGCCGTCAAACGCGATATATATAGTTTTTTGAGGAGCAACCAGGTCTATGTACTCATGTATCTTTTGAATTGTGCCTTCAATCACAAGGTCCGTGTTTACAGAAGCAGTTTCTTTTAAAGATGCGCTCAGTTTGTGGTAGACGTCGTAAATAATAGAATTGCAGTCAAGGTACAAATTATCGACTACACGTTTCTTTGGCACAAACTTGGAGAGAATATGGGGGTAGTTCTTAACAATATATGAAAAATAGCTAGGGATTCCCATAATGATTTTATCTTGTTGTCATATTATCCAAACACAATTATTTCATTTTTACGTTTTGTAAAAAAATAAACACAATACTTTAAAATAATCACATTGTTTTTTATAACAAAAAAATAAAAAATATAATAATAATAATGCCTATTTCTAAATTTAAATGTGGAATAAATTCGCGTACTGGGCGGTGTCGTCGTGATAAAACTTTAAAAAAACATTCATCCAATTGCTATGTTGGCACACGTAATTATTGTAAAAAAAAAATAAAAAAAACTATAAAAAATAAAAAAATGAAAAGTAAAAACTTAAAAAGTAAAGTCAGCAAAGTAAATAAACTCAGCAAAGTAAAAATGACAGAATCACCAGAAGTAACCAAGTTTATGCGTTCAATTAAAACTTCAATTGTCAAGGATACTCCAAAGGATTTGCAAAAATCTGTAAAACAAGTACTAAACTCATTTATTATTGGACGAATTAGGTATAACTATGATGGAGAATTCGACGAATTAAGTTTGGTATTTAAAGACAGAAACGTAAGTTTAAATATTGGGCATAGTAAACACGAATCAAGGGAAACTTTAACATACGAAATAAAAGAATATGGTCTTTCAGATGAAGATGATGATGATGACCCTAACGAATTATTAGAAGTTAAAGGACAAGACAAAATTGAACACTATTTAAATTCTTCCAACAATGAAAATGTTGTTTATGATAATTTGTCACAAAAACAAAAAGATATGTTTGAAACATATATGAATAGCGTAAATTGTTGCGGTAAATTAGATTACAAGTATAGTTTTGCATTATTTACTCGCCTTTTCATCAAAGTAATAGAAAAATGCAAAAAAACTAAGTACAGTGGATTTTGGTGATAGATTAGATTGCATGAAAATATAATTACTTAAATAAAATAATTACATTTTTTCCTATAAATATAATTAAGATAAATATAAAAATGAAATTTAAATTCAACCATAATACAATCCAATTAAAAGTAATAAAATACATAAATATGGGAATATTAAGACTAAATTCATATCTAAAAGAGCACTGCTCTGACTGTATTACAACTCAGCCAATGTCGGTTTTAAAAAATAAAAGGATTGTTATTGATGTGCAAATATACATGTATCAGTTTATGTGTGAAACCAATACCTCATTAATTGAAAACATGTATTTTATGTGTAGTCTTTTGGTTCGCCATGAGATTATTCCACTGTTTGTCTTTGACAATCGTAAACAAATCAAGAACCAAAATGTTTTAAACAAGGACCGTAAAAAGCAAGAGCGAAAGCAAATCAGAAACAAAGCAATTGATAGTGTGGTTCAAATGATTACCAACCACAACGAAAATAATGGTGAAAGTGATAATGTCTTAAATACCATAACCGAAATTAATTGGCAAAAGCTTAAGCGTGAAATAGTCAGCATTAAAAATTCACAAATCACGCAAATCAAGCGTCTTATTCAAACATTTGGTTTCACATATACAGACGCAGAAGAAGAAGCTGATGAAGTGTGTGCTCATGTGGCTATTACAAAAAATGCATACGGATGTTTAAGCGACGACACAGACATGTTTGCATATGGTTGTCAGAATATTTTTCGCAATTTTAACATGACAAAACAAACCGTATCTTTTGTGAATGTACCATTAATTTTAAAAAAATTAAAAATAACAAAAGAAGAACTAAAAGAGGTTTGTGTTTTAGCTAGCAATGATTACAACGGTAACATACAAAACATAATGGATATATTTTCAATCATGGAGCAATTTGTCTTGTATAAAAATAAAAAAAATAATAATAAATTAAACAACGAATTAAAGTTTTACGAATGGTTTATTGAGCAAAATGAAGAATATAAAATGTACAATTCTGAGTTTAAAAAAATATACAACATATTCGATGTCTTTGCAAAGACAACATCTTTGCCCAGAATTGCGTTTGCCAACAAGGTTATAGACCATAAAGAATTAAAAAATATAATGAAAAATGAAGGATTTCATTACATGTAAATAAGATACAAAACTAAATATTAACGATGACAAATTGAACCATACAAGTAAAGTTCTTTGGTTCCTCTTTGTTCATAATACTTGCTAAAAAGGTTATCGGTTTTTTGAGCAAATTCAGAATCGACCATATCCCCACAACAACGCAAAACATACAGCGAATCGTCTGGCATATTTTCAAAGATATCATCTACTTTTTGAAGCTTTACCCAAAGGATACAATCCTTTATAAAAAGGCTTAGACTTGGAATGCATGGCAAGGTTGCGAAATGGATAATACTTGTTAATATTTCTCTCTGAACTCATTTTATATTTAACTTATGTGCAGTATTATATTTAACTTATCTGCAGTATTTATATTGTTTTTTTAAATAATTAATATTCGGGTGTGTGCTTCTTAAATAGACATCCCTGTGGTACTAACCCAGGGATTGCATTTGTAATTATGGTAGGGTCCTGAAACTCGCACCCTGACAGCCAAATTTTAATAATGCAAAACTTTTTCTTGGGCGATACGCTAATGCCGTTAATGGTTGCCATACAGGCCTTGTTAGAACTCAAAGTATTTCCAACCAAAGCATATGACAAACGCGACCACAACTCCGCAACTACCGTGTTTGGAATTTGATAGGAAAAGCAACCACCATGACGGTTGTTGGTGTCTTCCCAAAGAGGCTTGACATGCTTCTTAGTTAAATAAAGCATACTGGTTTGTATCAAACTTGGAGGAATAGACTTGCAAAGACCAACTGTTTCTTCTACGGTTACCAAGTCAGAAATTGTTTTATACCCATTAATACTCCAGTCAGTTTCATATGGGTGAGGTAAATGACTCCAAAGCGTCCAATTCTCACTCAAGACATTGGTTAAAGCAGAAGCAGAAGCAGAGGTCATCATTGCAGTCATTCTTTATATATATGCAATACAATCTTTAAATCATTTTTACAGTAATGTGTTGTATTATGTGTATTTAATACACATTTCATTAAAAATGATAAATAAAGTATTTCAGATAAAGCTACAAAGAAATTATGAGTGTAGAATTACCCATGTGTTTATTAGATTGGATAAATAAAGATAATTTAGTTGTCCATCCTTTGTTTTGTAATTTGTCAGAAGGTTATTGGATTGGTTTGTATAATAATCCCTCAGAAGGTGCTATGCAGTTGCTAAAAAAAAATCCAGATAAAATACTTTGGCGAGAGTTGTCTAGAAATCCGTTTGAAGGTGCTGTGCAGTTGCTAGAACAAAATCCAGATAAAATATCTTGGTATTTCTTGTCTGCAAATCCGTCAAAATGTGCTATGCGCTTACTAGAAAATAATCAAGATAAAATACATTGGCAACAGTTTTCTTGTAATAAGTCAGAACATGCTATGCAGTTGCTAGAAAAAAATCAAGATAAAATATATTGGAAGTATTTGTCTGCAAATCCGTCAGAAGGTGCTATGCAGTTGTTAGAAAAAAATCAAGATAAAATAAATTGGTATAGTTTGTGTGAAAATCCGTCAGCTATACAGTTGCTAGAAAAGAATCCAGATAAAATACATTGGAATTGGTTGTCTAGAAATCCGTCAGCCATGCACTTGCTAGAAAAAAATCAAGATAAAATAAATTGGAGATTGTTGTCTGGTAATCCGTCAGCCATGCAGTTGCTAGAAAAAAATCCAGATAAAATAGATTGGTATTGGTTGTCTGGTAATCCGTCAGAAGGTGCAATCCAGTTGCTAGAAAAGAATCAAGATAAAATATATTGGGAAGCCTTGTCTCAAAATCAGTTAAAAAGTGCAATCCAGTTGCTAGAAAAGAATCAAGATAAAATATATTGGGAAGGCTTGTCTCAAAATTCGCACATATTCAACTATGATTATAATAAAATGAAAGACAACTGTATGTTGTTTAAAGAAGACTTGATGAAGAATCGGTATCATCCTTGCAATATATCCAAGTTTAAAAATTGGAGAGTTAATGGATTTGAGTTTGACTCTTATTGAAGAAAAACATATAGTTGATAAAATAGATTTTTAATTTGTGTAATAATGATTTTTATTATTTATTTGTAATATAATTGGTTAGTTATTAAAGTAAAAATAATATAATAAAACAAGACCATGTTGGTAACTAAAGAGCAAAAGCAAAATGTAGTAACATGGTTAAAAAATGTTGTATGTAGTAAACACATTTCGGATAAATCTAACGGAGAAATAATACGAGCCTTTCATATGTCAAGTCCTTTGGTTTTTTTATATATGTTAGCATATGGTCCAGTTTGGTTATCTTGGATTATTTTGCTATTTGTTTTAGTTTGTATTATTAGTTTTTTTATATTTGATGGTTGTATTGTGAGTTCACTCGAAAAGCGATTGCGCAAAGATGATTTTAATATTCTTGACCCAATGTTAGAATATTATGGTATGGAACTAACAAATGCAAAAAGAATGGAAATCATGTATTCAATTATGGTGGTTTATCCAATGATTGTTGGACTTATTTTATACAATCGTTTTTATTTGTGATTTTACATATTTGTTAGTTGTAAGTTATTTATAAGGATGAATTTGTTAAAGAAATCAATTAAAACAAAAAATAAAAATAAAAATAATGTGATACATACAACTTATAATAAAATTATAGAAAAAAAAACATCTTATATTCCAGAAGGAATTCAGATCAAAGCATTACTAACAAATTTAAAACAAAACTGGTTAGTTTTTGTAGTTGGTATTGCTTGCACCTATATTTTATCTAAAACACAATCCATTTCGTATTATGTTGTTATTTATTCTTTTTTTATTGCATCTTTATTTGGATATTTAATTCACGTGCTTGCCCATAAAATCCCGTCAATGACTAAATGGATATTAAGTCATGATAATAACAATATGCTTATGCGAAACACGGTGGTGCGTGCAATTTTAATACAAATTAGTAAAATCGTAGATTTTCATGCAACAACTCACCATGACAGCAATATCAATAACTCGCTTGTTAACATGGTAAAAGAATTTTTTAATAATCTTGCAATGCAAGCAGGGATACTATGGCTCATAAAAGTTATTTTAACCAATGTTAGCAATAGTATTATTTTTATGTGGGGACTCATATATACTACCAACCATATTATCAACTACTCTTTTGTAAAACCAATTACACACCAACAACATCATGTTAATGCAAGCACGAATTACGGAGTAGATATTTATGACATTATCTTTGGCACAAAGTACGAGTGGACAAACATTGAATTTGGGAATCATGCGACAATAAACCTAGTTGTCTTGACGGGACTCTTTGTGTTTGTCTATACTCAACTTAATTAATGTGAAAATCAACGGAATTATTTACGCTTTCTACTTTTACTGTGTTTTTTGTTTGTTTTGGTTTTGGTCTTGGTCTTTGCTGTTATGTTCCTACATTTCTTTCCAAAGCACTTGTGTGCAAATTTGGATATTTTTTTTTTGTTGGCCAGAATCAGGTCCACCACATTTTTGTAAAACGACCGAAACTGTGGTCGCATTTTTTTCAGCTCACCCATACTAATCCATCGAATCTGTGCCTTTTCAAAAATCTTCATGTCGGAAATAATGCTGGGTTTCAACTTGTTTTGTAAAAAACGCTGGTTGTTGTTGTAGTACTCGGCCAACTTGGCATCGTATTCCATGGGAAACATGTGCACACGATATGGTTTGTATTTGCCAGCCTGATACTCAAGTTCAAATGTCCCGTGTTTTTTAAGGAGTTTGCGAATATCTGCCACACCACCCAAAAATCCTGTCATTTCCTCACTTCCTTCACGAACTGCTGTTTCTAAATAACTTTCCCCTGACTCGTTGCCGCCGCCAAAATCGCTCCAGCCAGGATTTTCGTCAATGTCACGTTCCTTGCCAAATAAAAAATAAACCTTGCCTTTGTGAATACATATTGGTAAAATACTTGCACCCATTTGTTAGTTATTGGTCTTATTATTGTGTTTTATTTTGTTTATTTTGTGATTTTACATTATTTCTGTGAATTCTTGTTCAAAGTCGGGGTCTGTGTTTAATCTAGGTCTAAGTTTATGTTTATGTTTAGGTTTGGGGCTAGGTCCTGGACTATTATACTGACGCACAAGTTGAGGAATCGGTGGAATCTTTACAACTAGTGTGTTTGATATAAGTTTTAACAGAGCGTAAATTTGCATATAACAATGTGATGTTTGGTTTTTTACTAGCATATTAATGTTTTTGTTTAATGCGTCTAAGGCTGTGTAGTAGATTTCGAGAGTTTTGCGATTTGTAGACAAGCGATTCTCTTCGTGCTGTAAAAATAAATATGGTTCTTGAGACACAGTTCGAAAAACTTTAATTTCTTCACACAACTCTTGAATTGTTAAGTTGCGGTCGATCTTATTGCCATGACCCAAGTTAAGCCAATGAGTGGTAATGGTTATCATATTTAAATTAGTAACTTAAATAAATATTATATAATGCAATATATTTTTATTTCATTTTTTTACATGTAAAATGAAACAAAAAATGAAATAAAAAGTTTAACATTCAAAGTATCAAATAAATCATGAATGTTGAATTGCCAACATGTTTATTGGAATGGATTAAATTAGATAATATTCATTGGGATCATTTGTGTAAAAATCCGTCAGAAGGTGCTATACAGTTGCTAGAAAAGAATCAAAATAAAATAAATTGGAGCAGGTTGTGTGAAAATCCGTCAGAAGGTGCTATGTGGTTGCTAGAAAAGAATCAAGATAAAATAGATTGGCATTGGTTGTCTTGCAATCTGTCAGAACATGCTATGCAGTTGCTAGCAAAAAATCAAGATAAAATACATTGGGATTGGCATTGGTTGTCTTGCAATCTGTCAGAACATGCTATGCAGTTGCTAGCAAAAAATCAAGATAAAATACATTGGGATTGGTTGTCTGAAAACCCGTCAGAAGGTGCTATTCGGTTGCTAGAAAATAATCAAGATAAAATAGATTGGTCTCGGTTGTCTAATAATTCATTTGCTATGCACTTGCTTGAAAAAAATCAAGATAAAATAGATTGGTCTCGGTTGTCTGATAATCCGTCAGAAGGTGCCATGCAGTTGCTAAAAAAGAATCCAAATAAAATAGATTGGGGTTGGTTGTCTAGAAATCCGTCAGAAGGTGCCATGCAGTTGCTAGAAAAAAATCAAGATAAAATACATTGGTCTCGGTTGTCTACTAATCCGTCAGCTATACACTTGCTTGAAAAAAATCAAGATAAAATAGATTGGAGTGAATTGTCTAAAAATCCGTCAGAACGTGCTATTTGGTTGCTAGAAAATAATCCAAATAGAATAAATGGGCATCACTTGTCTTCCAGTAAATTTAAAAGTGCCATACAGTTGCTAGAAAAATATCCAGATAAATAAATTGGCTAGTTTTGTCTGGTAATACGTCCGAATATGCCATAAAGTTACTAGAAAAATATCCAGATAAAATAAATTGGTATCATTTGTATGAAAATTCATCAAAAGGTGCAATACAGTTAGTAGAAAAATATCCAATTAAAAAAAATCCAAATAAAAAAAAATATAAAAACACATATAAATATTTGTATCAAAATCCGCACATATTTAACTATGATTATAAAAAAATGAAACAAAATTGTATGTTGTTTAAAGAAGACTTAATAAAGAATAGGTTTCATCCTTGCAATATACCCAAGTTTAAAGATTGGAGGGTTAATGGGTTTGAGTGAAATTCTGATTAAAATAAAGTAAATAAAAATAAATCATTATAAAATTACAATAAAATAAGAATAAACTAACAAACCCATTTAATATTTTTATTTTTTATTAAATTGCACTTTGTTAGTTTAAGTTAAAAATAAAAGAATTAAATTATGAATTTATACACAATAAACGAAAAAATGAACTAGAAAGAACGTTTCTATATAAAAGGATAGGTAATGCAATTTTCTGAAGAACAACAAGTTGCTTATGAAATATTTAGGTCTGGTCAAAACATGTTTTTAACTGGGCCAGGAGGAACAGGAAAATCTGCGTTTATTCGTTATATTCAAGAAGAGTCATTTCGCAAAGGTAAAGACATTCATGTGTGTGCTATGACTGGGTGTGCCGCACTTATGCTCGAGTGTAAAGCAAAAACAATTCACTCGTGGGCTGGCATTGGCTTGTGCACCGATACCTGCGAAAAAATTGTATCCAAAATAACTCGCTCTCGATATTACAAGGCGGTTTGGAAGTCTGCAGATATTTTAGTGGTGGACGAGGTAAGCATGATGTCTCAAAAAATATTTGAGACTTTAGACGCAATTGGTAAAAGTGTTTGCAAAAATCAGCGACCATTTGGTGGTATTCAATTACTTTTTACAGGCGACTTTTACCAGTTGCCTCCTGTGTCAAAAAATAAAGGCGGACCAGACGAGGATACAAGCATAGGTAACTTTTGTTTTCAAAGTCCGCTGTGGGTTGACACATTTGGTTGGGAAAATCACATTTCTTTGGTTAAGATTTTTCGTCAAACTGACCTTGTGTATCAAAAAATTTTAAATCAGATTCGCAAGGGGTGTTTAAAGCAATCCAGTTATCGTATTCTCATGGATCAGGTTGGTAAAGAACCTCCTCTTTTAGCGGGAACTAACTTTAAACCAACTAAATTGTATCCTACTAAAAATTTAGTGAATATGGTCAATTCTGCCGAAATGAGTAATTTAGATACAGAAGAAATACAATTTAAATTCAAACTTTGTTATGACCTTACCATGACTAAAACAGAGCGAGGGCAACACATGTGTTTTACCAAGGAGCAAATGGACAAAGAACTCACGTATATGCAGGGCAATCTTTTGTGCGACTCGATTGTTCATATTAAAATTGGAACACAGGTTATGTGTGTGGTGAACATTCGACTTGGTAACGGAGACATGATTTGCAATGGAAGTCAAGGTATCGTAGTGAGGTTTGATAGAGTAACAAATGCTCCTGTAGTACTATATTATCGCAACAACTACGAGATGACCATGGATTATCATATTTGGGCAAGTGAAACTATTCCAGGTATTGGTGTCTCGCAGATTCCTTTAATACATGCGTGGGCTTTAACAATTCACAAGTCGCAGGGTTCTACTTTAGAGATGGCCGAGATTGATGCGGGAGGTGGGATTTTTGAATGTGGTCAAACATATGTAGCATTGTCTCGTGTTAAAAGTTTGGACGGATTATTTTTGTCGGCGTTTGACCCGACTCGTATTCGCATTAATGCGGTGGTTAAAGAATTTTACGAGAAAATGGACGCAAATGCGGTTAAAACACGTGTGCGAACTACATCGTTTTCTGAGTTTGCATATGTTTCAGATACTTGTTTATTAAATCGTAGTGCAAAACCAATTGTGGTGCAAGAAGCCGAACTGATAATTCCTGAAGCTAAAGAAGTATCGGCTGAGGATCTTGATAATGTACCAATGGCTAACGCAATAATTATCGCAACTCCTTAAAAAAGACCATTCTTGATATTAAAAAATATTAATAATAAAATAAAAAATAAAACAAAATAAAAAATGATTAGAACATTAACCATGATTCAAGACAAGTTAAATCAATATAAAATATGCAACAATCTATTAAAACTTTTAATTGTAGAATTGTTGGATTAGATGGATGTGGAAAAACCACGTTTATTAAACGTTTAAGCACTGGCGAATATCAAAGAGTGCACGTACCAACAATGATGTTGACTAGAACTTCGATTGATTTTTACACAACCCAAGGTATTATTAGATTTCGAGTTTTTGAAGGAACATTATTCTCTTATGAGAATCGCACAATGGATTGTGCGATTTTAATGACAGACGGATGTGGTAAATTTGTGTATCCATCAGAATCACCATCTTGTTTAGTAAGAGTGTTAAATAAAAGTGACTTATATAATGGAAAGTTCCACAGTCGTGATCACGACATTTTAAAAGAGTGGGAGAATGATGAAATTATTAAGGTTTCCGCAAAACTGAATTATAATTTACAAGAACCGTTTCTTGTTTTGATTAAACAATTAATAAACTCAACTACAGTTGAGTTTCTTCAAGCTCCACCTGTGGATGTTCAAGATGCTTTGTTGTTAGATTAATTAATTTAATCACAACTCCTTAAAATGTTCATCCTGGCTATAATAAAACAACATAAAAATAAAACAAACATAATAAAATAAACAAAATGCCTTTTTTTGTTTATTTGCTTTTGTCAGCCGACAATAAAAACACTTATGTTGGGGCAAGCGTAGATGTTGACCATCGCTTACGCCAACACAATGGCGAACTTGTTGGCGGGGCTAAAGCAACACATGCAAAACTTGGTGTGGGCAAGTGGCGACGCGTCATGTTTATTTCAGAGTTTCCCACATGGCAGTCAGCACTACAATTTGAGTGGCGATGGAAGCAAATCACCCGTAAAACAGTTACTGTGGGTAAAGTTGGTTGTGTGCATCGACGACTAATTGCATTGAAAAAATTGCTTGGGTTAGAACAAAGCACGTCCAAGGCAATGCCATATAGCGAATGGCCCTTGCAACCCAAGATTAACTTTGAAGCCGACATGGTTGCAGAATTTGAGGTATTATTTCTCGGACTTGAATGAATCTATTTTTTATTAATATAAAAAATGATTTAGAAACTTTCACTATGATTCAAGACAACTTAGTAAAATAATAGCAATCAATCATCATGTCATCCATCAGTAAAATGAGAAATCTTATTTTCCAGTTTACTGGCAATCAATATCAGGGATTTGCGACTAGCCATCCATCGCTAAAGGATCATCATAGTAATCCACCGTTGAACAAGTTGTTACAAAATAATCACGCCTTTATTGCGGGAAGTGCCAGTACCTTGCCATTTGTCAACGATGCTAGTATTGTTCCTGGCGATTTGGATATTTGGGTGCCCATTAATCCTGACGACAAGTGTACTTGGATAAAGAATCCCGACTATGTTGTCGATTCTAATTCGGAATATGTTAACAAGAACAAGTTAAACAAAAAATGGATACAGGATATGTCTGTTGACAAGTTTAGGTGCCAGTCGTTTATTCAAAGAGACTTTGACACAGAGTTTATGAGTGACTGGGGAGGATATGGAAGGGGATTTGGAATGCTTCATAAGCTTGTTAATATCGAAACCGAAGATAAAGACTATAAAGACTACATTGATACGCATAACCGTTTTGCTAACTATATTCATCGGATTCACACATACACTAGAAGGACTATCCCCCAAATAAAGATTCAAGTCATCTACATCAATGTAGACAGAGATACGCTTTTAAACACGTTTGACCTAAGTTTTTGTGCAACCACATGGAATGGTAGCGAGTTTTACAGTTTAGAGCCTGAGCTTACTAAGCAGAAGATTGGCTACCGACTAAATAATTACAATATAACCGAGTCGGAAGAAGGAGTGAAGCGTGAAAATGAGCGAATTGAAAAGTACAAGGCTCGTGGATTTACCATTTGCGAAACTAAAGATGACGCAATAGCGTTATTTAACAATTACAAATATTGATCTTTTTTATGAAAATAATTTTAAACAACTTAAAGATTGCATATAAACAATATAATAATGAAAATAATTTTAAACGATGAACAAATTAATAATGCGAATGAACAAATTGAATGTGTAAAATCTCAAAAGTGTAAGAATTGTTTTCGTTTTTTTTGTTCTTTAATAAATAAAGTGATCGATTTTGTGTTATTTATTATGATAATTGATGATGATGATTGATTAATTGTGTTTTTTAAAATAAAAAACATAAATAAACATAATCATTTACAAGAGATCTATGTGTGTTAGCATTGTACATCGACAGCATGGACTTGTAAGTCCTAGTTCATCTAATACCTGAGCTTCAGTGGTTTTGGTATTTACGTCAGTGGTAAGGTACTGGGTTTGGGACGAAATTCCCTTGTTCTGTTTGATGGTTTTAACCTTGCTAATGTAATAACGGTACTTGTCGGCGAGAACCTGACCACATGTAAAGCATTTAACTGGGATAATCATCTGTGTCTTTTTCTTAGCTTCTTACTATATTTGGTTATTTATATTTATTTCATTTTTTTCATAATACTTTAAAAAACACTAGGGATCCCACAAATCACGTTTGGGCTGACATCTTTGTAAATCATTTATTCGCTCAGTTAGTTGCTCAATTTCGTTACTTAGGTTTTCGTTAATTTGGTTTTGAATTTTGTTGTTTTAATATACAAAGGTTCATTTTATTTTTTTTATTATTTATAATTTTTTTTTGTAAAACATTGCGATACAATAAGCAATGAAGCAAGAAAAGAAAATACTAATTGGTGTTGCTGGATTTGTGGTTGTATTTTTTTTGCTAAGACGAGTTGGCAACACTAGTTATACTACACCTAATACAAAACAACCTAGTAGCAAAACTGTAACCGTTGTTAAATCCACCACATATAAGCCCGTCATTAAACCTGCATATGTTCAGTCGCAATATATTTAATTTTTTTTAAATTATTTGGGTTATTTTTACTTTATGTTAGTTATGAACTAACATATTACATTATATAAATGGAAAAAAGTAAAACTCGCAGTCATAGTTATCGCCGTACTCATGGCAAAAATCAAAGCCAAAAAACTTTAACACCATACTATTTGTCTGTAAAATCATCCAAATCTCCTAGTTTATATAGTGCAAGGCTAAAGTCAAAGTCAAAGTCAAAGTCAAATTCAAAGTCAAAGTCAAAGTCAAAGTCAAAGTCAAAGTCAAAGTCAAAGTCAAAGTCAAAGTCAAAGTCAAAGTCAAAGTCAAAGTCAAAAACAAAAAAACAATTAAGTAACTTAATTTCTAAAAACGAGTTTCACACTTATATGCAATCTGTAGAAAAAAATATCGTGAAACGTATTAATGATATTGAAAAAAGTATGCTGACTAAAACAGATTTGCATAATTACATGAGTGCCATTGAAAAACGTATATTAAATGGCATTCAAAACGGAGTTACGCAATCTGATTTGCACAATTACATGAGTGCTATTGAAAAACGTATATTAAATGGCATTCAAGACGGAGTTACGCAATCTGATTTGCACAATTACATGAGTACAGTTGAAAAGAAGCTGTTACGAGCTATCAAAGATAATAGTTGTGATTGTAATAATATCACAAAAAACGAAATAAAGCAAATGCTAACAACTTTAAACACAGTACATTTAGCCAATACTCGTGGTCCTAGTAAAAGTAAAGAGTTGTCTTTAACCTCTTCTTTGTCAAAGTCATCATCTTTAACAAAATGCGGACGTGGAAAACGATGTCCACCAGGAAAACATTGCAAAAGTAAAAAATGTATACGTAAACTATAAAACATAAATAAAGAATAAATATGTATATTATAAATGGAAGGGTTTGTTACTAACAACAAGTTTCCTCAGTCTTTGATAATATACATTAAAACAAACATCCCCAAACATGGTTACATTACATACACACCAAATATGACTGACCCAAAAACACAACAAGACTTGTTAGTATCTTTTACACCGCAAGTTAAATTAAACAAGGAATGTATAGCAACATTTATCACAAAACAGGAAAAAACACTTGTTACTCCAACAACAAGTGCTTCTGTTTTTTTTAATGCTTTAAACTTTAAAAACCTTGCTCGTTTTTGTGCTACCCATAATAAAATGGTAACCGCAGACTTTATCAAGCCTTTAAAATCATACACAGACCAAGGTAATGTATCAAATAACATTCAGATTACCTTGGACACTTTGTTTAAAAAAAATGCGGTTTTTTATCTTGACAACCAGCCGTATGTAATTTACTCATCATCCTTTGACGCCAAGTCTTGGCAAGTTGACACAAAACCTCTGCACTTGATTCCGTACAATTTAATTGCGACTGCCGAGAAAGAATATGATATTTTGGCCTCAGAATGTCCTGATTGCATCAATGGAACTCAAGCAAGTGTAACACCACTAAATATAGACAGAGATGGGTTAACAAGGTTAGAAAAAAGTCCTTTGTTGTTAAAACTACCAGTTTTAGAAACAATGCTTGTGTGTGACATTCGCACGTTTTTTTATTTAACCGAATCAAGTATTGCATTTCCTGCTAGTTTGATTTCTAAGTATATTTCATCATTTAAAACGTTATCTACTTTTTCAGCCGTTTCTTATGACGTGATTATGTCAAACTATAAGCAAGTGTTTATTGCTATTTTAGATATTTTACAATATTTTATAAAACAACTAAGCTTATTAACAAAATCTGCATTAGAATTAGAAAATGAAACAAAGTTGCTTGTAAAATGTGCCACATTGGATGTTTTAATTTACACAGCGTTTACCAAGTTAAATTTTGGAGAGTTAATTGGAGTTTTGTTAAATATTCCCTCAACTATTTCAGCCATTGACCGAGACAACATGGATGTTAAAAATCATCAAAAAACTCTGCTTGCGATTCAATCTTATTTTGCGTTTCACAAATGTATTAAAACCAATGCATTTTTAATGAATTCTCGGTCTAACAAAGCAATGACTGGTTCAACTAGCGCAAACTTTTTATTAGAACAAAAACTCGTATATGAGTACTGCTCTTTGCTTGAAAATGTTTATTATTTTCAAGAGAAATTTATTCACATTTACTTGACGCCTTTGTTAACTGAATTCAATAATGCTAAACAAGAGTCATGCAATACGTTTAAAAGTACTGAGTTTATAACACATGACTCATATCAAACATGTTTAAATAATATTCATTCTGAAAAAATCACAACAATGGTATTACATTTGTTTATTCAGTCAGCAAGGCAAAATTATTTAGAAGATTATTGCAAAACTGCTCACAAACCAACTACCCTTGATAAAAAATGTGAGAAAATTTTAAGAACATTTTCCAAAGATGTTATTAACACTAAACAAAAGAAAGAAATCGAATCTTTGTTTAGCAGAATGGTTTATACTACAAATATTGAATTTAACAACAATTCTTTGTATGTGTTTGGCAATAAATCAATAAATTTAGCAAGCAAAACAAGTATTAATGAAAATCTTCAATTTTTAATGAAATTATATGTTCGATTGCATAATAAAGTGTGTGATGGAATATCTGACTGGAAACTAAAAAATAGCAATACTGATACTGATGATAGTGATGATGACTATATTCGTAAAATGTCTCAATATAACAATTTTCGTATTATAGTGTTGGACAAAGATGGAACAATAATTTTAAAAACAGAGTTAAATGATGATAGTGATGATGATAGTGATGATGATAGTGATGATGATAGTGATGATGATAGTAATAATAATAATGAAGAAAAATCAAAAAAACAGTATTTTATTCTTGTGAGTTATAAAAATGTTAGCAACGGCACATACAATTACAGTGCTGCGTTTACACAAAACAAAGTCATGTTTTTTTCGGGTTCTATTAATCAAAATGAAAATTCATTGATTAAGGGTGGACGCAAACAGTTGCCACGACCAAAACAACAATATATAACGCCATCTTTGCGAACACGTGAAAAAGCAGGATTGGATGCCAAGCAACAAAATATATATAAACCTGCCTTGCTTACATATTATGTGGAACTTACTCTAGAACTGTTTCCGTCCAAGGTGAAATCAGATTCAACAAATGAAACTGCAAGTTCTTTGGCTGACCAAAAGAATAGTTTTATATGCAACAAACGTCGCATTGCCATTCAATCCTCATTTCAATCTGTTAAACAAACTTTTAAAGCAATCACATCTGCAACAACTACGTTAATCAAGGATGCAGTAGCAAGTCCTATGTATACTATTCCCTCTATTGCTTATGTTTTAACAACGGTTTCAAGCACTTTATCTAAACCAAAATTAGACTTGGTTACAGTTAATCTGCAAGCGGACGATAATATTCAAAGATTGCTTCAAAATATTAAAATTAAAGCATTGACCATGTCAAAAACAATTGATAAAACTCATATTTCAGTTCTACCTAAAATTAAAGACTAAGCTAAAAGTTTTTGTCTTTACTAATATATTTTTATAAACAAAATAAAAACAAAAAATAAGTATATAATAAGACAATGACTTTTGTATTTGAATTTCAAAAAGATTATACCTTAGAGGAGCGTCTTTTAGAGAGCCAACGTGTGCGAGAAAAGCATCCCACTAAAATTCCCATAATCTGCGAACTACATCCCAATGATATAAATTCTCATTATCCAAGGTTGCATAAAAGCAAGTACCTTGTTACAGAAGACTTATCTGCAGCACAGTTTATGCAAGTAATTCGAAATAAAATGAAACTAAACGAAAATATTGCCATTTTTATTATCATCAATGGTCGCATGGCCAGTTCGTCACAGCCACTAAATATGTTATATAAACGTTATAAACATACAGATGGGTTTATGTACGTACATTATTGCTTTGAACACGTATTTGGGTAATAATTTTTTATTTTGTTGTTTATTGATTTATTATTTTTGTATTTTGATTTATTATTTTGGTTTACCGTTTTTACTTTTTTTTTATCTTGTATAATTTTTGCATCTTTTTGTTTTTTTTTATCATTGAAACAATAATATTCTATTTTATCTTTAGTATATTCATAATCTCCATAATAATCTTTTATTAATTCTCCTTTTATTTTCATTTTATATTTTAATAACATATTTCTTTGAATGTAAAAATATTTCGATTGTCCTGCATCGTAAAAATCTAAAAATGCATATCCAACAAATAAACATGAATTATAATAAACAAGATTTTTTTCTAATCTAATGTAATTAGAATTTATGTTTTTGTACATAAATTCAATATCTCCCGAATATGACATTATTTCCGCGATTAAAATTTCTGGTATTTTGTTTATTAATAAATCAATTATAATTTTTATTTTTTGTTGTTTTTTTTTTAATAATTTTTCATTATATAATTTTTTTACAAAACGAAGTTTGTAGTCGTTATCCGTTGGCGCCAAATATATAGGCCAAGTCGCGGCATGGTTTACCAACCACTGAGACAACAACGACAGAGACAACATTATTAAATATTTTACTATTTCATTATCATTTCATTATTATTTCATTTTTTTAAAGTATTTTTACAAAAATAATAGAGAAATAAAACCTTTAATGACAAACATATTATTAAATACATCTTTATTATCATCATCTTCTTCATTGTCTGAAGAAATATATCCGTCTTCTTCATTGTCTGGAGAAATATATCCATCAACCTCTTTAAAATAAATTTCTCTTAAAACCATTGTATATTACCTTTGTTAGTTTAGTTCTATTTATATTATTATTATTTTTACTTTATTTGTTTCATTTTGCTCCAAAACAATTGTTTCTTTTGATACAACTGATCTGATTGATTTGCATAGTAAAATGAACGATTCATGCCATCTCGCTCACTTTGTTTACATTTTGTATTTAACACTTGATTTGCATCGTGTTTGTTTAAAGGAGTTGTATCTTGTCTGTCTCTGCCATGCTTATATGACTGCACTGAAGAATGTACATGCGACTGCATCATGGACTCGTTTACAGGCATTACTGTCTCAGAATACACTTGTTTTAAATCTGAGCCATATTTATTTATATCTACACTTTGAATTTGATTTGGGTCGCCCAGCATACTTCCACTGTTGGATGAATGAAATGCTTGTATTTCTTGGTTATTACCGTTAATCAATGCATTGCTATCTACTCGCTGGTTCTTGTATGCTTGAAATGTTTCTTTGCTAACGGCTTCTGTTGGTATTTCGCTGTCGCTTTTTAGCCATTCGCCATGCCCTTTGTCTGTGTCGTACATTAGGTCAGAACACTGAACGAACTCTTGGTTAAACCATGTGTTGAACTTGGTTGCGTCTTTTTTTAATTGGGGATTCTTTTTAAAAAAGCGAAACAAATAAGTCTCTTCGTTTTTGTCGTGATTGTTTTCCAACAAACTTGTGTATTGAACACTTTCGTTGTTATTACTATTTGTTTGATTATGTTTATTATTGCTTAAATACAAAGAAAACAATATTTTATATGCCTTGGAAAAAAACAAAAAAAACTTGGCATCCAGTCGAGACTTGTCTGGGTGGGTCTTTAGAACCATTTTCTTGGCTTGTTTTAAAATTGGCTCTGTCAGCATTTGGTCGATAGGAATGTGAAACAGCGTATATAAATCATCCAGAGAATATCTCGCAATATCAAGGTCTAACGATTCCATGTTTAAAATAATATAATAATATAATAATAATAAAAATGAAATTAAAAAGATGTAAAAATAAAAGCAAACGAAATAAAAAACTGGCAATTGTGATAAAATCATTGAATCAACAACACGAAAAATGCAGACAGACCAAAACAAAAAGTTAGAGTATACTCAAACTGAGTTAAAGTCTATGCTAACTCTCTTGATTAACAGTTTGTCTGAGGAACTAAAAGAAATTAAGTCCAATCAGAAGTATTTTACTAAAGACCAAAAGAAAGAATCGTTAAACTACTACAAGAATAGGTGGGATATTAACTCGAAAAAATACCAACGTGCTTATGACTATTATTATTGTGTTGCATATTGCAAATTAAATAACGACAAGCCTCAACTACGTATGCGTGACTTGGTATATACAGTAAATTCTTTAAAAATGACCGTGCTGATAAAAACTACGACGCTGTAGAGTACTTTTCTGAAATGACATGTACCGAGTGCTAACTATATCATGTAATCTAATATACTTAACTCCATATTAACCCCATTATTCACTTCATCCGTATAATATATATTTTGTGTTTTATTTATTTTTGTGTTTTTTGTTAGTTTACCTCTACAATAAGGACATTTATATCTTGTTTTACTTTTACTAAACAATTGAAAACAAGTTTTGTGCATTTTGCCTTTACAACATGCAAAATCATGGTTTGTATGTTCCTTGTCAATCATATCTAAACAAATACAACAACATTGTTGCATTTATTATTGTATGGTTTATTACTTGCGGTTGGTATTATTTCATTTTTTAATAAAAATGAAATAATACCAACACATTATACCAACACATTAGATTGGATAAGTGAAACAAAAATAAATATGTTATTTAATATGGGCAATATTTGTTGGTTTAAAAAACATTCCTACAATTTTATTCCCCTTTTGGAAAATAATCTTGATAAAATTGATTTAAATGCATTGTGCAATAACCCACATTTAAATGCAGTTAAATATGTAGAAACTAAAATAAACAAGTTAGAATATCCAGGCTGGATGTTTCTTTCAAGAAACCCTAATGCAATTCATATATTGGAAAAAAATATCAACAAACTACACTGGTCGTCATTATGCATGAACTGGAATGCTATTCATATAGTGGAAAAACACATGGATAAAATGGATGTATTTTCCTGGTATGGCTTGTCAAGAAATGTTAACGCTATACATATTTTAAAACTACATCCAAATAAAATACATTGGAACGCATTATCTGAAAACCCTTGTTTAGAATTCATTCAAGAAATTGACGATTATCAAACAAAAGTTAATTGGAACTTCATCTCAGGATTATGTGAAGATTTAACATTTTTACTAAATCACATTGATTATTTAAACTGGGACTACTTATCAAAAAACAAAAACGCAATACATCTTTTAGAACAAAATCAAGACAAAATTAACTGGGAAAGCTTATCTGAAAACCCTTGTGCCATTCATCTTTTAGAACAAAATCAAGACAAAATTGATTGGATAGAATTATCTGAAAACCCTTGTGCCATTCAACTTTTAGAACAAAATCAAGACAAAATCTACTGGCCAGAATTATCAAGCAATTGCAATGCTATTCATCTTCTAAAAATACACATTAAAGAAGAATCTGATAATACATTAGTCAATCATATTCACGATGTAAATTATACCTGGGACAACCCAAACTTAGTTAATTGGGATAATTTATCTTCCAACAAAAATGCCATACTATTATTGGAACAAAACTTGGACAAAGTGAATTGGCATTATTTATGCCAAAACTTGGGCATATTTAATTAACATTGTTTATTACATGCGGTTGAATAGGTATTCTTATGCTTTTTTCATATTTTTGATAAAATCAATCTAAATCTTTTGTGTCATTATATTAGTAAGAGGTCTAATGAATTATTATCAAAGTCCAAATACAAATCATGATGCAACCACTGGCATAACAACTGGAACAAACAATAACCATCCATTTACTTTATACAAATTTATTATTGGTTCAAATTTAAACAAACCCATTGCCATGAACAATTTGTATCCTGATAATAGTAATGTGTGCATTTCACACAGTATAGAATCTAAAGTCATGGAGCTTTTAAAAAAAGCTTCAATTATGCCTAAAAATCAAGAATATGTCTCACCATATCACCATTTAACACAGACTACTATATGCAAAACACCAATGCAATTATTCTTCTTTGAACTGCTAGAAACCATTAAAATTAATGGTTTGCACACTGCTCTTGAAAACGAATATAGTCCTATTTTGTTTGTCAATGCGGAATTGCCCGAGTGTATTGACTTTATGAAATTGTACCGCAGTTCTGCTTCATTACTCAATGTACATGTGATGTCCATACATGGCATTACATCAGTCAATTCGTATAATCAAATGGACTTTATTTTTATAAATTTTATTACACGTCAAGAATATTATGCAGCGCTAAATATTGTTTCCATGTATCAAAAAATAAAAGGAACACTCATCATTAAAACCTCCAAATTGTTTTATAAGCAGTCAATTGAACTCATGGTTGCGTTAAACGCTATGTATTCACAAGTTTTCATTATTCAGCCAAGCATTTTAGACCCACTTTCTGGGGAACTATTTATTGTGTGCAAAGGTCGTCAAGAAAAAAAACTTACCAACTTTCATGCATCCACTATTAGTTGTCCATGCTCTACCTTGTTTTTAAATAAAGTTGAAGATATCAACATTTACTTTGGTAAAAAACAGTTGGAATCTTTACAAAAGTACATGGATAATGTTTCTAGTACAATGTTAAATGATACTTCTTGTTCTAGTCATCATTTAATAAACACTAACATGACAAAATGCATTCAATGGTGCAATATCTTTAATGTTCCTAATCATATGTCTGGTTAACTTATATGGTTAATATTAATCAAGACATTATTGTGCTGTGTGTTTTTTATTCGTGCGTTTTCGGGCGAGCCTCGCAAAACAATGTTATATAAACTAGGCGTACCATATATGGTTTTTAATTCGGAAAAACACTCAGTATTAATATAAACAATAAACTGGTCTAATTCGTTTAGTTTTGTTAATAACATTACGTTGTCACTGTAGTCATACAAAATATCTGTAGCCGTCTGAACAAACGTGTTTAATATGTCACGCTTTTCCCGATTCAGATCAAAGCGTTTATTTAACCTTTGAATATTCTTTTTAAACACAGTTAGAGATATTTTATTTTTAAGATAAGCAAAACGTTCAACTAAGTTATTTTCCACGGCGTTTGGATGCATATTTCGGGCTAATTCTTGAACGTGAAGTACTGATTGTACCATGTTGCTTACCCGTTCATATATACAAGAACGATCATTTACTTCGAACATCCTATTGATATTATTTCGCACTTCACGTAGAAATGTGTAGTTCAGTTCGCGACCACACCGTATCTCTAACGGATTTCTTTCTGTTACGCCAGTCCGTCGCATCCACTCATAATAATGCGGGTTGTGTATGATTCCATTTGTAATTAGTAACCCAGTTTTCCAAGAAAATGCAGTGCTACAAATAGTACACCACATTTGGTCACATCCGCTTATTTTAAATATCTGGGCAGCACATTTGGGACATGGCTTCGAATCTTTTTTTAACAGTGTCGCTGTTAACACGTCGTCTGGGTTGCATGTGTGATCATCATTTTCTTTATTTATATGTGTTCCTTTTAACACATGACACTTTGAACACGTATATAACTCACACAATCCACATTTCCAATGAGAGCTGAGAAAGCCACGGCAATCATTATTAGGACATGCTCGTACAAAGACTCGTGCTTTTTTTGACTTCACTTCGCCAAGTTCATCTATATCATCTTCTTCGTTATTTAGCAAATTAACTGCTCTTAGTTGTTTATTTGGGTTTAAAAATTCACGTATTCCTTGATTTAAATAATACAACAACCCATTTTGACGGCTCTTTAAAGTTTTTATTTTATATATTATATCTTTGTTGGCATTATTGATAACTGTTATTTTCATTTGTAATTCCCTATTATTTGCATGATTTCTTTTGTTCATTAAATTATATTCTCGTTCTTCAATTCTCATTTTTTTTATTTTCTTTTTATTTTCTTGGATCTCTTTTTTATTATCTTTGTCGTTCTGTTCGTT
>Ga0222670_1000175_pt1 | contig 30442 bp, 45 predicted proteins | sample AntAcemetagen732_FD_181148 | JGI IMG/M metagenome (GOLD analysis project Ga0222670, IMG submission 181148) | Saline water microbial communities from Ace Lake, Antarctica - #732 | ecosystem: Environmental > Aquatic > Non-marine Saline and Alkaline > Saline | place: Antarctica: Ace Lake... | reverse complement strand
CTCTTGTTGTGCTGCTAATGGCGGCTTCTTTAGTCTCACAAACTACCATTGTTCAGAGTGACTGTGTGACTACTACAGGTAACATCCCACGACTGTTTGACTTCACTGGGTTTATGCATGTGGGACAGCCATATACGGTAGAGGTCTTCACCGATGCTAATACCCCATTTGCTGTGGCTATTGGAACACCAACCCCGCTGATTGATGCTGGTGTGCTTACGGGTTATGCCCCATGGGGTGTTGGTAACTGTTTCATCGTCACATCAGAACTGAATACTGGTAGCGGTGTAACCTGTCCAGATGGTCGCTTCTTGTGGACATTCCAAGTCCCTAATAACCCACTACTCATTGGCACTGATATTCTTGTGCAAGCTTATGTGGCTTGTGGTGGATGTCCATATGGTCTCGCACCGACTAATGGCTTAGCTATGACTGTTCAGCAATAGCATGTTCAAACGTAGAAGAAATCGCTAAGTGTATCCTGGTGTGCAAGAACTGCCATGCCGAGCTAAAGGCAAATAGGGGTGAAAAATGCGGCAGTGCTAAATTGACCGAATCCGATGTCTTAAGAGTTAGAGCGTTATATGCTACTGGGCAATGGACTCAGCAAGCCTTAGCTGAAACAAATCATGTGGCTCGACCCACTATCGCTGATATCGTCACTCGAAGAACATGGAGATATATTTGACCAACCGCGCAATGTGTGATATACTGAAAGCAGTAGAGAAGACACACGGTAAACAAGTAGCCGAGAGGCTACGTGAAGACATCTAGAGGAATACTAATGGCACGCTGGAACGATCAACAACACGTAGTAAGCGCAGATACAATTTGCGAGTTCTATATCGGTGACGGTATGAGTGTAGAAGTAGAGCAAATCGATACCGGTGAGCTTTCACCCGAGATGAAGTATCGCCTCACGATTGGCAGTCTGTTTGCATCTGAGAGTGTGCTCTATCCGCATACGCAGTTAGGGTTGCAGAACCTACTACGCACACTAGCCGCTGTTCGTAACGCAAAGGGTCCGATTGATCCTATGGGCGGAGAGCTTGAGTCGCGGGAGAACTATTAATGGATAAACTAAAATTTCATCGTGACAAGATGGGTATCTATGTCTACTACGCTGGCATGAATCAGGGGTTGAGGGGTGATAACTATGTGCTTAATCGTGACATCGAGTTCAACGTCAACGAAAATTCGGTCATCCCAGAGCCAGAGAGTATTTCTACTCTAAGAACTCAAGAAGAGGTTGTCAACTACATTAGCCTAACGTCTAAGGATGGCTGTAAGATCTCTGTTGATGACTATGAAGCAAGGAAGCTAAAGCTACTTCACGAGAAGACGGCAGCGACACAAACAAATGATATGGATGGAGAGGTTCGCGCAGAAGTTGGCCTACGTCAACTAAGAGAGGGGTGGAGGGAAGACCGACAAATGGTTAAGACCTTAATTAAGCACGAATTTGAGATCATTGATATTGAATACCCTGCTGATGATCGCCTAATCCCAATTCGTCACTATGATGATAGGATGGTCGCATACTTCAAGGTAGACGGTGAGTTCGTTGTAAATAAACTCGCTAAGGATCTGTGTCATCACGTTGGGCTTGTAAGTGACGGCACTGGTTTAGTTCGTGGTAAGTATCATGTCGCTAAGACGAGCTACTACGGATGGAGGTTTATTATCGAGGGTGACGAGTTTGGTAATCAAGTTGATGCAGGTGACGTAACAAAGGGCTTCACTGGCACGATGGTAGAGTGTCATGAGTTCATTAAGAATGCAGAAGAGTTAGTGCGTAACTGCTTTGATCAATGGGTTGCTTCAAGAAAGTATCCAGATAAGTTTACTGTTGGTGAGATGCTAAAGCAACTAGACTCTATTAAGTATTGGGTGAATGCTATTGAACCCAAGATTAAGTCAAAGAATAGCCACCAATATGCAAAGAATGCCATCGCGGATGCCAGGATTAAAATTACCAAACTTGCGAGTGAGCAGCAAGACTCCGATGACACCGAGGTTTCAGAAGCGGCACAGTAGGTTTTCTTCCCCCCGTCGCTTGACATCCTCAGGATCTGGGGTATACTTGTGTGTCGAGAAACGAAACCCCTTACTTACAGAGATCATGAATCACGTCATTACCCAGTCAATCGCAAACGTCTTTGCACGCCCTTCCGATGCTAACCACGACTCCATGCAGGAGTTGCTGGATGCTGCCGAAACAGAGATGGACCAATCGCGAACGGTTAAGACTACTAGTGATAAGATCACGTTTGCCGCTAGTGGTGGTCGCTTTTCCATGAGCACCGATGGCCACATTGGACTTCCACTCACTAGCTACTCGATGACGCAAGCTGCGGGTATGGCTAAGATCCAAACGCACACCCTTGAGCGCTTGCATCAACGCGAACGCGATGACTTGGTGGTTGATAACCTCAACACGTTGTTCTCAAACGTGAGTGGTCACGAGAAGCACATCCTGGTGCGTGACCACTACGACGAAGACGGCACCGGTATCGAGAGTGTCGCACGAGCCATCAACGGTGGTGCATACTCGCGTCTGTGGGACTTTCAGGTCTTTACTGAGATGCAAGACTTCTTGCTACCACGTGGCTTCACGCCGCAACTTCCGGCACTACGCTCTGACGCTATGCGTAGCGGTTTCATGCACGGCCTCAACACCGGATTGTTCCGAGGCGACCAGTGCTCGTTTGGCTTCTTCTTCGTCAACCAAGACATGCAGGGTTACACCAAATCTCTTGGTGGTCTAAAGCCCGGTATGATGGTGTTCAACTCCGAAGTTGGCGCACGTAGCTTCGGCTATCACACCTTCTACTACCACGAACAGTCTGGTAGTATTATCATCTGGACTCCGGCTAAGCACGGTCGTAAGCGCTTTGTTCACCGTGGTGATATTCAGAAGGCGTTCAAGGAATACGTGACGACCCTCGAAGACGTTGCGGATAACTTCCAGCCTCGCTTCCTGAATGACATCGAGCAGTTTGAGATTGCTGCTGTCACGCCATATGCTGCTGACGAAGATGCTGCTATCCAGCGTCTCAACAAGGAGCTGAAGATGTCCGCTAGCGACGCTAAGGCTGCTATTGAGGCTACCAAACTGCGACAGAACAAGTTCGGTGCGCCGCTAAGTGTCTGGAACGTAGCCTTGGGCATTTGTTGGGAGGCGGGACAAACTAATAGAGCAGAGTCTCTGGTTGACAACACTCTAGTCGCCACTAAGATGATGCGCTCAATCCTGAAAGTCTAAGATGATTGTTACATACGACAAAGTGCAGTTCGACGCTGCTGTTACTCACGTGATGACCCATAACCATCTGCTCGGTGTAAGAACCTGGGCGGAGGGCGCGGCTTTTCTTACTAAGCTCATCAAGAGTGGAGCGAAGAGCACTTCGAGCTACATTAGCTCTGGTGGCTACACGGTCATCTTCGGATGTGAGGATGCCATGACGTGCGCTGAAATCACTGTTGACGCAACGTTTAAGGGTTGCAACTACGTTCAGCTCGAAGTCTAATGGGCGTCCTTGACAACACAACCTTCATCTTTCTAGATGACGTGCGGATCGCCCCGAGCCGCACATGGATTACTGCCCGAACGGCTGAAGAGGCTTACGAGCTAGTGATCGCGGCTGTTAAGGAAGACATCGCTATCGTCATTAGCTTGGATCATGACCTGGGTGAGTTTATCCCTACCAGTTATGATTTGCTGAACTGGATTGAGAAGGATGTTGCAACTACAGACTTCCGCCCCAACATCGCATTCAGTATTCACTCAGCTAACCCTGCTGGACGTGCTCGAATGGAACAAGCCATCAGGGCTATCGAATCAAGACTACGATGATTGATCTAGGACAACGTGTTCGCGTCTACTACAACCTTCGTAAGAAGTGCTTATCTGTGATGGATAAAAAGACAGGATTGGTCATCGATCACTGCGATGCTATCAACCTAGAGAACGTGAAGTTCGTTGTGTCACAAGCAGGGCTGGAGCGTGTGCGACTCAACCAACGCAAGAGCGTCATTGCCTTTATCGAGGGTGACTACGCAACTAGCAATGGTGATAAGGTGTTGGGTAACCCTGAGTGGGTAAAGGCATACTTCAATCCATACAAGGTCGATCGCTTCATGGTAGGCGATCAAGCCATTCATGAGGCCAAGCGATGTTATGTCCTTGGCAGAACAGCTTACGTTAAGGGTATAGCATGCAGTCTGAATATACAGAGCAAGTAAGAGTAGTTTTTCCATACGTGACGTTTACTAACGTGGATGGCAAGACGTTCACATTACCACGGGAACGGATTATTCATACTGAGACTTATCAATCCAATGACGTGCTCGATCACGATAAGACATTCGTCAACTTCGAGAGCCCTAATCCTCACAGTAAGGGAACGCTCCATGCTGTTATCGATATGCCTCTAATAGTCTTCCGTGAGAGTGTATTACGTCCTGCTTGGTGTGGTGAAGCGCGATGAGTGAATTGTATACAGAGCAAAGACCGTGGGGGGAGTTTACGGTGCTACTAGATGCCCCCGACTGTAAGGTTAAACGTATCACCGTTAAGGCGGGGCAACGCCTAAGTCTTCAACGCCACAAGTATCGTTCGGAGAAGTGGGTTTGCATCTCAGGTAAAGGACTGATAACCCTGGGGAAGACTACACAAACTCTAGAAGTAGTAGGTTTTAGTAGTCGTATTGAGCATAGCTCACGCTCTTCAGTTGATATCTCGGCTGGAACTATCCACCGCGTCTTAGCATCACCATGTCAGGATCTGGTCTTTATTGAGATTCAGACTGGCACATCATTTGAAGAGGACGACATTACTCGCTACGAGGATGATTTTGGAAGAGCATAATCCAATCCGTAAGGACGAAGCCTTTTTGAAAGAGCTTCACGATATGATCCAGCGCTATGTAGATGGTGCTGCTTGGTCTGCTCTTGCGGTTGATCTATTACGGACTGGTGATCTAACGATGGAGCCAGTCTGTTGTGTCCTAATGAGTAACGAGGACTACAAGACTATTTCCCTACTGCTGAATGTGCTTCAAAAAGATAAGAAGCAAAGTGAGAGAATCTTTCAGGCGATCGTTGACGGAATGAATAAGGCTGAGGAAGAGAAAGATGGCAAAGATAATACCAACTAACCTTAGGGAGATCGAGTTAGGAGATCGATTCTATACACTTGGTGATCATGAGCCTAATGGTCCGTTCATTCATGAGCGGGATAGGTTCTTAACGTGTCGTCATTTTGGTCGTCGTCCAGAGTCTAATAATCGAACTAAGTTCATCTCTGGTGATAAGGTATACTTATCGTGGGGTGATGCCTGCAATAAGCTTGCTGAGATTAGAGAGGAGAAAGCGGAGGTGCTTCTTAAGGAAGCTGTCGCGCTTCGACTAAAGGCAGAGGAAAAATAATCAGAACCCAAACCCGCCTCGGTAACCCTGGTGTGGTATACTTCAGCATGACGAAGATCCCAGACAAAGCCCGACAGATCATGAGCATCCTGCTCAGTCCATGGATGGCTCCAAGCGGTCGGATGATGGATCCCGCCAAGGATGTGCTTATCGTTGGTGGTTTCGTTCGCGATAGTCTACTAGGTGTCGAAAACAAGGATATCGATATCGAGGTATACGGCATGGACATCGACTCCATCAAGTTCGCGCTACTGGCTAATGGCTTCAAGGTCAACTCTGTTGGTAAGGCGTTTGGCGTGCTTAAGATCGATAATGAACTGGATATTTCAGTTCCTCGCCGTGAGAACAAGATTGGTGTTGGTCACAAGGGTTTCGATGTTACTCCTGATCCGGACATGAGCATCAAGGAGGCTGCTAGTCGTCGCGACTTCACGGTTAACTCAATGGCTATGCGTTTGGACGGTGAGATTATCGATCCATTCAATGGCATGCAAGACCTGAGAGATAGCATTCTTCGCGCTACGTCTGAAGCATTCAACGAAGACCCACTTCGGGTTATGCGTGCCATGCAGTTTGCTGCGCGTTTTCGCCTGGGGATTGATATGGTCACGGAGCGACTTTGCCGTGATATGGCTCCACTGAAGTCAGAACTACCCAAAGAGCGTATCTGGGAGGAGTGGAAGAAGTGGGCTCTTAAGGGCGTTAAGCCGTCACTAGGTCTTAAGTTACTTATTGATACGGGCTGGGCTGATCCTGAGATTCAGGCGCTAGTTGACGTGCCACAAGATCCTGAGTGGCATCCTGAAGGCTGGTCAGCCTTTACTCCTAGTGAGCAAGAGATTCTTGCGGTCAATTCTTGCTTGACAAGCCCTACACAGTCCATTGGGGTGGATGATAATACTACTACCCTTAGGCAATTCTTGCAAGGTGCGTTTACAAAGTCGGCAAGCAGACCACAAAGCAGTAGCACAACCAGCACACAGTCCTCCGAGATAAATAGCGCGATTAGTGGTGTCTCGGCGGCATCTTCGACAAGGACGCTTCGCTTTGATTTGCCTACGGCTTTTAGCGAAGCAGTTATCACACAATCCGTGAGCCTTGTGGGTAACATTAGTCCTGTCGCACCAAGAGCAGGTAAAATTGTCAGGGTCATGCTTGAGATTTCTCAATCTGGTATGCTCTGCATTATGCGCTCTGCCGTCAACGACTTCAAGATTATCAATACTATTGTTGAGCCTATTTCCATCTTTATGATGAACATGCTCTTTGGTGGTAAGGGGTCGTCCCAAATGCAATTCCATCAAAATACGATGGAGAAAAACACTTCCATTTTGGCCCGGTTTACTAGTCTTGGCATAACCGCCAGTGTAATGAATACGACTAGTGCGTCCGTTAATAGTAATGTAATCATTAGTTTCGATTTTGGTTTCAAAAGTGATGTTGACTTTATTCATGGCGATTTCCTAGTTGTGGATAAAGATGATCCTTTACTATTCTACACTAAAATCACTCAAGGCGATGTATTTATCCATACGTGTCATGTAGTCGACGCGGCTGCTAACATTGCAGATCGAGAGCAACTAGGTGATCATGATCGTCTTGTGCTTATCTTCGCGGCGCTTTGTCACGACTTCGGTAAGCCTGAGACGACGGCAAAGATTGATGGGCGTTGGAGAGCCAGAGGTCACTGCGAAGCCGGTGTAGAGCCTGCTAGGCGCTTCCTGGAGAGTATTGGTGCGCCTGCTGCGGTCATCGTAGAGGTTCTTCCGCTTATCTCAGATCATCTAGTGCATGCTGGTGTTAAGGATCCATCCGACAAGGCTATTCGTCGACTAGCTAAGAGGCTTTACCCCTCTAGCATTAAGATGTTGTCGATGGTGGTTGAATCGGACCATAACGGACGCCCTCCTTTACCGAAGGGAAATCCGTTAGCAGACTGGGCCAAGAGAGCTATTGAGCTTGATGTTGTTAGTCAACCAGCAGTTCCCATCATCAGGGGGCGTGACCTAATTCAACTAGGTATGAGTCCTGGTAGGGAAATGGGCGACGCTATTGCAAGTGCGCTAGAGGCTCAGCTTGACGGCGCGTTTTCTAATCTTTCAGAGGGTCTTCAATGGTTAAGGTCGAGACCTGACTTACTAGTCCACCCTCCTTCGAGTGACGAACGCGATGGCTAGTTGCTTTATTCCTTATTGACCTGATAGTCAGTGCCATTGCTCACGCTGTATTTAGTAACTAACTATGACTACTGAAAAACTCAACATCCCAAAGGTAATCCACGTTGGTTATCGAAATCGCTCCGACACGTATACCAAGAAGCTAGCCTATGTCATCTACACTGATGAGAAGGGCAAGAAGCGCAAGGAGATCAGTTGGAATAGCTGGCGTGATCATAAGATTACTCCGGAAGACTTCGACAACGAACCAACCTCTGGCTTCGTCCTAAACAAGGGTGTCGGTGGCGCACGAGGTAGTTGGAGCAGTAGCAATGTTCGCAACGAATACATTCGTATCTACGACCCGCGAGGGTTTGAGTTCGAAATCTCTGTCGCTAACCTATTGTTTATCCTGACGGAGTGTAACGCATTCAAGGGTAAGGGTATCGAGGGCGAGTTTATCTATGCGTGGGATGGCACTGAGTTGATTCTCCTACCTGTTGGTTGTGTAGAATACAAGACATCAACCGAGTTCACGGCGCTTAAGTCGATGAAGGTCACTAAGAAGGACATGAAGGAAGGCTTGACCTATCAGCATAAGGATACCAGCACGATGGTATACATGGGTCGACAAAAGGTCCGTGAGTTTAGTGGCTGGGGTGGTGATGAGACGTTAACTAAGCTACTAGACCCAACCGTGATGAGGCATGTGTTCTGGCATATTGAGAATCAGGATTGGCATTTCGAAAAGGGCTTCACCAAGCTTGCCGTTATCGTCAACGAAGAGTGTCATGCTGACTTCGCTAATCTTCATACCAATCTTGTAGGCGGCAAGTATATGAGTAAGGCTGCGAAGGTTGTCTTGTCGCCGATCACCGCTGAAGATGCCGCGATTCCTCAAAGTGCTTGGGCTAACAGGGACGGATTCTTTATCAAGGTAGATAAGGGATATCAGCTTGTCACTATCGAGGAGAAGCGTCCTATTCATACTTATGATCGTCGCTATCCCAGTGCTGCGATTCCAGCCCCGGAAGGGCAATCGGACAACTATTTTTGGCCAATACAACCCGTAATCGTTGCAGAAGTCGACGAGCGCACTATCCGTAATATGTCGACTAGTAACCGTAACCACTTGCGTGCCGATTCTCGATACGCTGTTTCTAAGAGTTACCTTGAAGGCAAGGAACTATTCACCCCCGAAATCCAACTAGAATCAAAGAAGCAAGAAGGAATATACAACTATGTCAAACGACGCACAAATCAAGAAGTTCCGCAAAACAATTGAGACGAAGCGAGCCGCGCTAGGCACTAAGCCGAAGCTAGGATATGTAACCAATGCATCTATCGTGATAGACACGGTGCGTATCAACCTTAACACCCTGAATGAAGATCAGTGTGTTGACTTGGTTACACGATTGCTGGCTCAAAGCGATTACAATTCTAAGGCTAACGAGCTGCTCGGCACTAACATCAAGCCTAAGGTAGGTGACTTTACTACCACTGAGTGGATCGCTGATATCAAGCTGCGAGTTCAATTGCTTTCTTGGGAAAGTGATAAGAAAAAGCTGACCGCCATGGACGCTAAACTCACAGACCTTATGAGTGAAGGCGCTCGGACGGCTGACGCCATCGCAGATATCGCTGCGCAACTAGAAGACTAGAAAATATAGCCCGCATGCTTGACAAGGTGCCCTCGATGGGGTATACTTAGTCAGCTAGGAAGCAACAATCACTTAGTTACAAGGACAGCAACGATGACATCGAAAGAAGTAAGTATCCTGACTCACTCAGCAACCAATGGCTTTAACGTTCTCTTGGTGGGCGGGCATGGTGTTGGCAAGACCGCTATGGTCAAAGAGGTGTTCGACGGTCTCGGATGGACCTGGAAGTATTTCAGTGCTTCGACCATTGATCCGTGGGTTGACCTTGTCGGTGTGCCTAAGGAGAAGGACGGCGTCTTGGAGCTTATTCGCCCAGCATCGCTCGACTTTGAAAACGTTGAGGCTATCTTCCTTGACGAATACAACCGCGCTCCGAGGAAGGTGCGTAACGCTGTGATGGAGCTGATTCAATTCCAGTCCATTAACGGCAAAAAGTTTCCCAAGCTCAAGGTCGTCTTTGCTGCTATCAATCCGGATGACGACGACGAAGTCAGCTACGATGTTGAGAAGCTTGACCCGGCACAGGTCGATCGCTTTCATATTCACCTTCCGGTTCCGAACGAGCCCTGCCCCTACTTCTTCAAGAACACCTACGGTAGCGTTGGAACGCTGGCTGTAAAGTGGTGGCAAGACCAAACCGCTGAAGTCAAGGTGTTGATTAGTCCACGTCGCCTTGAGGCTGGCTTGCGAGTATGGCAAGCGCAGGGTGATCCGCAGTATGTGTTTGATGCCGAGAAGGTCAACATCGGTGAGTTCAGTGAATACCTGGATAAGCCAGACCCCATCGCATTGCTCGATGGTCTCATCTCAAAGACCGACGCGGAGAAGGTCAAGTTCCTAAGTGATCCGAACCAACTCAAGCATGTCCGTAAGGATCTTATGGGTAAGGAACGTTACCTTAAGGATATGGCACACTTGCTTCCCGAGATCGAGCTTATGAGAGACCTTCGCGACAAGAAGGGCAACAAGCTGATCGGGCACGTAGTCGCAAACGTTGAGCGCTTCAAGCACTTGATCCCGTCTGTCATTCAGAACGCTACGGCATACAGTGGGCGAGTTGTTGAGGCTTTCAATACATACCGTAAGAGCAACAACATGGGTGCGGCACTTACTGAGAATCGCAAGGTTAACATCAGGGGGCGAGAGTTCGGTATGAATAAGCTTGCGTTCTGCTTTACCGGCAAGCTGGCGAGCTACAAGCGACACGAGGCTGAGGAGATTATCAACCGATACGGTGGCTCTACCACTAACGATGTAAGCTTCCAAACGACCCACGTCATCAGTGGCGATAAGACTGGTGCGAAGATCGTGCGAGCGAAGCGTCAGGGTATTGAGATCCTTAGCGAACAGGACTTCTACAAGATCGTTCAGCAACTAGAGACACCCGTAGCTGAGAAGGGACTGAAGTCGACGTTTGCTAACTCTAAGAAGTAGCAAAACTTGACATTCCCGTCCAGTGTGGTATACTAGGTTATCATGAAAAACGAATACTTCGAAATCGTAAAAGAGCTACGCAAGCATCACTCCCTGTTCGCACAGTTTTGGACGGTTGGCCACATTCTTGAGGTTGACCATCCAAAGATGCCGACCGCTTGTGTTCGCTTCGATAAGAAGTCTGGCGCTGGCGTTCAGTTCTGTGTTAACCCCCAGTTTTGGGCTACCCTTAACAGTCACAGCAAGGCGTTCGTTATTGCCCATGAGATCATGCATGTCTATCTTGACCATGGTCGTAGGTCACTAGCCTTCGATCCCAAGATGGCTAACATCGCTCAGGACGTTGTCATCAATCACTATCTAGTTGATTGCTTTGACTTCGATCGAAACGAGATCACGTTTGCGGATAAATACTGCTGGCGTGATACCGTCTTCCCGGGACGCACCGACATTGAGGCTAACCGCTGCTTTGAATACTACTACGAGAAGCTCCAGGAGCAGGGTGGTGCCCCTGAAAGTGGAGAGGGCGAGGGAGAGGCTGGTGAAGGCGAAGGTCAACCAGGAGGCCCTGGGCAGCCTGGGGAAGGCGGCGGCAACCAGACCGTAGACGTTCACGACTTTGTTGGTGATGACGATGACGAGGTTGACGAAGATCTTCTCGACGCTATCCAAAAGGCGGCTGATGACCTTATGGATCGTATCACCGAAGGTGAGGTTGATAACTTCGAAGAGATCGTTGAAAAGGGCAATAATGACGAGTCTGGCAAGTTAGAGGAACAAAAACGAAGTAATGCTGGAGCTATGGCTGGTGCTATGCAGAAGCGCATCAGGCTTGGTCGTATTGTCAAGAAGCCTAAATGGGAAACCGTGATCGCTAAAGAGCTAGGGCGCTTCCAGGGTAGGCAACAAGACGTAGACCTACAACTTTGGACTCGTCCTAATCGTCGCCTCGCAGGTATGGGAGACGATCTTATTCTCCCTGCTGACGTTACCGAGACTATCCCCGTTCGAGATCGTGTTGACGTATGGTTCTTCCAAGACACGTCAGGGTCGTGCGTAGACCTTGCTAGGCGATTCTTTGCGGCTGCTGCTTCCATCCCAGAAGATCGATTCCGCATCAGGATGTTCTGCTTCGACACCAAGGTGTATGAGACGAGCCTCAAGTCAGGTAAACTATACGGCTTTGGTGGCACGGCGTTCCAACCTATGGAAGATAAGATCCAAGCCATCCTTAAGGATGAGCCTAAAACCAAATACCCCCAGGCTGTCTTTGTCGTCACTGACGGCGAGGCTTGGGGTAAGATGCAGGCTGAGTTTCCTTCTCGCTGGCATTGGTTCCTCACCCACAAGAATCTTAGCTGTATTCCGGATGAGTCCAAGCATTACCTCCTAAAAGACTACGAGTAAATGCTTTGTTGGTGCTGTGATCAAGATCTGGAGATCGACGAGTTCTACACGGAAGACGAGGTCGCAGCGATGATAGAGTCCCAGAGCGGTGTATGTCAGATATGCAAGCAGCCACCGGGGAGTAAAAAGATTTTGTGCGTTGATCATAATCATACTACGGGTAAGATACGTGGCATGTTGTGTGACAAGTGCAATCGTTTCACTGGTTCACTTGAAAAGAATGGTGAGCTATTTCAGAAGATTGGACAGTATTTGAAGGACTATGAGTAATATGATTCGAGCAGTTTTGTCAGTGTTATTTCTTATCGGCATGTCTACCGCGCAATGTAACGGTATTCATCCCACCCCCGGTGTTGTTGGTATCGTGGGTGTTCCAGCTCCCGGCTGTAATGAGATCAACCCCTCACAACCAGCGCCATTCCTTTCTATCGGCGCAGCACCTAGTGCCAGTGCTGGTGGTCCGTTATCGTTTGTATGGTCTAGGATCCCTAACTACGCAACCGCACCAGGGACCTACGTAGGGCTCGTGGCTATTGACTTGACCCAGCCGCCACCGTATGTAATCCCCGGGTTCACGCATCCGAACTGTTTTATGACTGTTAGTCCTACGGTCACTCTGTGGCAGGTTCTAGTTGTCGTTAATAGCTCGTGCTACTTTACTCCATTCACAGTGCTACCACCGCTTCCCGGTCTTGCTGGGGTGGCCTTCTTCTCGCAAGGTATTCTATGGGACCTTACCCAGAATAAGTTCGCTGTAACGAAGCCGTTCGCATTCCAGTATCAACCATAATACTAGACATCCAGAGCGGGGCATTTAGCTTTGGCGAGTATCGAGGCAACCTGTGACATTCAAATTCAGAACTAGTAAGGATATGATGCAGAACGACGAAACAACTAACAATGGCTGGGTTCAGATGTGGCATACCCTTGGGTGGATCGTGCTTATCCTAGCCAGCTTCAGCTATTGTTGTCGCAAAGAGATCGTAGAGATCCTCCAATGAGTGAGGTGTGTTCGGACTGTAACGGTAAGAAAACCTATCAGGGTTTCAATACTAAGCTTGAGCCGTGCTCTAGATGTCATGGGACGGGTAGACTAGATGTCACTAACAACGACGCTCTCCGTGATGTCTTTGAGAAGTCCAAGCAACTAGTAGAGTGTCATGACAAAGTATTCTTGATGCCTAAGATTGTTCTCGCTACACCCATCCACGTTTATGACGCAGGGTGGCATACCGTCTTCGTTCTCAGAGATAACAATAATGTATACGAGGCGGGTAACAAGACCGAGACGTTCTACATTCCCCACGGCGATGTTGTCTTTAATATGACTCAGAATCGATGGGAGTGTATCAAGTCTGGGACACCAGTATGGCACTAACTCGATATCAGAAATTTGCCAAGACGGCACTTGAGTTAGCGAGTATATCTGACAACGACATGGCTCACTCTCTATGTGCTCTAGTTGTTCGAAAGAATCGCGTGCTCTCTATTGGTTACAACTCTCGTAAAACTCACACTATTATGAATAATAGCCACATGAAGATGCTACATGCCGAATGTGACGCTTTGTTGAGGTGTGGTAATACGGAGGGTGTCGAGATGATTGTGGCGCGTTCTAAACCTTCCGGGAAGCCCGGGTTGGCTAAACCATGTGAGGTATGCGAGAGGATCCTGCGCCAGTTTGGTATCCGTAAGGTCTTTTATACAGTCAACTGTGAGACTCTTGATGACATTCAACTAGAGAAGATGAAGCTATGAGTGAACACCCAACACTAGAAGACGGAACTGAGGGGCCATACGACATAACGGTAGATGGTCTAATTAAGAGGCTCACCAAGTATAGGGATAAGCATGGAGACATGCCAGCTACCATTATGTGGGGAACTACACAATATGGATTCTGTCACTGGAATGGTCAAGTAAGCCTAATCCATCATGAGATCACATCAGAAGAATGCGGTGGTGACTTTGAGTCCTTACGCCAACCTGTCGAGTCACTACTAATCTCGATCTACTAGACTAATGGAATACCGCACATCATTGTATGACAGCGATTTCGGCGAGAAGATGAACGCCTTCACTAGGGAGTGTTGTAACGGCGACACGCATAATAACCTGGAGATGATCGGGTTTATCCGGCGCGCAAACGAGATCTTTAACACAGATGGTCAAGACACTAGGGACGCAGTGATTGGTGGTCTCATCCTCAAGATGGCTTACTACAAGCAAAAGATGGATGGCACTCACGAGGAGTTAAGCAATCATGAAGATTGATGATGTAGTGGAACAGCTAGTTGCACTTAGGAGCCAATATGGAAATATCCCTATAGTCATAGCGGATCAAAGTTGTCGCAACATCTTCTGTGGAGAGGTAGGGTTAAAGCATCGTGTTGTTTATGGACGAGAGTTTTGTAAGTGCTTATCTGATACACCTACTTCTGGGGACAAAGCTATGGGTGCTATCGTGGTTTTACGAGAAAATCGTTAATCCGATAGAGATTTACCGCACGAAATAAGCTAGTTGCCACATAATAACAGTGTAGAGGGGCGCGAGTCTCTCACTTCGATTACCACCAGCAACAGGAGGTTTGCATATGCATCAAACAACGTTCCGTCAGCATCAAGTGGTCAGCTCACCCGGTGAAAACCGATGGGCCTTCGAAGGGGGTGATTTTTAACTCTTTGAGTTTGCATAAGCACTCATCGTATAAGCGTGCATGCGGGGGTGACCCCGCGTGCTCTCTTGCAGAGGTAGGGGTCGGTTAAGGATAGGGAAGATGAAAAGCATGTTTGAAAAACTTATCACTACAGCCGCCATGGTGGTTGCCATGCTGTTGTCATCTAGTGTAGAAGCACAGTCGAGGATCGTAGTTAAGAGGAACGGGAAGACCGTCATCGTTGTGACTCAGACACGTAGTAGGTGTGAAACACCACGACAACGTCGAGTGACACCTACGAGACACGTTCATCGTCGAGGCTGTCAGGTTCGTCCACCAGTCAGAGTAAGGGACGCACGGCATTTTAATCGCGTTAAGCATCGCAGAAATCATCACGCTCATCGTTGCACTACGTGCATTCGTCATCAGAGGTGGTTAAACTGGAAGCCCTGTAGATACAATCCAGTCATTCACGTTTGTAGATAGGATGAATACAGAGTCGAAGAAGAAGAAACGTCGCGCCGAAGAGGAACGTATCCGCCGTCAGAATGAAGTAATTTGCGTCAACTGTGGCAAGCCAGGAACACATTTCTGTCCACCATCCTTCGGAGAATCGGGTTTCTTCGCATGTGATGCTTTCGAAAAAGAAGGAAAAGAGACACCTAGCTGAACAGACTTAGTGTATCATACAAGACAATGAAACACCAAACGCAACATCGATGGCATCAAACACGAGCGCTCCTCGCAAAAACATGGGTCATTAGTGTAATGGTTAGCACAACGGCTTCCAAATCCGTTAAGACTGCGTTCGATTCGTAGGTGATTCGCCAAAATAACGCGAGATAGTGTAATTGAACACGGCAGCCATGGGGTTGTTAATAGGAGTATCGAGTCTTCTTCTTGCGACCATACCAAGGTCGTATAACCAATACGCTGATTCCCCCGGGGATCGGAAATAGGGGTGTAAATCCTCTCCTTGGCTCCAATACAACTGATGATACGCAGAGTCAACTGCATGCCATGCCCGACGTGGCTCAACTGGTGTAAAAACAGATCATCTATCATACACGGGCCTGTAGTTTAATCGGACTGTCCATCACGATTCAAACCGATCATCTAGATAAGCAGAGACAACTGCATGTCTGAGACAGATAGAACACTTAGGGCATACTAAGTCCCTGAGAAATGCAGGTTCGAGTCCTGCTGGGTCCACCATATTTGCCTGGGTAGTTCAATTGGCAGAACAGTCGTTAGACGGTCACTCAAACTGATCTTCTAGATATGCAGAGACAACTGCATGACCACCTTGAGTGTTATTCAAATAGCTTAAGGTTGATTTCGAGAGATTGAGGTTCGAGTCCTCACCTGGGCACCATTTTCTAGTTGAAAAACTTGACAAGCAGAGCAGGATAGGGTATACTTCAGCATGCGAGACGAAGGCACGACGAACAGTCACGAATGTCGCTTCACTGACTGCGTTGATTGTGATGGCTACGTTGGTGATGCAGATTACGAATGTAAGTGTAAGTGTCATCTAGATGAGTAGCATGCCATACAATAGTAAGGAAGATTGGAACAAGTGGAACAAGCGCCGATTCGATAGGAATCAAAAGGCACTGCAAAAACTTAAGTCAGCTCCTTGTGCCGACTGCAATAACACATATCCTCATTACGTCATGGATTTTGACCATGTTCCGGAGAGGGGAAGAAAAAATAGCTAACGTCTCAAGTATGGCTGGTGGTCGTTCAATCGACGCCCCAAGCATGAAGGCGGAGATAGCAAAGTGTGATGTGGTTTGTGCAAACTGCCACAAGAAAAGAACATACAAGAGAAGCATAAAACATTAAAGCGGGGAGAATGAGTATTCAAGAAAGTCTCATAAGCTTTCCTCCAACGGCGCGACTCCGTTTCCCGCTACCAATCAATCCGAAAGCCAGGGTGAGATTCACGGATGCGTGAACCGACCTAGACATAAGTCAAACAAGATTCAGGCTTGACGATCCGGAGAGACGGATACACTATCCAGGGAAGCCGCTGGACCAAGCTGAGCTAGCTCATTGCGAGTTGGTGATGTTTATTCTAGGCTTAGCAGTCCGGAGAGACGGACGTAATTTTTAGACCTATCAATTAGCTTGATAGACATAAGATGAGAATCAACTAGACGTTTCAAACTCCTTGACGCAGAGAGAACTGCAAGTTTACGTTGACAGATAGGCTATGCATTTATACTGTATACCTAGCATAATTTATAAAGTAGAGATAGAAAGAGAGCGCAGTTGGTGGTCTGCATATCGCTTACAGATAGTGTAAAAGAAACACGCCGGAAAAACCCGGAGAACCAGGAGCATTACCTGGGAGATTATAGTGAATTTCAAAACCACCACATTTTTCCTTCTTTGGAAAACAACGAACAACTAGAACAATGAAGATCACACTAGCACGAGCGCTCAAGCTCAAGAATCGTCTCGCCGGTCAGCTCACGAAGGTCGGCAGTCGCGCAGTCTCGCACAACTCATACGTGGATGGCACGCATAGTCCGTATGATACCGTCAAGGTCTTTGCAGAATACGGAAAGATTCAGGAACAGCTAGTAGAGCTTAAGTCCAAGATCCAGGTAGCTAACGCTCCGATTCACAAGGATATCGCCATGATGGGTGAGATTCGCACCGAGATTGTGCTGTTGAACAGCATGAGCGTGACTAAGGGCAAGATTGTCGAGCCTCGCTACGGCGAAGGACAGGACACGACCCGGGAATACGTCGCCACTATTGATAAGCTCACTCGGGACAACAGCGTAGCAGAGCTTGAGCAAGAGATCGACACTCTTCAGGATAATATCGACGCGCATAACGCGACCACCAGCATCGAACTCACATTTGACATCTGAGTTGACAGTTTAGTCGGTGTCCTGATCGGACGAAGTGTCACAACCGCTCTAGCCGTGAGGTTAAAGCAACAAAATCATATGACCGATCAAGATAGCGCAAAAATTCAAACCTTAAGATATCAATCCTCAGACTTTAGCACTCAAGAGTCAAGACTCTTTACAGACGCTTTATTTGAGATGGACATCGGCTAGGCTGTCAGTTCTATCTTAGTGTATGATACAGTATGGGCGTATAGCTCAACGTTAGAGCAACGGAATTTCAACTCTGGTGATATGGGTTAGAATCCCATTATGCCCTTAACTCCATCAATATTATGCAGCGTAAATTCAACCTAAGTGACATAGTCTGTCAAATTGAGAACCTCAGTCTCTCTCATCCGAGCTTCGAGTTTGGAGTTCAAATGCCAGTCGAGCAACAGCAGTATTATGCTGACGTTGCGAATACTATGATCAAGCTTCTGCCAGACATGCCGGATGGTATGATTGACAGTGATAAAGATCTTGGTGCAATGCTAGGTCACGTAAAGGCTATTGAGAGCGCAATTAACTCACACGACAGCGTGGGTCTCGACGCCATCTGCGCCAAGCTCGCTAACTCATTTGAAGCTTCGGACTACGTCTCTGATTGCTGTAAGGAGAAGGAGCATGCACACGACCCATCATGCGCCCCCGTTTATCTTCAGTTCTTGTGGTGGACCTCTCTAACCTGTGTCCCCAAGATTCAATGTATCGTTAAGCACGCCGCTCTGGTTGTCCATCGCGATCAAATTCAACTAGGTCACTGTGACACGCAGGGTGGTCAGTTTTGTAAGTGTATTCCTATTCGCTTCTCGCTAGCTGCTGTCATGATTCTTCTAACGCTTGTGACCTTATTTATTGGTGGTCCACTCGCCGGAGCTGCTGGACGTGAGCTGATGAGACGACTGCTTTTACGCCTTGCGCCAATCGGCACTGCTTGATAGGATAGACTAATGCGTAACAATTGAATTCAAGGCTCCCCGTAGCCCTCCAACAACCTCTAGTAGCTGTTTTAACAACTTACAACCTAGAGAGACTGTATTGGAGGAATAATGGACAAGAGAACGTATTTGAAAGTTAAGATCAAGTCACTGGCAGCAGAGGCTTTGATCATTCGCACAGAGGAAAGACGAGCGTATGCGCGAGGGCGCACTGCATTACGGATGGGGCTGCAAGATCACCGTAAGGGAATCGTTCGCACTGAGTCACGTCACACACATCTAGCCTATGGCTTTATCCGTGGACGAGAATACGCGCAGATGGAATCGTGCACGCATGAAACTCCCAACTGGGAGAAGGTGCGTAAGATGGTCGATCGATATGGTGCGTATGTCTTCTGGGACCCTAGTAGCGAAACGAATGACGACTACAGAAAGCGCCAGCAAGAGCATAAGGAGGAGGCTAAGCGTCTGTTCGATGTATGGCTTGCTAAAGCAAAAGAGACAACCAAGGTGTAACAACCGAGGAGCAGTTGCTAGTCTGCATTGGCCTAGCCGTGTCAATGGTGAAACTGGTAGACACACCGGACTTACAGTCCGGCGCTAAGAGCATGTGGGTTCGAATCCTGCTTGTCACGATAGGAGAATTTCAAAACTAGCAAATATTAACATACCGGTAGCAGTTGTTGGTCTGCATGAATTGAAGACCCACCGACTGGAATTAAGGTAACGGCTGATAGTAGGTCTCAATACCAGAACAAGATTAGTGCGATGGAAATTCTTCGAGCAAGATTACTTGACTCTCAGTCTCAGTGTGGTATACTAAAGCGTAACGAGGATAGACGAGACCAAGTTGGTTGCGGTATGAGGGGTGACAAGCGTCGCACCATCCGCGTAGGTGACGATCAAGTCACTGACCATGTGCTTGGTAGAACCATCGCGTATAAGGATTATGCGAAGGGTAACTGGAGTTCGCTACTAGACAAATAAGATGTGGCCATTTAAAGACAAAGTTGGGGTGGATACCAAAACGAAGGAGTATCCCCAGTGGAGAGCCATGAGTCAAGACTTCGAGTCAGATGACCTGGATGGCTATCTATCAGGGCATACTAAGCTTGTGGTTGATGAGATTCGAGCCATGCTCCCAAGCGACCTATTCAGTCACTTGTTTATTGCTGGTGGCTTTGCAGCTCACGTTGCCGGGATTACAACTAGTCATGGTGATGTTGATCTCTTCTGCACACAAGACAATGTGTTCACACGCGCAAAGACCCATCTCTTGAAGCACGGATGTGTCATCATAGAGGAAGTTGACACTGGCTACTCAAAGGCGGTGAAGCTAGATCTAAACGGGATTAGCTATCATCTAGTAGATGCCACCAACGTATCCGCATCGCACGACGTATCCCAATTACTCTCGCGTTTTGACCTCAACTGGTGTATGGCTGGAATCAATCTTGGCCACGTCAGAATCCATGTTCATAAGGACGCCTTGCTGACCGTGCCTAAGGTGAACATCAACTTTGTTCATGACAACCCAGATAACCTCATTAGGCGTCTTGGAAAATACCGCGACAGGCTAAAAAGAACTCCCGACTTAGAGACTTGTGATCGCATTATTCAGATCGCTAAGAATCGCGCACGAAACCCAAAAGAGGAACCAAACTGGATGGGGTTGGATGGAGAATAATTATGGATACAGAAGCATTTAAGGTAACTGAAGTAGACGGTCTCCGTCTAATCATGCCGCATCACTCTACGGCTGGGTCAAATGATGCCTGGGAGCGAGACAACCTCTGGTTGCGTTCACGTGTAGAGTGTGTGAAAACCGGAGATACGATTTCTCAGGGTCTAGGAAAATTCTTTAATCTTGGGCAGGGTCCGGATGGGATTAGGGTTGATGTAATTGATATCTTAGATGCAATTCATCTATCTAGTTGTGCAAGAAAACCCATTAGGTTTGGCGTTCCAGAGTATTTAGGGTGTCCCAAAAGTTCAAAACGTCACGAAAAATAATCCACTATGACCGATCTAAACAGACGTAAACTGACCCTTAAACTCCGCGCATTGATTGCGGTAACTCAAGTAACAATCGAAAAACTAAAGTTGATGCGAACGGAACCAGATGTGAACATCGCTGGTGTTGATCGGATTATCGCAGATCTAAAACGAACCATCGCCTTAACTCACGTTGCGCTCAGCGCAATGAGTAACATCCCAAGTTTGACGGGAGATCCAGCACCCTCTGGCGCTAGGGAGTATGTTGAGATGTCTAATGTAGAAGAGTATCGCAAATTTCAGGGGCTCCCGCCAATCAGCGAGACGGACCTCGCTAACATAGACCTAGATGAACTAATCAGCAAGCTTCGATGAGTAGACTACCACCTAGCACAGAACTTGGGCTAATTGTCATTCACAAACTCCGACTTATAAAGGTAAGAATAATGCTAAGCAAAGGAAATAAGACTGTCCATGGAGGATCAAATGTCTGATATTTGGTTCACCTCGGACAGTCATTGAAGATTTTGGTCATAAAAACGTCATCGAGTATAACTCAAGACCTTGGTCTTCTGTCGAGGAGATGAACGAGGGTCTAATCGAAAGGTGGAACTCTAAGGTTAAACCCGGCGATACTGTCTATCATCTAGGTGACTTCTGCTTAACTAAGAAGATAGATTTAGTAGACTCGTGGTTGACTCGTCTTAATGGGGAGATCCGTCTAATCAAGGGTAATCACGATGATTGGATCAAGCGTTTCGATCGACTGAGTGATAAGGCTAAGGCTAAAGTAAGATGGATCAAAGACTATGCAGAGCGCACCTTCGAAGTGGATGGGAAGAAGCACAAGCTGATTCTTTGCCATTTTCCCATGTTATCATGGCATGGCAGTTATCGCGACCCAAGCTCTATTATGTTACACGGTCACTGTCACGGAAGTATTCAAGACTTGAATAAGTCAATAAGACGTATGGATGTTGGGGTAGATTGTAATAATTGGGAGCCAGTAGCGCTTGAAAAGATCATTGCCATCATGGGCGGTAAGCTTGGTATAGATCATCATGCATAAAACCTGCCTAGCTTGTTACCTAAAGAAAGAGCTAAGGGATTTTTCAAAGATAATGTCAGCATCATACAAAATGCTGTGGTATACTTAAGTAAACATGGTGGGGTTGAACCCACATCACAATAGACATCAACAATAGAAAACGAGAATGGACGAAGATATCAAGAACGAAATTCTAGCCGCCCTAAAAGCCATGCATGAAGGCGCTCCAGAAGTATGGGAGCATCTTTGTGGCGAGGTGGTAAGCCGAGGGGTATTCATTACAGTAATGGGTTTGATCCTACTAGTAATCTCGACCCTATTCGCCCGGAGCTGCATAAAGTCATATAAGGCTGGAAATGAAGACGATGGTGCGACATTCTTCGTTGGAGTGATTGCGGTGGTTGCTGGTGTCGTTGGAGTTATGCTAGCTACTAATGGTGGTTATGATGCCATGTCGCCCGCACTTGTTCTACTAGGACGATAAGGAGTAAGTCATGCCCTGCACTGATGGTGGATATAGTCAGACTCAACTAGTATGGGTCCGACAGGGATGGGATGGAAGTTCTCTCAGATCGATGGCGATCCCGTGCTGGGCGAAGGAGTCAAGTCCTACTTTACTCGACAGTTCCGGAACAGTTTACATCTAGACAGCATTAAGGCTGAGGTAGACCAAGTAGCCGAAGTCCTTTGGAGCCCATTAACGAGCCTGTATGAGCGAGCCAAAAAAGCACTCGAAGATTCTTGAACAAAATGCTTGACTCGCCTCTAGCTATAGTGTATAATGTTGGAACACTAGAGGTGTTGTCCTGTCTCACGACGATGGCGGCTGGCGTAGTTGAAATATGAGCGCCCTTCACTAGCTAAGACGAACCCGGAAGCTGACTACAAAACTCGGCTTCGGTTTGGCTTGCACCTCACTTTTTACAGAAAACACGGACGAAAACGACGAACGGACACATAATACAGTCATGAACAACTCACAGAACAACTACAGCAAGCGACCCATTCCACGACCGTGGAAGGTCTAGATCATTGGCCTCATCTCACCCTACGAGATGCATGATTGCTGGTTGCATGTAAACTACGCTAGCCCAATCTAGGTTTCACTCTAACCACAGGGAGTGCTTGCAGTGACAACAGGGCAAGTAACTATCTGTTGTTATGGTTACGATGGGCTACTAGCATCACAAACTGTAGCACGACACATGTCTCTAGGTGCATGTAAAACTCACCTTGAACGAACTCAAGACACAACAGTTCAACAATATCTCTCATGTTGTTAATTCTTACAGTTGCCCTAGCCAGTATGCTCTTTGGGATAGGCATTGGGATAACGCTTAGTAAGACGGCAGCAAGATACGTTATCACAAACAATATCGACTCCATCTATGCCAAGGGATGGCGTGAAGGACAACAAGAGTTGATGAATAAACAGCAAGAATTCATCGCTAAGATATACACAAAGGAAGGCATTGATCAGCTAGAAGACTGGGTCAATGACGACTACGAACATTAGAGGTGCGTATGGTATTCAATCACTTTAGTAAACACCCATGTGTTGACTGTGGTGAGACCGACCCTATTGTGCTAACGTTCGATCATGTCCGTGGCAAAAAAGAGTTCAACGTGAGCGAAGCCGTTGGGCGTCAATTTTCAATCGCAAGAATCAAAGAGGAAATCATGAAGTGTGAAGTTCGATGCTGTAACTGTCACGCCCGTAAGACCGCTAAGGACTTTGGGTGGTATGCTAGTTTTCTCCAACCAGTCACCAACGATAAGGTATAATCTATCGGAGTGGTGTAAAGGTAACATTTCTGGCTTTGAACCAGAAGTTGACAAGTTCGATTCTTTCCTCCGATACCAATTATGCCGGAATCGTGTAATGGTAACACGACAGATTCTGATTCTGTAAACCTTGGTTCGATTCCAAGTTCCGGTTCCAATTATGAGACAATACGGCAAGCAAATTAGAAATTCTAAATTGCACGGCAGTGCATGAGAGTAGTGTCCCTATTACTCTAGCTGCATATCTTGGCTGGTCAGACGAAGCGTATTACGCCTATATAGAGGGTAATAAGGCTCCAGAGCGGGAGTATGGTAGCGCCCACCATACATAACGATCATGCTAACCCGTATACTCTTAGTTTTGTCTCTAACCGCAAGTCTCAGCGCACAGCCCTGTATAAGAGCCTACCGCTCTCATTGTAGTGTCGAGGATCCCGAACCATACGGGGTAACATGGGCCAGCACTTGTGCTACTCCAGCACCGCCGTGGACCTATCCAGATTTACCATGCGCGATGTTGATCAATGGAGTCATTATTCTAGCGCCAACATACACATCATGGCCAGGAGTGGGAGAACTATTCTACACTCCGGGTAATGGGGTTTACTATTTGAGTTGGAGGCCACACGCCTCCTTGATAGGCTTGTCAATGACCGTAGAGCTTTATACCCCAGCCGGGGGTAGCGGATCCCATTCATTCACTATTATCCGATAACACTATGAACTATTTTACAGAATTTCGACAACCAGCCACACAAGATTGTGGTATACTTAAACGATGACCGAGAGCAAACATTAAACTTAATGAGCGCTGGAGAGACCGACATGGAAATTGACATATCAAGCTTGGGGTTCCCCGGGCTTGTCTTATACACGAGAGACACTAACTACCGGGGCGGTAGTCAAGAGATTCAAGTCCTCCCCTAAGAACCATTTCAATTACAACTAGAACAATGAACGATATATTTGACCTATTTGGAGCCGTTGCGGACGGCGGCAAGTCTAACTCCCCTATTGACCGAACTGATGTTAATGGCTTTATGGTATCCACTGTGGATACTATGGACAAAGGACCGGAGACTGCAATCGTTGACGCTAATGGAGCACACCCAGTGGAGCGCTACGGTAGTGTTAAGGAAGCCACTATCGGGCATGCAATGTGGGTGTCGAGAATCAAGAACGGACTTCGTGACGTAAGCGAGCTTGGTTACGGTTCTTTGGTAGATGCCGAGAAGATCACGCTCAAATCTAAGTAAACACACGTCTCTGTAGCTAAATTTAGATAAAGCAGCGCCCTCCTAAGGCGAAGATTGTGGGTGCAAGTCCTACCAGAGATACCAATTCATGGCTCCGTGGTGTTCAACGGCTAACATATCCGGCTCTTACCCAGTAAGACCTCAGTTCAAATCTGAGCGGAGCTACCATTCTACTAGACATCAATGAACATTAAAGAACTACGAGAAGAGATTAGAGCTGGCTATGACAGTCCGGATGCTATCTCTGTGCTACTTGAGAAGTATGGGTCGAACGAAGACCCTATCATCTACAAGGGTGAGGACACAACTCCTCGTGACCTAGCTGACTACCTCAACCCTTGCACCTCGGTGCTAGACCTAAGGATTACATTCTGGGGCACGCTACCTAACGGAAAGTTCGGTAAGCATAGCAACAGCAACTTTGCTCACATGCTATTCGACCGCATGGAAATGTATGAGGAGCGTCGTAAGAAAGCAGAGCAGAAAGCTAAGCGTCAGAAAAAGAAGATTGAATACATAGTCTCGTGGCGCGAATGGCGCGGGGTTGAGTCATGTGGCGCAACCGAGTGGGACTACATGAGCGAGAAGTTCAAGACGAAGGCGGAAGCTGAAGAGTGCTTTAGGAAGATGCACGTCCGACATCATCACGTTCAATTTAAGAAGACAACGACAGAACTACTAGGTGAATCAAATGACTAAAGAAGAATAACTGCTTGGTATGCAGTAGACGTAGGTGCGATTCCTACAATAGGCTCCAACAATAACAACTAGAGAGAATAGAATATGAATTGCGACGGATGTAGTATGGGTGGTTTCAAGAAGGACGGCGCGGATCAGAATGGCACACCAGTGATGGTGAACGGCGTGCAGGTTGCGACTACCTTTGGTGGTGCGACTGGTGGCAAGCCAACCTGGAAGACCCCTGGCGCTCCCGACAGTGTCTTTGGCTTGATGGCTTGGTCTGCGTTCGCGTGGGGCGGTCTCTGCATTGACGAAGGTGAACACTGCGAAGAGATCTATGGCTGTGGTGCTGACCTTACGCTGAAGTTTATGTTGCAAGTCCCTACGGGTGGCAACACTAACGTGACGCTGACTGACCCCAACGGTCTCGCTATTCCTGGACAGGCTCCGCGCCCGTTGCCGGGTAATGATACGGTGGACAACTACCGAATCGACTTCGACATTAGTATGTCCGCAGACTGCGGAACTGATACTACTACTCTTCTAGATGACAACTGGACTATCACCATCAATGGAGTGACTGCAACTCATCACGCTGCCAGTGGCGACATTAAGTTTGAACTAGAGTGTGAGTCTTGCGAGGGCGCAGACGACGCTGACAAGGTCTAGTAGACTAGTCTGGGTGTTCCAAAAGTTTGGGACACCACCAAAATAATTCCAAAACGAACAGTAGCTAATATGATCCAAGATGTTTGTAAGTGGGATAAAATTCTAGCAGAGATGAAGAAGTGCGCTGTGCTTTGTAAGAATTGTCACGCTAAGGTTCATGACGGATCAATCATACTGCCCGTATAGTATAACAGCTATTACACCTCTTTTGTAATGAGGAAACGAGCGTGCAATTCGTTCTATGGGCTCCATTTTTACCGCACGAAAAAATCATCGAGACACATAATACAAGCGTAATGAAAAAGAAACTCGGAAACACAAGGCTAGGGGTGAGAAGAAGCGATGAGTGATCTACCTACAGTTCTAGTCTGGATCGACCTAGAGACTACTGGGTTGAAGCCAGTCGAGAATCATCGCATCCTTGAGTATGCTATGGTCTTAACTGATCTTGAGCTTAACGAGATTGCATCTACCGATTGCATCATCCCACAGGACACGTCCGTGGCGGTAGCGCTGATGGATGATTACGTCACAGACATGCACGAGGGGAACGGATTGCTAGAAGACCTTAGGAAGGTCGAGAGGGAGCTTCCAGTTCCTGAGTATGCCGACAGTGTCCGTGTCGCTGATGAGATCATGTCTGAAAAGCTCGACAACAACCTGCCCGATGGAGCTGCTGCTGTCATTGCTGGTAACACTATTGGTTTCGATAGGGGATTCATTGAGAAGCATATGCCTATCCTTGCAAGTCGTCTACACTATAGGCAACTAGATGTAAGTGGATACAAGGTTGGGTTCCCTGAGATCTTTGGTAACAAGACCAGCGATGCTCATCGAGCTATGGCTGACATCCGTGCGTCCATTGAAGTCCAGCGCAAGATGCGCGAACTGATTGCCATAGCTACATCTCAGCCTGGGATCACTACAGAGATAAGATGAATGGTTAAGAAGAAGTATCTAGCGGTTTATTGCGCTCTCGCACTATTGGCTGGTTGTTCGTTATTTACACAGCGTCCACCGGCAAGCCCCGAGCAGGAAATCGCGCAAGCCTTTGCTGCTGCCTTTAAGCAAGATGGAGTAGCTGCTGCTATTCTATCAACGCAACCACTACCTGCCGAGACTCTGACTACTGGACAGATCAGCGTGGTAATCAGCGGCCACCTAAGCAAGGCGCAAACTCGCGATGGTGGATGGATCGTTCAAGTGCCACGAAATGGCGCTAAGATCCTTGAGTATAGCACCACCGAGGGGAGTGCTGGTGCAGTCCTAAATGTTCGCGGTAATAACGTAGATAACATCCATGAACAAAACCTGACATTACCTCGCGCTGTTGTCCCCGCTGACGCTTTGATCGTTACATCTACCTATAACTCTAGTGCGGGACGCGCAGAGTATTGGAGTGTCCCAGGACGTAGTGCGGTAGACGAGATGCTACCTATCATCTTTGTGAGATATCAAGCTCGATCAGAATACCTTCGCCCGCCCGCGATTGGTGACGGTTTCTTGCCGCGTTTCTTTAGGAGTCATCCGATCCCCGAAGCTGCTATCAAGATGGATCGATTGCCATCTGTAGTAGATATTGACAACCTTGGTGTCAACTGGGGTGGTTGGGGTAACGCACGTCCTGACGTTGCTTATCTGGTTGGACTACTAGGTCCATTCGGTGGGGATTGTTACGATGGTTGGAATACTGACACTAAGACGCCAGACTTTCAACACCCTGGATACGGTAGCTACTACGCATCGATAGTAAGTCAAGCACTCGTCACTCTATGTAGCACTGAGCCATTAGAAGAACGAAGACTACTAGCCATTGCAATAGCTCAGAGGGGGCTCGACCTAGTTGGTGCGTTCTCTGATGGTAGAAACAACCGTCCCGTTGGTGGTGGTCATATGCAGGGAAGAAAAGCCCTCCTGATGATGTGTGGTCATCTACTAAACGTAAGACCATTCGCTAACCCCAATCGATTCATTGGTAAGATGTTTCAAGAGGACGTTGCCTTTCAGGCTGGAGAGTGGTGGTTTGGTTCTGGTTGGAATTCCACTTGGGGTTTTAGCTGGCAGGCACCATTCAATGGAGGGATGCTCGCCAACCCGCCCTCAACATGGGGTGACCCTAACTCCTCTAATCATTCGACATGGGCTTGGATGATCGGTGGATACATCCCACAAGTCTGCGGAAGTCAAGTCGGAACTGCGCTAGCTATGCACCTGTGCCATCTAGATGTTGAGATGGGCGTCAACTATATGGGTATGATGAAGCAGTGGATGGATGGACCACCCGCAGCGGCACAAGAAGAGTTATTGCAGGCTGGTATTGACATACCATGGGGAACTGACTATGCTCTTGACAGGGGTGGTGACTTCTGTAAGCGTGCATGGGAGCTACATTTTTAGTAAGCATTTGCTTGACAACCTAGTGGCTGTGTGGTATACTAGATCATGCAAACATTCTTGCCACATGCGAGCTTTCGCCAGTCCCTGGCGTGTCTAGACTATCGTCGTCTTGGAAAACAACGAGTCGAAGCCATGCAGCTTGTTAACGCTATTACTGGCAAGCCCGACAAGAATGGAAGGCCACGTAAAGGTTGGGTTAATCACCCAGCAGCAATCATGTGGAGAGAATACCTAGATGCACTAAAGTGGTATCACAACCTTGCTATTGAGGAGTGGGTGCGTCGTGGATACAATAACAACATGAAGATGATGGCGTATAACTCTATGATGGAGTTTCCGCACTGGTTGGGGGACTCTGACTTTCATGCGTCTCATCGTAGTAACCTACTTCGTAAAGACCCAGTTTATTATGGAAAGTTTAATTGGGAAGAACCAAGCGACCTGCCATATATCTGGCCTAGCGAACAACGACTGATTACTTAAGTCTATGAAAATCGTTTGTTTAAGCGACACGCACACCAAGCACAAGAAGGTAACCATCCCCGAGTGTGACGTGTTGATCCACGCTGGGGACTTCACCTGGAAGGGAACCTACTGGGAGATCTTCCGCTTCATGAAGTGGTTTGCCAAGCAGCCCGCTAGGCATAAAATTTGCATAGCAGGTAACCATGAGCTAACCCTGGATATCACTAAGCCAGGAAGGTTCAGCCAACATAACTGGGATGTGATGCGAAGCTACGCGGACGAGAATGTCCACTACCTGGAAGACAGCGAGGTGGTCATTGATGGTGTCAAGTTCTACGGCACTCCGTGGACCCCCTTCTTTCACGACTGGGGCTTCAACGGTTCGGATGGATTGACTCAACCAGATGGCACTCGCAAGCTGGTAGATGTCTACTCGAAGATCCCTGATGACGTTAACGTGTTGATCTGTCACGGTCCTACCTACGGCTTTGTAGACAGGGCCACTGACGACGACCGCTGTGGCTCGGTGGAGATGCGTAAGATCCTAGAGACTGACAGGTTGGCGCTATTGAAGCTCTACGTTAACGGGCACATCCATGAGTCGCGAGGTCATGACATTGGTTGTGGCGGCGTGCATTTTTGCAACGTCTCGACACTGGGACGTGACTACGAGACGGCTACTCCACCTGTAATCATTGATCTAGATGAAAATGGTGGTGTCGATCGGATTCAGGGATACGACAATGACTAGAATGGAGCAAATGCTAGGCTGTCTTGGGCACAAGGGTAACAAGCCGCTCTACTGCGCAGAAGATCTAGGCTTTGACGAGATTGGAAGGGGTGCTACTCGCACCGTTTATCGATACGGAAAAAGCAATCGGGTCTTTAAGATTGGGGATAGGGAGTGCAATCGAACAGAAGCATATCTGTATAATTGCGCTCCCCCCTCTCTACGTAGCATGCTTGCTAAGGTGATCGGCATCAGCAGGTGTGGTAGAGTTCTTGAGATGGAATACATCCCACTACCACTATACTGTTCAACTGGTGACGTCTGGAGCGTCAGCAAGAAACTCATGCGTCACATTAGAGCAAGAAAGCTTCACTCGCTTCTTAGTTCAGATATCCACTACGGAAACGTGGGACTTAAGAGCAACGGAGAGATCAAGATTCTTGACTACGGATATCTGACTGGCGACTGCATACCTCTAACTAAGGCTGAGGTTGTTAAGAACCTAAAGCGTAGGAAACCAATTAAGGACAGCAAGGCTATTACAGTAGGGCGCGGTGTTTACCGTGAGCTTTACGGTAAGAGAAAGGCATGGAGAAAATAACATGAGGCGATTCAGAGTCAAACGTGTAGAGGATGAGTCTGGTGTCAGCGGCACTGGGCTCGTCGCAGAAGGCGTCGAATTCGATGATGGGTTCGTTGCCATGCGCTGGCTTTCAAACAAGGCGAGTGTCACGATCTTTGCGAACATCAAACACCTCAAGGATCTTCATGGTCATGGTGGTAAGACTAAGGTCGTATGGGTTGACCCAGATCCCCTAGCTCAC
>Ga0222670_1000173_pt1 | contig 30831 bp, 36 predicted proteins | sample AntAcemetagen732_FD_181148 | JGI IMG/M metagenome (GOLD analysis project Ga0222670, IMG submission 181148) | Saline water microbial communities from Ace Lake, Antarctica - #732 | ecosystem: Environmental > Aquatic > Non-marine Saline and Alkaline > Saline | place: Antarctica: Ace Lake... | reverse complement strand
GGTGATAATTCTAAAAAAAGTCCCAAATTATTTTCAATAGCTGGACCTCTAATTAGGGAATTACATAAGTTAGTTGAATCTAATAACAAAACTAATCCATCAAAATTAAAAGTTGAAGGAAAAATTGGGGAACCCACAAAAAATTATGGTGATAAAATCACCCTAGATAAATTTTCAAAATTAAAAGGAAAAAAAATCAAATACTCTGGCTCGAGTTATAACGTAATAGACTCAAATGGGTATACCATTAAAATATCAAATGGTAAAACAACTTCATCTATAAATCTAAACCAATTTAATAAAGATGGGTTTATATCTGAGTTAGTATCTAAGTTAAAAGGTAAAAGAATCTAATTAATAACCCCCCCACGCATATTTATAATAAAATTTACACAAAACGTTAAAACCAATGAAAAAATCTCAATTAAAAGAAATGATCAAGTCTGCTATGTTAGCCGAAGCATCAGAATTTCACACTAACAAACCAGAACGAATAAAATCATTTTTAAGAGAACTTGATGATCTTGTAGAAGAATACCATGCAGAACTATATTTATCTGATGATTTATTTGCAGGTATCGAAACAGTTAAAAATGCAGCTATGGCCGAATCAACTTCAATTGAGGAAGCTAAAGACGTAGACGTTGAAGAAGATGAAGATATAGATGTTGACATTGAAAAAGATGTTGTAATCGATGACGAAGAAACAGATATTGAAATTGAAACTTCAATGCCAGGCGAAAGCGAAAGCGAAGAAGCAATTCAAGGTTTATTAATGAAAGCTCAAGAAGAAGCAACTAAACTTGGAGATGAAAAACTAACAGATCAAATTGGTAATACAATTACATATTTTACTAGAGCACATATTGCAAGAGTAGATGAAAGTGGTGTTAATGAGGAAGAAGATTTATCTGAGTCTATTAGGTTTAAAAAACTAGCAGGGATCATAAAATAAAATAAAATAAAATAAAATAAAATAAAATGGATAATTTCGATTTAAAAAAATTCGTTAGTGCAAGAACGCTACTAAAAGAAAATTCACCTGGATACGACACAAGAAAACAAGGCGAAGCATTACCAACACTAGAGGGTATTAAAGCTGCTTACGAAGCTAAAAACAAAATTAAAGAAAACTCCGATGATTACATTGTAGATCAAAATTCTAAATATCTTATTGATCAGATTGAGGATGATATGATGCATAGTGAATTTGAAAATAAAGAAGATATTAACAAATTTATAGATAGCATCATTGAGGGGGTTAACAAATTAAGAGATAAAAAACTTAAAGAGTTTGGTGATGATGAGTCAGATGATTTCATCAACCCCGGAAATACTATTGATCAAGATAAAAATAGAAAAGAATATCTAAGGATGATGGGTATTTCTAAAAAGTAGCAGGAATCAAAAAATAAAATAAAGGTAAACAAACAATCAAATTTATAAAAAATAAAAATTATGGAAACTAAAGAATTACTAGAAGGAATCAAAGCACAAGTACTATTGATTGAAGCAGAAATTGACAAAACATCATCTGCTGCTAAAGGAAGATGTAGATCTGCCGCTAACAAAATTAAAAATTTATCTGCTGATTTCAAAAGAGAACATAAATAAAAAATACACATGCTTAACGAACGCAAACTTACCAAAACTGAATTAGCAAAACGCGAAGATATCATTATGAATATGAAGGGTAATAAACGTGCTTTAGTAAAACAGTATGGTAAGGATGCTGAAGCTGTGATGTATGGTAGAGCAACAAATCAGGCTAAAAAACAAACAAAATCAATGAATAACGAAAAACTAAAAGAGATGATTAAATCCTCTCTAATGAACCCTAAAAAAGCCGATTTAAATAAAACCCAAAATGAAAATCTTGAGGAACGTAAAATAGAAGTAAACGAACCCTCTCAACTTAAAGACCTCAAAAATCAAATAGAAAAATACTATGGTAGAAAATTAGAACCTAGTCAAATTAATACAATGGTTGGGAAAGATGACAAAATAGCTAATTTACTATCTAAGTATAAAAAACAAACAAAATCAATTGAGGAATATATGGGTGAGGTTGGAGATGAAGTAATGATATCTAAAACAGGTAGTAAAGCTATACCCTCATACGTGTTAGAAAAACCAAATGGTTCAGCTCAAATTGACATGATATTCGACTCACCTTTAGAAGCACAAAAATATGCTGAAAAGAAAGGTTTAAAACTATCCTCTAAAACTGGATATAATATGAATGAGAATGTTAACCCTGAATTAGATAGATTGGTAAATGGGTTTGTAAGAAAATTAGCAGATATGTACGACTACTCATTACAGGATGCTGTCTACGCTATTACGCAAGTACTAAGAAAACAAAACTATGATGGTTTAAATGAAGAATTAGTTACTGAAGGTAATAAGGTTACAATCCCCTTGGGGATAAAAACATCACAATCATCACAAACGTTACCAAAATTAACAGTTCAGGTTGGGTTGGAATTAAATAAAACAATGCAATTTACCCATAACTACTTTGATATTGGAATTAAAAACGGTCAATTTATTTTGATTTTAACCCAAAAGGGAGCATACTCAGTTAGTGTCCGAAGTAAAAAAGATCCAAATTATATTGATACATTAGTTTCAGCAATTAAAAAAATAGTTGGAAATATGGTGGTTGAAGATTACAATGAGGATGAAGATGAAATATCTAAAGGTTTAAACGAAGGTGCTATTGACGGAGACAGACAAATGATTACTAGAGCCATAGAAAATATGGTTAGTAGAAAAATGACTGTGGGTCAAGTATTACAAGAAATTAAAAATGCTGTAGAACAAAGTTCTGGTATGAGTGATATTTTTAAGTCAAATTTAAAATATGGTTTAAACGAAAACAAATCAGAAATTGTAAAATATAATGGTGAAGACCATGAAGTAGTAAGACGTGAAGACGACAGAATTTATATTCGTCGTAACGAACCTTCAGCTATATTAGGTAAATTAGATACATTTTGGGTTAAACAAGATGATTTAAACGAAGACTTAGATTTAGGCCACGAAGACAATGAACCACATATGTTAAAAGCAGATTTATATCGTATTGGAAAATATGCTATGGAATTGTATAACATGGTTGATGGGTTTGAAGGTGAAGGGGAAGTTGATTTTCCATCATGGTGGCAAGCAAAAATAACAAATGCTAAAACAGCAATAGTTGGTGCAAAACACTATCTTGACTTTGAAATTAATGAACCTAAAATTGATATCGCAGTTGATACTCTAAATCCAATCCCCAAACATAATTCACCAACCTTTGAATCAGTTGCTAAAAAATTAGCTAAAAGATTGATGGTAAGTAGAGATACAAATGAAGGAATGTCTGAAGAGGAATGGGCTAAAGCTAAAGAAGAAGATAGATTAGAAGCTCACCCCGAAAGAGATAAAATTAAGGATATAATTGATCTGATAAATAACGAAAAACTATTGCAAAATGACAAAGGTAGAACTAAGGGATAAAATTAAGTCAATTGTGCCCCTTGTATATAAATCCCAACAGAAATCTGATATAGCGGCCGTTGAATACGATGAACTTACAAAATTCCCTGAACTAAAATCGATTATAGTCGATCTGTTAACGTCAGATTTTGATTCATTCCTCTCTTCCATAGATTGGGTTTCTCCTAAACCCACCACATTTAGAATCAACTTAAAAAACGACCAAGAATTCTATCTAATATATTCTAGGAGAAGTTGGATAGCTCAAGTAGAGGGTAAAAAATATTATCTATTAAACCTACCTGAAGAGGAAAGAGCAACGTTAGCAATATCTCGTATATTACGATATGGACCAAAATCAGAGGATACGGCTGAAACCGGGGAAGGAGATGATGTTGAAATAGATGATATACCAGACGTAGAAATTTAAGAATAAATCACAATTAAATAAAAATGGATAATTTCGATTTAAGGAAATACTTAGCTGAAGGTAAACTATTAAGTGAAGGTGAAATAGATGAAAAACTTAAGGGAATAGATGGAAAAGCATGTTGGAAAGGATATAAATTAGTAGGCACAAAAAAGAAAGGTGGTAAAACCGTTGATAATTGTGTACCTATGGAAGAAGATATGGACATTAATGAATTAATGGAAATGGAAATCATTGATGAAAATATTACAGAAGCAAAATACCAAGGTAAAACAGTTATATTAAACAAACCAACACGAGGTGATAGTAAAAAATTTAAAGTATATGTCAACTCAGGTAAGAAAAATGCTGATGGTTCTATTAAAGTAAAAAAAGTAAATTTTGGACATGGTGGTACATCTGCAAAACGTCCAACTATGAGTATTAGAAAATCTAACCCAAAACGTAGAAAAGCATTTAGATCACGATTTAATTGTGATTCTCCCGGACCTAAAACAATGGCAAGATATTGGTCTTGTAAAGCTTGGTAAATATAGGGCACTATGTGGGGATACGTTAAAGATTTTTAGTATATTTATACAAGAATAATAATAATAATATGGGCACCCTTACTAAATATTTAAATAAAATAGCATATAAATTCCCAAAAGGATATCCTGACATGAATAATGAGAAGGATGTTTTGATATTGGAATCCTTGGTGGGTGATATATTGGGTAAGAAATTTAGGTTAAATGAATTAGAAAATCGCAATGGTACTAAAGAAGCAATACGATTTATAATAGATACCTTAGGGGGTAAGTATAACTTTGTAGAAAAATCAGATAAAACTAGATTGGGTATTGAGGGTAAAAATGAAATCCAATTTTTTATTGATTTATTTCAAGAAGCATTTGGTGAAAAGTTAGACATAGAAGTTATCCCTAAAAATCAACCCCCCAACCCTAGCGGAACATTTAATATGTATGTTTTTAACACCCAAGAATTCGGCAAAGTTAGCATAGTTGTAAGTAACAAACCCCCAGGAGGTGATGGTAAAGGAAGTGAAGGTGATTTTATAGAGAATATTAATAGTTTAATTGAAGAGAACGGAGGTGAAGCAACTGTAGTACTCATATCCCCCGATAAAAAACTTCCTTTTTACAATATAACAAATATTAGAGATTCTTCCAAAACAGATGCTGGGAAAGGAGCTAAATCAGATGTCCAGTTTATGTCTAATAGTAAAGTAGATTCAAACATTTCATTAAAAAAAGATAGTGGTTTTAGGTGGGCGTCAGTTATATCTATATATAAAGAATTTATCACAAAATTTATTAATGATGCCATTAATGGTAAATTAACTGATTTAGAGTTAAAACAAAATCCAGATGTCCCTGGTAAGTATTTGATGTATGATCCTATTACAGGAAATAGAATCTCAAAAGCTATAATCCCAGATTTTCCTAAAGATGACATAAATAACTGGGTTTTTGGACCAGAAACCCCCCAAGTAATAATAGTTGGTAAACCTGAAAAAGGAGAATACTCTTTAGAAAACGGGGTAATTAATGTAAAAGTCTCTAATATTTACAACACATTAGAAGATTTAGAAAAGGCAAATATAGACCCAGTATTTGCAGTTGCTCAACATAGAGGAAAAAGTCAAGGGTTAGATTTTAGAATAATACCCTCTAAAGATGCTAAAATCACATCTAATGTTAGAGAATTATCTTATAACGATATAATATAAAATAAATATGTGTAACTGTGGATGTGATACTTGTGGAACTGAAAAACCCACGTTAAAACTTAATGAAAATAAAGCCCCTCGTGGTATATTATCTAATGATATACAGCGCTACATATACGCTAATAAACCATTAACAGACACACTACATCGTGTGGGTTCACCTAAATATTTTAACTTATGGGCTGAAGCTCGTTATATGTACTCTCGTGGTATTTTAGAAGTAGAAAATAAAAAAGATTTAAAGATTTTAAGGGAAACAGATTTAGGATATTTCGGTATATTTGAAGGAAAAAAAGTTCCTTTAGATTTCCCCATAGAAAATACGGTGTATATTAAAGGTTCAAAAAGTGCCCACTTATACCCAAATATGAACATTATTAAATTATAATAAAACATGCCAGATTTATCATTACAGATAGGAGGATTACACTCACTACCCTTTTCCAGTTCCTATGAAGGGATTTTAAATTTTGGAACATGGGATAATGGGGCCGGAGAAAGTGGAGAATATCAAAAGAGCACACTGATTAAAATCAACACCCCTGGAGTAACCAACATTAATGGGGTTGCAGTTCATGAAGAAGCCTCAGGTGTGTTTATTGATGGTATAGCTGATATTAGTAAGGGGTTTGCATTTGATATAAATTCATCATCTACTCTACCAGCAGGGGAAAACCAACTAGCATCATTAGGAGTAGTAAATTTTGAAACTTTTGCACTAGAATACCGAGACATCAATGGTAACCCCTCATGGGATTCTCTCACTTCATCAATAGGGGGTTTTTATAATACAAGTGGTAATAACCAACAACTTTTCCCTGGTAACCCTATAATTGATGGAGATTACACTGTAATAATGCATTCCTCACCTGTAAGGGGAGCGGGCGAATTATCAGATAAGTGGGGTATGAGGATAACATATCAAGTCGCAGTAGGTAATTTAGCTGCTTGGGTTATGGAAGAGATATACCCCTACGAAGCATACTCAGGTGAGTGGACACTCACATCTGGTGGTTCCGATGAATTAGCCGCAGCACATCTACTAGTCAATGGATATGGTTTAACATTAGATGGAAATGCTTCATTTTGGATCCCAACGAATTCATAACCTATTCAATAGTCAACATATTATATAAAAAACAACAATATGAAATTTAATTATTCAAAACTATTAATTGAAAACAAACATTCAATATTAGAAAACATAAGACAGGCCAAACAATATGTTGATTCAGATAAACTAACCCAAGAGGAGTTAAAAATATTAACTGATATAGACCCTTCCCCAACACGTAAGTATGTGGGGTGGATGGCGAAACAATGGGTAGAAAAACAAATTACAGATATAGACGATTTAAGAAACACCATTGAAGAGTTCAATACACTCTTAGAAAAAGGTAAAACAAAAACCAAAGATATTTACCAAATTAAATCCTTTAAAGCCCTTCAAGATGAAGTTGACCAAATAAACAACGCCGGAGAAAACATATCCACCAAAGAATTAGAATCCGACTACGATACTGTATTAGAGAATTCAGACCTATTAATAATGTCCCCCCACACCCACGAAGCATCTCGTAAACTTGGATTATCCCAATTTGCATTTAGAGACTGTGGGGATGGTGGAAAAGATTCTTCATGGTGTACAACATATAAAGCCCCCGATCACTTTAATGATTATTACTATACAAATAATGTAACTTTTTATTATGTTAAAGTAAAGTCACAGCAAATGATAAATCAACTTCAAGATAAATTTCCAAAAACTTGGAAGAATTTAGTAGTTGTTGCTTTGGCGGTATTAGATAATGGGGGAATTGATGGGTATGATGGGTTAGATAAACAAATTTCATCTAACGATATAAAAGAATATACTAATATAATAGGAATTTCATAATGATTAAACTAATAGACATATTAGAAAATAAAATACTTGTTACAAGACGCTCCCCTGAAGAACGTTCTAAGAATTATTTAATTGCTACTCAAAAGAAAATCCAACAATATATGAAGGATGGGAGTAAAGGTGATCTTAATTTAACTGATACCCCAATAACCTCCCTACCTCAAGGGTTAAAAGTAGGAGGTAATCTTCATTTAAGAAATACCCCAATAACCTCCCTACCTCAAGGGTTAAAAGTAGGAGGTAATCTTCATTTATCTTGGGCTAAAATAACCTCCCTACCTCAAGGTTTAAAAGTAGGAGGTAATCTTCATTTAACTGATACCCCAATAACCTCCCTACCTCAAGATTTAAAAGTAGGAGGTAATCTTCATTTATCTCGGGCTAAAATAACCTCCCTACCTCAAGATTTAACAGTGGGAGGTGATCTTCATTTAACTGATACACCAATTACCTCCCTACCTCAAGGTTTAAGAGTAGAAGGTAATCTTGATTTAACTAATACCCCAATAACCTCCCTACCTCAAGGTTTAAAAGTAGGAGGTAATCTTGATTTAACTGATACCCCAATAACCTCCCTACCTCAAGGTTTAAAAGTAGGAGGTAATCTTCATTTATCTTGGGCTAAAATAACCTCCCTACCTCAAGGTTTAAAAGTAGGAGGTAATCTTCATTTAACTGATACCCCAATAACCTCCCTACCTCAAGATTTAAAAGTAGGAGGTAATCTTCATTTATCTCGGGCTAAAATAACCTCCCTACCTCAAGATTTAACAGTAGGAGGTTATCTTGATTTAAGAAATACCCCACTTTCTAAAAAATATAGCAAAGAACAAATTCAACAAATGGTACCTGGAGTTAAAGGTGATATTTATATAAAATGATAAAATTAATAGACATATTAGAAAATAAAATCCTAGTCCCTAGACGTTCCAAAGAAGAACGCTCTAAGAACTATTTAATTGCTACTCAAAAGAAGATTCAACAATACATGAAGGATGGAGGTAAAGGTGATCTTGATTTGTCAAGTACACCAATAACCACCCTCCCTCAAGGTTTAACAGTAGGACGTACTCTTTATTTAAATAATACCCCAATAACCTCCCTACCTCAAGGTTTAACAGTAGGAGATGATCTTTATTTAAGTAATACCCCAATAACCACCCTACCTCAAGGTTTAACAGTAGGAGGTTCTCTTGATTTAAGAAATACCCCAATAACCACCCTACCTCAAGGTTTAACAGTAGGAGGTAGTCTTAATTTAAGAAATACTCTAATAACCTCCCTCCCCCAAGGCTTAACAGTAGGAGGTGATCTTTATTTACTTAATACCCCCATCTCTGAAAAATATAGTAAAGAACAAATCAAACAAATGGTACCTAGTGTAAAAGGTAATATTTATATATAATTATAATAAAACTAAAATGAAAGAATTAACAGCATTTAGAAAATACTTAGCAGAAGTAAAAACCCCCCAACCCGATGATGATTTAGAAGATCGTATGGATGCTGGGGATTTTGGACAAGTAGAAGAAGAAGAATGGTTTGATAAAGCAGATAGAGGGGAAGTTGAATACGATGGGGAGTATGACGAATTTGATACATCTAACATGGAAGAAAAATATTACCCACCCTCAGATAGTTACGAATGGTTTGATGGTGAATATTACTACAACTCCTCAGGACAACAACTCCGAAACCCCCAAGAATATGACGATTCAGAAGAAGGATATACTCCTTTTGGTGATGAATAATAAAATACCATAATACAAACAAAAAAACTTATAGAATGGATTCATAGCCCATTCGATTTTAAAAATAATAATAGATATCTGTGGCATCTACCAAATAATTTGGAGATGTCACTTTTTGTTCGTATCTTAACGTAAATAAATGATGGTAAAACTAATGCAAGAAAAAATAGTAATAGTAGGTGCAGGTGTTGCAGGAGTAAACGCTGCTACCAAATTAGTAGATAATGGTTATCCTGGAGAATTAATAACTATCATTGATATGGGTAAAGATCCATACCGAAGAGAATATTCTGAAGTAATGGAAGGTTTCTTAGGAGCTGGTGGTTGGAGTGATGGTAAATTAACCTACCACACATCAATTGGGGGTCAATTAAGTAAATATTGTGGTGAGGAAAAATCCATGAATTTATTTGATCAAGTAATAGCAAATTTTAAACGTTTCCACCCAAAACCTGAAGAAGTACAATGTTCAGATCCAAAAGAAGAACCGGATTTTATTAAACCACACTTTGGATTAAGATTATTCCCAGTATGGCATGTTGGTACTGATTACCTTTCTTGTATAGGAAAGAACTGGTATACATATTTATTATCGAAGAACGTTAATTTCTTATGGGAACATAAGGTAACAAATATAAACTTTGATACAAATGAAATTGAATACGAACCATATAAAAAATAGAGTGTTTATTTACTCTCTAGAAAGAAATAATATTCCATTCTATATAGGTAAAACAAAAAATCCTAAATCTAGAAAAGCAGATTGGTTAAGAGAATATAAAGATTCTATTAGTTTTAATATTATAGATGAAGTTAATAAAGAAAATTGGAAGTTTTGGGAATGTTACTGGATAGAACAATTAAAAGGTTGGGGTTTTGATCTAATTAACAAAAATAAAGGAGGTGGAGGTTTAGAAAAACATTCTGATGAAGTTATAGAGTTAATTAGAAAACAAAAAATAGGTAAAAAACAAAATAGAACCAAAGTTAGGAAAGATAAGGGAACTATAAGAATTAAAAAACCTGGAATAAAAATAGGTTCACCTAAGGGTTGGAAAATGAGTGAAAAAGTAAGAAAAACTAAAAATCAAAAACAAATTGGAAAACCTAAACATACTATAGAAACAAAAATTAAATTTGCTGATCCAACTATATATAAATTTTATAATATAGAAACTCAAGAGATATTTGAAGGGATAAGATATGATTTCCAAAATAGATATAATTTTAAATATAAAGGAATATATAATTTAATCAAAGGGAAAGCTAAAACATATAAAAAATGGAAAATAAAATAAAAAAACTAATAAAAGAAGAAGTTATAAAATTTTTAATAGAAAATATTGATTGGGGTAGATCTTATGAATTTTATGAAACTGGAAATTATGTAAAAATTTCTAAACCTTATGGAACTATAGAGTTTGGTTTAGAACAATTATCTGATGGTGGAGAAGCTTTATTCATAGATGATATTTCAATTTCCCCTCAATCTCAAGGAAAAGGATATGGAACTGATATACTGAAAAGTGCTATTAAATACTCTGAAGAAAATGATATACCTATTGCTCTTAGAGCATCCGTAGGTGGGCATTATGATACTAAAACAAATTTTACTCAAGAAGAACTAATAAAGTTTTATTCTAAATTTGGATTTAAAACAAAACCAGATTTATCTTCATTTGGGGGAGATGAAATTTTCATGGTTAGAGATATATAAAAACAAATAGATATGAAAGAAACAATAAAATATGATAAACTTATATTTGGTGTAGGCAAATCAGGTATTGACTTTGGTAAAGAATTAGCTGAAAAATATGACTTACCTACAGAACCAAAACCAGTACAAATAGGTGTTCGATTTGAAGCACCACAAAAACACTTTCAAAAATTGATTGATGTATCCTATGACTTCAAATTATATCGTAAGTACGAGGATAAAGGAGTATCACTTCGTTCATTCTGTACAAACAACAACGCAGCCTATGTTGCTGTTGAGGAAACATATGGTAATCATAGCTATAATGGTCATGCTAAAAAGGATGAATCTTTTAGAAACAACATGACAAATTTTGGAATTTTAATGGAGGTTCAAGGAATAGAAAACCCATTTGAGTGGTCAAGAGATGTAGTTAAAAAATTACAAATAGGAGGCACAGGTTTATATTATAGTCCTACACGTAAACCTACAACAACATCAGAAGGTGAAAATGTATCAGCTACCCAAATAGATGAAGCAGGTATGGAATATGTAAGAGAAACAATGGGGGGTTATTACTCGTATATTGAAGATTTTATAGAGGATATGAAAAAAGTATTTCCTACATTAAAAGATGATTGGGGTGTATATGTACCAGAAGTAAAATATCTGTCAGCAGAACCCCTAGTTAATTATAAGGATTTGTCTTTAACTAAATATCCTAACGTTCATTTTGTAGGAGACGCATTATCTGCTAGAGGGATCACTGTTGCGGGTTCGCAGGGTGTTTATGTGGCCGAATCATTTTTGAACGAGGTATAATAGTTCCAGGGTTACCTATACTAAGAATACTAGATAAAAAGAATTAAATCAAAACTTATTTTAAAATATTATGAGCGAAAAGTTATATGAAGAAAAAGTAATTAAGTATCAAGGTGCTAGGCACTATTTAATTAAGGCAAAAGACAGTAAACATTTTAAACATCATAGGTACGATGGTCCCGCAATTGTTCCTATAAATAAAGATTCAAAGTGGAAAAAATCATTTTACTTAAACGGCATTGAATATGGAGCTGAAGAATATACTGAAATAATGTCCGAGAGAGAAGGATTACCTTTTTACAAACAAGCACCACCTAAGGGAATAACATATAGAAATTAACTATGGTAAGGGGTAAACAATTCTACACTAAAGATAAAAAACAAATCGACATTACTAAATGGGATACATCAGGTAATATTTCAGATTTAACAAATCGTTATGGTTGGGAGGGAGCTATGGCTTGGGGTAATTTAATACATGACGAGTTAAATGCCAGAGGTCCTGGAATCAAACCCGGAGATGTTTACCTTGATTTAGGAGCAAATATTGGTATGTCTTCTATTAATGCTGAATTAAAAGGTGCTTCTAAATTATATTGTGTTGAACCAGATCCTGGGGTATTTGCAGCACTTGAAATGAATAAAGGTGAAAATTGGGAAGTGTTTAATATAGCCATTGCAAACTTCAACGGTGAGATAGATATCCCAAAATGGCCTAATTGGTGGGAAGATGTACCCCGACCCTGTTTTACACTGGATAGTTTTTTTGAAAATAATAACATCACCCACATCGACTATATGAAGGTTGATATTGAGGGTCACGAAAAAACTTCATTTGAAAATGTAAAACAAGAAACATGGGATAAAATAAGCAAAATCTTTATAGAATATCATGAAGATGTTGAAATTGGGGACAATGAAAGAAATAGTATAAGGTTAGAATTTATAAAAGGTATAACTTATAAAGGATATAAAAACCATCACATTCACCTTGGATATGCCCAAAGTTTTATGTATTTTTGGAAATAAATTAAAATTATGAACATTTTAAAAAATATAATATGAAGATAGGATTTACCGGGACTCAAAGTATTGGCAAAACTACTTTAGTAAATGCTCTTAAGGAGCTACCAGAATTTAAGGATTACACATTTACAACAGAACGTTCTAAATATTTAATGGGAAGGGGAATACCATTAAACACAGATTCAACTTTAAAAGGGCAATGTGTTTTTTTAGCTGAACGAGCCTGTGAATTGATGTGTGATGATATCATTACAGATAGAACTATAATTGATGTTATGGCTTTCTCCAAATCATCCTCATCCATGAGTATATATCAAAAAGACGATTTTGAGGCCTTAGCTTCCCTATTAATAGGAGAATATGATTATATCTTTTACATTTCACCTAAAGGGGTTGAAATTGAAGATAATGGTGTTCGGGAGACAAACCCAGATTATAGGAATAAAATTGATTTAGAAATTAATAATTTACTAAATTGTTACAACCATCGTATTAAAAACCTTAACACACTATATGGAACTACTGAAGAACGTATAGAGCAAATTAAACTAACAATTTTTTCATGATATTTATAACAAAAATATACCATAATGAAAAAATCAGAATTACGACACCAAATTCAAACAGAAATAAAATCAATACTCTCAGAAGAAACCGCAGAAGACATTAAAGACAAAACATCAGCACAATCTAAATTAAATAAGGAATTAGAAATAACTAAAGACCTTATGAAAGAATCAATCAACCCCGAAATAACCAAAGCATTATCCCGTTTTATCACTGCCATGTCTAAAAGGTATGGTTATAGTGAACAAGATGCTGTATATGCCATTCAATCAGCTTTAAAACAAAGAAAATACGATGGTTTAAATGAAGAAGAGGATGAGGATACTATGGATAAAAAAGCATCCAAATCAGCTAAAAAAGGTGACTCCATATCTAAAATAGCAAATAAACTCCAACAAAATTCACAAGAAATGAAAACTGTACTTAATAGGTGGAAAAATGCTGATTTAGGTGAGGAAAAGGAAAAATTAATTAACCGTTTAAAAGAACTTACTAAAATCAAAAAAGAACTTGAAGGACTTCTTTAAAAATATTCAAACTTTACTGATAGTAATATTAATTGGTATTATCTTCATAATGCGTAGTTGTAGTGGGGGTAGTGGTGGTAGTGGGGTAAACATATCTGAACCTATAACAATAACAAAAGTTGAAGTTAAATATGACACAATTATTAAATATACCCCTAAATATATTCCTAAATGGAAAGAAAAAATAATAACTAGAACAGACACAGTACCATCATTAGTAGACACCTTAGCAATTTTAAAAGATTACTATACCAAGTATGTTTATAATGACACTATACACATAGATACCATGGGTTATGCCGTAATTAATGATACTATAACGCGCAATACAATATTCTCACGCAGTGTGGCGACTAATTTTTTAATACCGATTACAACGGTTACAAATACAGTGTATACCAACCAACGAGAATTTTATTGGGGTTTAGGTTTAATGGGTAGAGCAAATCAAATTAATTATTTAGGTGGTAAGTTGCTGTTAAGAACAAAGAAAAAACAAATATATGGTTTGGGGATAGGAATTAACCCTAATTTCCAACCTGTTTTATCGGGTAGTATGTATTGGAAAATTGGAAAATAATGGCTGAAGATTTTAAAAAAATAATTAGACATGAGTATTTAAAATGTTGTAAAGACCCCATACATTTTATGCGTAAATACTGTTATATACAACACCCACAACGGGGTCGTATACAGTTTAACCTGTACCCCTTTCAAGAAAAAGTATTAGCGTTATTTCAAAACAACGATTATAGTACTATATTAAAATCTAGACAATTAGGTATATCAACTCTAGTATCAGGTTATGGTCTTTGGTTAATGACCTTCCATAAGGATAAAAATATATTAGCACTAGCAACAACACAAGCAACAGCTAAAAACTTAGTAACCAAGGTACAATTTATGTGGGAAAACTTACCCTCATGGTTAAAAGTAGACTCTGTAGAAAATAACAAATTATCCCTTAGACTTTCTAATGGGTCGAAAATACAAGCAAAATCCTCAAATGCCGATGCAGCACGTTCAGAAGCAGTATCTTTACTAATAATTGACGAAGCAGCCTTCATTGATAACATTGGTGAAACGTGGGCTTCTGCACAGCAAACTCTAGCTACGGGGGGTGGAGCTATTGTACTATCTACCCCATATGGTACTGGTAATTGGTTTCATCAAACATGGGTTAAAGCAGAATCCGGAGAAAACGATTTCTTACCAATTAAACTTCCATGGTACGTTCACCCTGAACGAGACCAAACATGGAGAGATGCTCAAGATACCTTATTAGGTGATCCTAGACTAGCAGCACAAGAATGTTTTAGTAAAGATACAATAATATATACAAAATTTGGCCCTCAATATATAAAAAATATTAAATTGGGAGATTTAGTATTAAGCCATGATGGGTCTTATAATAAAGTAATAAAAAAACATTCCCATATTACAGACAAATCCATAGAAATAAAGGGGGGATTAAATAACATTCAAAAATATACCACCTTAAACCACCCATTCCTCAATATGTTAGGAGAATGGGAAGACGTAGGTTCAATTATAGATTCTAATAATAAGGTTAAGTATTTCCCTAAAGTAGATGAATACAAAGTTGAATGTAAAACTATTGATCTTTCAAATTATATTATTTCTAATTCTCCAAAATCATTCCCTTTAAAAATTGATGATAAATTTATATGGCTTACAAAAACTAGTAAAATTAACAGATTTATTAAAATTGATTATGATTTAGGATTTTTAATAGGCTGTTTTTTATCAGAAGGATCTTTAGCTAAAAATAAAGTTGAGTTTTCATTTAATGGGAAGACAGAAAGAGAAGGTTTTCCTTTAGAAATTGAAAGAATATTAACTGAGAAATTTAATATAACAAATTTTTCATATTATACTTCTAAAATTTGGGAGGGTAGTAGTAAATTATATATAAAAGATCAAATTTTCCACAATTTTATAAAATTATGTATTCAAGGGGGAAAATATAGTTATAATAAACATATAAGTAAATTTTTATATTCTACATCTAATGAAGAAACCTTAAAAGGTATACTTGATGGGGTGTTAGTTGGAGATGGGATGTTAAAATCTGAATATAATGTCCAACTCCTCCTTACATCCGAAAAATTAATATATGATATGTTATATATTTCTAATATCTTAGGAATCCATAATGTCACCTTAAAAAAAGGTAAATCACAAAACCCAAATAACCCTGATAAGGATAGTTGGAGAGATAACTTTACATTAACTTGGACTAACAGTATTATAAATTCGGATGAAAAGATATTTAGTAAAAGGATAAAGGATTGGAGTAGAATTAATACTATAGGGAAATCTAATTCAAATAGTAATTTTGAATTTATATCTGAACCTCTTACAAGTTTAAAACTTACCCCCTCTCCTAGAACATTAGAAGTATTTAACCTAGAAATAGAAAATACTCATACATATGTAACAGAATATGGAATAGTACATAATTGTGACTGTGATTTTAACACATCAGGTGATACTGTATTTTATAGTGAATGGTTAGAATTTATAAGTTCAACAACTGTAAAAGAACCATTAGAGAGAAGAGGTGTAGACCAAAACTTATGGATTTGGGAACCAGCTGACTACTCTAGAGAATATATGATTATAGCAGATGTTGCCCGGGGAGATGGTAAAGATTTCTCGGCATGTCATGTGATAGATATACAAACAAATACACAAGTTGCAGAATATAAAGGCCAATTACCCCCAAAAGAATTCGGTTATTTCCTCACAGGTTTAGCTACAGAATATAATAATGGGATGTTGGTAGTAGAAAATGCTAATATTGGATGGGCAACTCTAGATGCAATACAAGAGAGAGAGTATAATAATTTATACCACTCACCAAAAGGAGACCAAATTACGGCAGAATCATATCTTCGTGTTTATGAAGGTAATAGTGAAATGATCCCAGGATTTACAATGTCAATGAGAACTAGACCCCTTTGCATTAATAAATTCAGAGAATTTGTTGGTGATAGATCAGTAACAATTCGCTCAAAACGTTTAGTAGAAGAGATGAAAGTGTTCGTTTGGAAGAATGGAAGACCAGAAGCCCAAAGTGGCTACAATGATGACTTGGTTATGCCATTCTCAGTCGGTATGTTTCTGAGAGATACTTCATTAAAATTCCAACAACAGAGTTTAGATATGGCTAGAGCAACATTAGGTGGGATAAAATCCAATAAATCAAACTATAGTGGGGTATATTCACATAATAGTATAACCAACCCCTACACACAAGAAATTGGGGGTAAAAATGAAAGCATTCAATGGCTTTTATAATATTTATAAAAAAATAAAAAATGGCAGATAAAGGATTATTCCCGAGATTAAAAAGATTATTTTCTACAGATGTAATTATTCGCAATACTGGAGACAACCAATTAAATGTTTTTGATATAAATAAAATTCAACAATCGGGTGAAATTGAAACAAATTCACTAGTTGATAGGTTTAATAAAATCTACACTAATTCATCCACCTCCCTATATGGTCAGCAATCTGGATTTAATTACCAGTACTTAAGACCTATGCTTTATTCGGAGTATGATGCAATGGATACAGATGCAATTATAGCATCTGCTCTAGACATAATTGCTGATGAATCCACCCTTAAAAATGATATGGGTGAAGTATTACAAATTAAATCCCCTGATGAAGATATTCAAAAAATACTTTATAATTTATTTTATGATGTATTAAATATTGAATTCAACCTCTGGCCTTGGGTTCGCAATCTTTGCAAATATGGTGACTTTTTCTTAAAATTAGAAATCGCTGAGAAATTTGGTATTTATAATGTTATACCTTACACAGCATTTCATATTGAAAGACTAGAGGGTGTAAATAAAGATAACCCAAATGAAATTAGATTCCGATTTGACCCCGAAGGAATATCAGCATCCGATACAGGATATTACAACGTACCAGGACAGACACAAGACAGAGCAAACTCAATTATATTTGACAATTATGAAATGTCTCACTTTCGTTTATTAACGGATATGAACTTCTTACCTTATGGTAGGAGTTATATTGAACCCGCACGTAAGTTGTTTAAACAGTATGTTTTAATGGAGGATGCAATGTTAATTCATAGAATTGTTCGTGCCCCTGAAAAACGTATTTTCTACATGAATGTTGGGGCAATACCTCCAAATGAAGTAGATGCATTTATGGAAAAAACATTAAGTAAATTAAAACGTACACCCCACGTTGATGAGAAAACCGGGGAGTATAATTTAAGATATAACATGCAAAATCTACTTGAAGATTATTACATCCCTGTTAGAGGAAATGATTCAAGTACTAAAATTGAAAGTGCAAATGGCCTACAGTGGGATGGTATTGAGGATGTTAACTACTTAAGAGATAAACTATTTGCCGCTCTTAAAGTACCTAAAGCCTTTATGGGTTATGATGAAAATACAGATGGCAAAGCCACACTCGCGGCGCAAGATATTAGATTCGCTCGCACAATCGAACGTATTCAAAGAATTGTAGTATCCGAATTATACAAAATAGCATTAGTTCACCTGTATACACAGGGTTATAGAGAAGAACAATTAGCTAATTTTGAATTATCATTAACAACCCCTTCGATTATATATGACCAAGAAAGAGTTGCATTGATGAAAGAAAAAATGGACTTAGCGGCTCAAATGACAGAAACTAATCTCTTCCCAACTGATTTTATTTATGATCATCTATTCCATTTGAGTGAAGATCAATATGATGATTTCAGGGATTTAATTAGAGAAGATGCTAAACGTAAGTTCCGTATAAATCAAATTGAAGCTGAAGGTAATGACCCTGTTGAAACTGGTAAATCATACGGTACACCTCATGATTTAGCTTCTCTATATGGTAAGGGTAGAATGGAATCAGATCCAGGAAATATCCCAAAACCAGAAGTATATGATGAGAAAAACCCACTAGGTCGCCCAAAAGAAAAGGTGTCAAAACGTAATACTCAAGATGATAATTTTGGTAAGGATAGACTAGGTGTTGGTGGGATGAAGAAAGATTATAATGACACTAAAAATACCCCACTAACAATGGAGAATAATTTACGAGTTATCCAACATAAAGGTATGTTGAATCAAATACCAGTAAATAGTAAAAAGTTAGTATTCGAACAAGACAAATCCCATGAATCGTTACTTGATGAAAAAAATATTAAGGGACAGTAATTCTAATATATTTATAAATAAATAAGGATTGATATGAAGGAAACGATTAAAACGCTTTTAGATATTAAGAAACAACTTCTTAAGAATGAGCCTAGTAAAAAACAAATCCCTTTGGCTAATAACCCGAGACAGTTCACATCAGAATTACATTTAGTAAATGTGTTGAGCTCAAAAATAGATAGTGCGACTCGATATTTGGACGAAATCGAAGGTCTATTATCAGTATACAGGGAAATAAAGAAAAAATAAGGATTGATGTATATAAAACACTCGAAATACAAAAACACTGGGATTCTATTTGAAGTCTTAGTGAGGAAAATCACCTCAGAGACTTTATCTGGGAAAGATTCACCCTCTATAGGAATATTGAAAAAATATTTCGTTAATACAGAATTAGGAAAGGAGTATAAATTGTATGAAACTATATTTAAGTCTAAAAACCTAAATGAAAACCGAGCTAATGTTATACTTTCTACAATATTAGAAACATCTAAAAAACTTAATAGGACTAGAATTAGAAAGGAAAAATATAATCTAATTAGTGAATTAAAGGAACATTATAATGTAGAAGATTTATTTAAAACTAAATTAAATGATTATAAGGCACAAGCCTCTCTTTATACATTATTCGAGACATACAACACTGATAGACTAATCAACCCTAACCAAATCATAGATAATAAAGTTACATTATTAGAATTTTTAACAAAAGCACCAGTTGAAAGAGATGATGTTAAAGGCGACATAATTGAAGAATTTAAATCTTATGATAAAGATTTACGTACTCTAACATATTATGTTTTACTAGAAAAGTTCAATGAAAAATATTCTTCACTAAACCCACGACAAAAAGGGGTCCTTAAAGAATTTATTGAATCCGTAGACAATACACCTTCACTTAAAGCCTTTTATAATAAAGAGGTAGCTTTTATAATTGAAACAATTCAAAAAGAGATTAAGGTCACTAAAAGTGAAGTTGTAAAAATTAAATTAATAGAAGTTTCTAAATTAATCAAAGAACTAGATAAAAATTCAAACATTAAAAGCGATAGTTTAGTAAATTTGTTACAATATCACTCATTGTTGGGGGAATTAAAAAAGGTACATGGATAATATAAATGAACAACTTAAACCTAAAGACGTAGACCAAGCTTTACTCAAACGACTTGAGGATAAGTATGGGCCTATTGATGTTGAACATGATTTCTTTACTAGTAATTTAGATACTTACTATAAAACTACAAATGTAGATAAAGTAACTAATGGTGTTACCCATAAAGTTATTAAATTAGCTAGTTTTGGTGATTCATTAGAGAAAATGTATACTGCTTTAAAATCATTAAAACAACTTCTAAGTACAGATGACGCCCGTAATGATGAAATAATTCAAAATATCCTAATCGATTTCAGAGATATATTCAATAAATATAGAACACACCTTAGAACAAGCTACCCCGACCAATATAGACAGATAAAAGATCAATTAAGAGAAATATCTGGTACTGGTGGGGGAGTAGGCTCATCCAACTTTTCGGGTGGTGTGGGGGGACAATATTCAACCCCTTACGCTTTTAGGTTAAAGGGTCAAAAAACAAATGATAAAGCTTATACCAAAGTAGGATATAAAGAAGTTAAAGAAAATGCAGGTTCTAGTTTAGGACCAGGTCCTAAATCATCTAAGGATGGTGTTAAAGATAATGCTTATATTAAACAGTTTAAATATAGGCTAGTTCCAAAAAAAATTAAAGGATCAGGGTTAGAAGTTGTAGATTTATTTGAAGTTAGTCAAACCTCTAAGGATTTTCAAAGTGAAAGAATTAATGCGTTTGATTTAATCGAACATGAAATGAATGATATTTATAAGATGTTAAGTAACGCTAAAAATGAAGCTATTAATTACTATAATAATAACCCTTCATCATATACAGTTATTAAACCAACAGATTTAGTTTTGGATTATATAAAAGATATTAAAGACCTATTAAAAGAATAATAAATGAAAACACTACAAAACCAATACAACCTAATTAAAAAAGGTAAAGGAAGTAAGGAAATTTTCCTTAAGGAAGTTAAAAAAAACTACCCAAATTTAGTTCGCAACTCAGCTGATTTTGATGAAGCCACTTCAATCCTTACAAAACGTTCTATTATATCAGAAAATCTATGGGGTGTAGCAACCACCTCAAATAAAAAACCAGATTGGTTCTCTATATTTGATAAAAATATGAATATAATTTCTGAAGAAGAAGCAAAGGTTAAAGCTGTTGAGAAACAAACATCTAAACAAGTAACAAACCTCCAGGCTCCTGATAAAGGATATGATTATAAAGATGATAAACTTCTCAATAATGTATCAGGTGAACAATTCCGTCAAGGATATTACACGGAACTTATAGATGAAGCTAATGTTGGTAAAACAAAACAAGAATTAATTGCTTTAGTTATTAAAAACATTGATAATAACCCACAATATTATGTTGAGGAAGCTCAATTCGGCATTAAAGGAATTGGATATAGTAAAGACCAACCCGGGCTTAAACCAACTCAAATAAAAAACCCAGGTGTGGGTGGGGGTTATGGTGAAGCAACTAAAAAAGAATTTCCAAAAGGAGAAACAGGTACGGGTTATTTAACAATTAAAGAAAATAAAAGGATATCATTAGTAGATTTAATGGAGAATATGCCATTAGGAGAAAAAAATCCCAAAAAGAAATCACCAAAAAAGGCTAAAAAAGAAACAACAGATTCTAAATTAGCCGAAATAGATAAAAATGGTAGGATTGCCACCTTAGAAATACAAATAGAAGCTCTGGATGACATCATTTCAAGTAAAAATGAAAGAATCTCAATGGTATCTGAAGATGACAGCTTATCTGAGTTAATGGATAAAAAGAAAATTAAAGAAATGCAAAAAGAAATCAATCTTTTAGAAAAAAGAAAAACAGTGATGGAAAAATTGTATGAAAAAATGTGTGGTAAATCTTATACCAAAAAAGAAATGGTAAGTGAAGATGATGAGTCGGATGGTGAATACGAAGCAGTTTTAGATAAATTACGAACAAATGATAGAACATAAATTTAAAACCTAACATGAAAAAAATCCTTGTAGAAACCCACATTTTCAAACCAGTTAGATCAAGACTGTCTGAAAATAAATCCAATAGAGGACTTCCTTTAGTTGAGGGTATTTTAGCCACAGCCGAGGTTAAAAATGGAAATGGTAGATATTACTCAAGAGAATTATGGGAAAGAGAAATAGCTAAATATCTCCCATTAGTTAAAGAACACAGAGCTATGGGGGAATTAGATCACCCAGAATCATCAGTAATCAATCTCAAAAACGTATCCCATAACATTGCAGATATGTGGTGGGATGGGGATAATGTGATGGGTAAGATAGAAATATTACCCACCCCAAATGGAAACATACTTAAAGCATTAGTTGAAAGTGGTATTACTGTGGGTGTATCATCTAGAGGAATGGGTTCACTTAAAGATGTAGGTGGGTTAATGGAAGTGCAAGATGATTTTGAATTGCTGTGTTGGGATTTTGTTTCAACCCCATCAAATCCCGATTCATTTATGAATTTAGTAAAAGAAAGTCAAGAATTTAAAGCACAAGATAGATACCAAGAAGTAAGTACCATATTAGGTGAAATATTATGTTCCTATGGGGTATGTCCTATTATATAAAATAAATAATACGAAAAAACATCTCCACCTGTGGATTTTAAACATTGAGCGCTCTTTTTGAGTGCTTTTTGTGTTTTACCCCCCTCCACATACGTATTATCACAATATGTCATCTCTTATATGACATGATAAATTATTATTAAATAATCCCTATTACGTTTCTCAATAAACGTAGTTTCCCAACAAAAAATTTAGGAAAAATGAATAAAAACTTTTTAAAAGAAGCAATCGCTGATGCTAAATCAATCAAAGAATCTGCGATAGCAAATGCTAAATTCGCTCTCGAAGAAGCATTCTCCCCAAAAGTCCAAGAAATGTTCTCTAGTAAAATAGAAGCAATGGAAAGAGAAGAAATGGAAGAAGATTACAACGAGATGGAAGAAGCTAAAGACGATGTTAAGGTCGAGGAAAAAATGTCAAACCCTATAATGCGTAGTGGTTTTAGAGGTGATAATAAAGCCGAAAGAGAAACAGAATACGAACGTGAAATGGATGAAGACATGGATTTAGATGAAATCTTAGCAGAACTCGAAAATGAATTAGAAGAATCAGCTTCTAAAATAAAAACCCTCAAAGAAGAAGAATCTGATGAAGATATGGATATGGATTCGGAAGAAGATATGGATATGGATTCGGAAGAAGATATGGATATGGAAGATGATGAAATTGACCTTGAAGATATGTCAGAAGACGACCTTAAATCATTTATCGAAGATGTAATCGAAGATATGGTAGCAGCCGGTGAGTTAGGACCTGGAGAAGAAATGGAAGTTAAAGATGATAGTATGGATATGGATATGGATTCGGAAGATGATATAGATATTGACGTTGAAGATGATGTAACTGTAGATGAAAATGCTCGTACAGATGCTGAAGAGGAAGGTTATAAAGATGGTATGGAAGATGAGAAAGAAGATTTAAGTAAAGATTTAAAAGAAGCAATGGAAACTGTTGCAATTTTAAGATCAGAGCTTAATGAAATTAACTTACTAAATGCCAAATTACTTTACACAAATAAAGTATTCCGTGCTAAAAATTTATCTGAAAGTCAAAAAGTTAAAGTATTAGGTGCTTTTGATAAAGCTACAAATATTAAAGAAGCGAAACTTGTATTTGAAACTATTAATAGTAGTGTTAAATCAAAATTTATTAAACCAATTAGCGAAAGCTTTAAAGGTAGTGCTTCTGCTTCAACATATGTTGCATCAAATACTAAACGCCCCATCCTTGAATCAGATGAGATGGTGGCACGATTCCAAAAATTAGCGGGTATTATCCGTTAATAGGTAAAAATTAATAAATTAATAAAACAAAAAAAAAATTAAAATGAGTCAATTAAATTCTTTATTAGAAAGTGCTAATCCTTATAAGTCATTACAAAGTGATGCTGCAAGATTAGCCAATAAGTGGAGCAAGACAGGATTGTTAGAAGGTATTCCAAACGATACTGACAAGAACAATATGTCTATGATCCTAGAAAATCAAGCTAAACAGCTTGTTGTAGAAACAAGTCAAACTGGAGGTCCTGCAGGAACATCAGGTACATTTACAGCTGGAACAGGTGCTCAGTGGGCAGGTGTTGCTTTACCATTGGTAAGAAAAGTATTTGGTCAAATCGCAGCGAAAGAATTCGTTTCGGTTCAACCAATGAATCTTCCTTCTGGCCTAGTATTTTATCTAGATTTCCAATATGGTACTACAAAAGCTCCATTCACATCAGGTGATTCTATGTATGGTGATACTGATGGTAATACTCCATTTGGTAATGGATCTACAGGTGGTGCTTATGGTGCGGGTCGTTTTGGATACTCTATCAACAACACACAATCTGCAGCTTACACTGTAGCTTCTGCTTCAGTTAACTGGTATACAGATCTACATGCTGATTCTTCAGTTTCCCAGTCTTATGTAGCGGGTGCCTCAAATCAAATTGTGAAGTTGTCAGTTCCTGTAGGATCTTTACCTAACTATGATACAAGAGCAGTAAGAGCATTCTACCTTTCAGGTTCAGCTGCTGTCTTACCAGCTTCTACTACCCAATACCCACAGTTTACTACTGTAAGTGCTGATAGTACAACAATCGACTTCTTTGTCAGTAGTTCTGTAGTTAAGGGTGGAGCAGTTAAAGTTGAGTATTTACTAGAAACAAAAGACTTCCAAAGAGGTGATTTTGAAGATAGAAATAATAACTTAAACAACAACAACACACCAATCACAATCCCAGAAATCAACGTTCAAATGTCTTCTGAAGCCATTGTTGCTAAGACACGTAAATTGAAAGCTGTTTGGACTCCTGAATTTGCTCAAGATCTTAACGCTTACCATAGTTTAGATGCTGAAGCTGAATTAACTTCTATCATGAGTGAGTATATCTCATTAGAAATTGATATGGAAATACTTGATATGTTGATCGAATCAGCTTCTGCTGGTACTGAATACTGGAGTGCACAAAACAACTTATCCATAGCATCAACGGGTGTTGTAAATAGTGATTTAGGTTTTTATAATTCTCAAGGCCAATGGTTCCAAACATTAGGAACTAAGATTCAAAAGTTAAGTAATGTTATTCATCAGAAAACTCTTAGAGGTGGTGCTAATTTCTTAGTATGTTCTCCTTCAGTAGCTACTATTTTGGAATCAATTCCGGGATTTGCTAGTACTTCAGATGGTGATGCTGCAAAAGCTTCATACGCATTTGGTGTACAGAAATCAGGTACTATTAATAGTAGATATACTGTTTATAAAAACCCTTATATGACTGAAAATACAATCCTTATGGGATTCAGAGGTGGTCAGTTCTTAGAAGCAGGTGCTGTATTTGCCCCATACATTCCTTTAATTATGACTCCATTGGTATACGATCCAGAAACATTTACTCCACGTAAAGGTTTACTTACTCGTTATGCTAAGAAAGTAGTTAGACCAGAATTTTATGCTAAAATTTTCGTAGAAGGTTTAAATACTCTATAGTATTAATTAACTACAAAGGTTAAATAATAAGAAGGGACGCATTTTGCGTCCCTTTTTTATAGGGGTATATATTATACTTTATTATTATTAATTAGTGGGTTAACGCTATATATAAACGTATAAATTCCACAAGTACCACACATTGATACCACATCATGCTATTTACATACACCTAAAGATTATACGCTTACATACAAGGTACTTCCGGAAGTAGTGGGAGAGTCAAAACGTAATTATAAAGCATATATATTGGGGTGATTTCTAAACGGAACCACCCCTTTTGTATATTTATAACAAAAATAACATGGCATCTATATTAACCCCAACAGTATTCCAAATCAAAATTAAGGAAGAACATATAGTTAAGGGTATTAAAACACTTAATGAAACATATTTCTCAGTAAATAATGTAACTAATGTGGATAGAAGAATTATAACAATTCCCCCTACAACATCTATTGACTTGATAAATGTAAACGGTGTAAACCCAGGCGCAGGAACATTTCCTTCAAGTAGTATAAAATACGTTAGAATTTCTAATCTAGATACATCATCATCTCTATCAGTATCATTCACATCATCTGATGTAGGTAGTGGTCCTTCTTATTGGAGTATGGAATGTCTTCCAACTTCATCATTGATGTTTTCAAGTACCAAAGTTACAGGAAGTAATTTTAATGGGACATTTAATAATGATATAACAAACATTGCTGTATATTCTCTAAGTTCAAGTTTAGATGTAGAGTATGTAGTAGTTAATGCATAACATATAAAAATATGGCAAATATACAAATATACCCAGGATCTAGTTCATTTACCCCAGGTGATACACCTTTTGGGTTTTATGATAATGATTTAGAATTTCAAGCTGATGCCAATAAATTTACAACTTTTGCCTCACGTCGTCTAGGTTACCCTATTGTAGATGTTGAACTTCAAGACCTAAATTTTTATGCAGCCTTTGAAGAAGCAGTTACAGTTTATGGAAATGAGATATATGCTTATAAAATTAGAGAAAATTATTTAACTTTAGAAGGAGCAGATAGTACTACTGATGTTAATAATGTTATAATTACCCCCAACTTAGGTAGAATTATAGCAATATCAAAACAGTATGGGGTTGAAGCGGGAACGGGTGGTAATGTAGATTGGCATAAAGGTTCAATTGCATTGACAGAATCTATTCAAGATTATAATTTAGAGGAATGGGCTGAAGTAAACATCCCACATTATAGAGGTCATGATATAGAAATTATGAGAGTATTTTACGAAGCACCACCTGCTATGTTAAGATTTTTTGACCCCTATGCAGGTACAGGAACAGGTACCATGGATATGATGGATTCATTTGGTTGGGAAAACTACTCACCAGCCGGGGTAAATTTCATGTTAATGCCTATTAATTATGATTTACAAGTAATTCAACAAATAGAATTTAATGATATGATTAGAAGAGCTAATTACTCTTTTGAAATGCATAACAACCATTTAAAAATATTCCCAATACCCGATGGAAGACCTACTTCTATGAAATTTGAATATATATTAAACTCAGAAAGATCATCAGCTTCGTTTGAAAATGGAAACGGGAGAATAACCCAAATATCAGAGGTTCCCTATACTAATCCAGTTTATAGTAAAATTAACTCTATAGGTAGAAGTTGGATATTTGAATATGCTTTGGCACTGTGTAAAGAAATGTTAGGATATGTTCGTGGTAAATATCAATCAGTACCAATCCCTGGGGATACAGTTACTTTAAATCAAGCAGATTTAATATCAGCTGCAACTAATGAAAAAGAAAAACTAATTGATAGGTTAAGAACTTATCTTGATGATACTTCAAGGGAAAAGTTATTAGAAAGAAGAGCTACTGAGGGTGACTTTTTAGAAAAAGAACTAAGCAAAAGTCCATTTCCAATTTATATAGGATAATTATGTGCGCACTTTTTGGATCTGCAAGAGATATAAGTTTATTTAGACACGTTAATCGAGAATTGATGGCTGATATCATCACCCAACAATGTTCTTTTTACAAATATAAATTAGAAGAAACAAAAGTAAATATTTACGGAGAGGCCTCTGGGGGGAAATATTATATGGGTCCTGTATTATTAAACTGTTTAATAGAAAGAAAAGCCCAAGAATACCCAGAAACCGATTTAGGTACAGATTTTACTTGGGGGGCTACATTTAAGTTCTTAAGAGATGATTTACTAGATAAGATGGAGGATTTTAACAAGAATTTCAACCCTACAAACTATCAATATGGGGCCAATTTGGTTCCTGAAGTGGGTGATATAATAATGTATCAAGATGGATATTATGAAATAGATAATACTAACGCTAACCAATATTTTATGGGGAAAAACCCAGATTACCCAAATAATACCAACCCACTCAATCCAGGGTTAGAAGATTTTGGGTCTTCAATTTCAATTATTGTTGAAACACATTATGTACCTAGTGATAAAGTAGGAATTACACAATCAAGATTATATACTGGAAACAATGGCGAATAAAGGAAAAACACCAATACCAAAGACCCAAAGAGAAATAAGTATCTCACAACAGCAACCCTATAATCCACCTTCGGGTGCCTCTGGGTTTGCTGAAACTGGGAACCCAAACCAAACACCAGAATTTAATAGGGGGGGGCAGGTATCCTTTAGAGATGACACTACAAAACCCTTTACCTTAGGTTTTAAAGAAATTGATGAAGCTATAGCTTATTATATGAACAATGTCATTAAACCTACAGTCCAGCAAAATGGTGTGGTACAAAGAGTACCATTTATTTACGGTTCACCTGAAAGGTGGAAACAAGTTCAAAAGGATGGTTATTATAGGGATAAAAAAGGTAAAATTATGTTACCCTTAATTACATTTAAACGTAATAATGTTGAGAAGATAAGAAGTGTCTCCAATAAATTAGATGCTAATCATCCTAATAATGTGGCCGTTTGGCAAAAGAGTTATTCTGTAAATAATGCTTATGATAATTTCGGAATATTAAATAATAGACGCCCTGAAAAAGTAAACTACGCAGTAGTAGTCCCCGATTATGTTAATATAACTTATGATTTTATAGTTTCTACATATTACGTAGAACAATTAAATAAGATAATTGAAGCTATTAACTATGCCTCTGATTCGTATTGGGGAGATCCCGAAAGATTTAAATTTAGAGCTAGAATTGATAACTTCTCAACACCCGTAGAACTTCCATCACAAGGGGAGAGAGTAGTTAAATCAACTTTTACCTTAAAATTGTATGGGTATCTAGTTCCTGATAATATACAAAAACAACTTTCATCATTGAAAAGATTTTCAAGTAAAACAAAAATTATTTTCAATATGGAAACTACTTCAAATTTAGAGGGTATAAATAATACATTATCCCACTCAACCACAACAACCCAAATTAAAAGCGATGATAGTTTTACAGATTTTATCGAACCATCTTTATAATATAAGGTTTTATAATATTTATAAACAAAACTAGATGGGGATTATATTAAGACAAGATAAAGGCTCAGAATTAACCTTTACGGATGTAGATGGCAATTTCCAATCACTCTACTACTCTAGCTCTCTGGATGGATCTATTCTTACATTCCATTTCCCCAGTAGTAGTGTTACCCATAGTGTAGAGATAGGAGAAACAGGATTCCCATTCACAGGATCAGCCCAAATCACAGGATCATATGGTGGGGGTTTTGCTGTAACAGGTAGCAGTACATTTGATATAAGTGGTAACGGTGATGAGTTTTCAATAAAATCAGCACCTATTCAAGATTTTCCATTTTTATTAACATATGCTACGGGATCAGGTAAAATAGGATACGTTAAAATATCAAGTGGAACTAGTGGTACAGCGAGTACATCAGGTCGAAGCCTTACATCTGGTACATCTGGTACATCGGGTGTAGCAGGATCCACAGGTGAATCTGGCACAACTGGTGAGGGTGGCACTTCAGGAGCAACCGGTACTTCAGGTACTTCAGGTACAACGGGATCAAAGGGTACATCAGGATTAACACTTGGTACTTCAGGTACCTCAGGTGTAGGTGGCACTTCAGGTACCTCTGGTTTATCAGGTACAAGTGGGTTAAGCTCTTCATCAGGAACAAACGGTTCCTCAGGTACAGTAGGTTCTTCAGGAAACGCAGGACAATCAGGCTTAAGTAATACAGCGGGTACATCTGGAACATCTGGAACATCTGGAGTCGATAGTACTTCAGGGGAAGCAGGTACTGCTGGTTCATCTAACATATCAAATACTTCCGGAACCTCCGGATCAAATGGTACCTCAGGCTCAAGCGGTACAAATGGTACTTCAGGTGAAGTAGGCTCAAACGGAAATGCAGGGCAATCAGGTTTAAGCAATACAACAGGAACCTCAGGCTCAAGTGGCTCAAATGGTTCTTCAGGAGAAGCAGGTGCAAGTGCCTTAAGCTCTTCCTCAGGCTCAAGCGGTACAAATGGTTCTTCAGGTGCAACAGGCTCGAACGGAAATGCAGGTCAATCAGGTTTAAGTAATACAACAGGAACCTCAGGCTCTTCAGGAGTAGATGGTACTTCAGGAGAAGCAGGAACATCAGGTTCATCAAATACCTCAGGTTCCTCAGGTACAGTGGGTTCATCAGGTGAGAGTGGTACTTCAGGATCAACCGGTAGTTCAGGTACTTCAGGTGCAACAGGCTCAAACGGGAATGCAGGTCAATCAGGTTTAAGTAATACAACAGGAACCTCAGGCTCTTCAGGAGTAGATGGTACTTCAGGAGAAGCAGGTGCAAGTGCTCTAAGTAATAGTAGCGGTTCAAGCGGTACAAATGGTACTTCAGGTGCAACAGGCTCAAACGGGAATGCAGGTCAATCAGGTTTAAGTAATACAACAGGAACCTCAGGCTCTTCAGGAGTAGATGGTACTTCAGGAGAAGCAGGTGCAAGTGCTCTAAGTAATAGTAGCGGTTCAACAGGTTCAAATGGTA
>Ga0222670_1000168_pt1 | contig 31158 bp, 32 predicted proteins | sample AntAcemetagen732_FD_181148 | JGI IMG/M metagenome (GOLD analysis project Ga0222670, IMG submission 181148) | Saline water microbial communities from Ace Lake, Antarctica - #732 | ecosystem: Environmental > Aquatic > Non-marine Saline and Alkaline > Saline | place: Antarctica: Ace Lake... | reverse complement strand
ATTTTAATATTATATGATTTGGGATAAAAATTTCTAAGATTTAAATTATCCCAATTAAAATTATAAGAATCACGAATTATTCCTTTGTTATTAATTAGTTCTGGAACGCCAATACCTATTTCTTTAATATTAAAATTTTCAATTAATTCAATTGATCTAGAAATTATATTTGATAAATTTTTTTTATCATCATTAAATGTTTTTGATAAAAGTTCTAACTTTTTATAAATTTTACCAGAATGAATATCAATAATCCCCATAGAGGTTTTAGTTCCTCCGATATCAATTCCTAATACTTTTTTCAAAGTTAATTTTTTTCCAATTTATCTCTATAAATTTTAGGCTTCTTGCAGTCATAGATTATAGAAGCGGGCCATTTTGAATAAAAACGTTTATTAACTATTGTTTGAAAAAAGGCATGATTTTTTTCTTTACCTGTTAATACTAAAACAGCTGATTTTGATAATTCAGTTATAGTTTTTAGACCTACAGTTAATCCAAACTTGGGGACTTCATTGAGTGACTTAAAATTTGGAAAAGTTTTCATATTATCTTTTCTAGTACTCGAGGATAACTTAATTACATGAGTTTTACTATTTTTAGTAGTGTTTGAATTATTAAAAGCTACATGGCCGTCAGAACTGCCTGAAGCTAATAAAAATAGATCTATACCTCCCAACCTTTTAATCATTATGTCGTAATTTTTTGGATTGTGAATTTCAGGAAAATAAATATTTTTATCTTTTAATTTTTGATTTTTATTTTTTTTATAATTTAATAATCTTTTAATAACTTGTTTACTAAATCTAACACAACTATTGTGACTTTTAGAATTTATTAATTCAAACTTGCCATTTTTTTTTAAAACATATTCATCCATCATAATTATATTTAGATTTTGAAGACTAATTTTTTTTCTGTAAGAAAGTTGACCCAAATAATAATAAGTTTTTGTTAAAGATCTACCACCAGGACAACCTAAATTAAATTTCTTATTTTTTTTTAATTTAGTTAAAATCTCAGTTGCTAATATTTTTGCCAAATCATCACTATTTGAAAATTTTTTTATTAACACTATTTATCGACTCCTGTGACCATACCGGAAATAAATCTCCTTTGAAGAAATACATAAACAATTAAAACAGGAAGAGCTACACAGATAGCTGCGGCGGCAGTAATAGCAGGATCACCATATCTTTTATTTCCTGCAAAATAACTTAAGGCTAATGGTGCAGTCCTCATATCAGCATCCTGTATCATTACTAATGCTAATAAAAATTCATTCCAAGTCCACATGAATAACAAAACTGTTAAAGTTAAAATTGCAGGCTTAATTTGAGGTAATAAAATTTTAATTAAAATAACAATTCTTCCTGCACCTTCAAGCATAGCTGCCTCAGATAAACTAATCGGAATTGTTTTAAAACTAGACCTTAACCAAAAGATACTAAAAGGTATTGATAGTCCAATTTGAGGAAGTATTAGAGACCAATAAGTACCGTCAAGCCCAAAGTCTCTCATTAAATAATACAGTGATATAATTAGTGACTCATAAGGTAATACTAATCCCAATAGTAATATTGCAAATAAAGGAGTGGTTCCAAATATATCTAATTTTTCAAATGCATATGCAGCAGGAACACTGCAAAGAATTGTTATGGAAACAACACCAATCACGACAACAAATGATGAGTATAGTCCAGAGCTAAAATTTCCCCCCGACCAAGCTTTTATGAAATTATCAAAATATATTCCAGTTGGAATAGTAAATCCAGAAACCCTTGTACCCGGTTCACTTAAAGCAAGAAAAAGAATAGAAAAAAATGGATATAAGACAAGAATGCATCCAAAAATAAAAATTGAATGAGCTATAAGTTTTTCACGATTAGCTTGTTTCATTTTTTCTCTCTTAGAGTTATCAGAATTAGTGAAATAAGCGTAAATATCAATAAAGTTAACATTATTCCAAGAGATGAAGCGGATCCAACTTGATTCATCTGAAATGCTTTCTTATAAATAAACATTGACGGTATCATTGTAGATGTACCAGGACCGCCTCCTGTAGTGATATAAATTAGATCAAAGTTTCTTAGAGCTAAAGTGACTGTAAAAACTAACGCTACTATTATTTCACCTTTTAAAGCCGGTAAAGTAACGTTAAAAAATTCTGCAAAAGGGCCCGCTCCATCTACTTTAGCTGCATCATATAATTCAGTTGGAATTTTTTGAACACCGGCGATAAATAAAATCATTGCAAAACCAAACATTACCCAAGTTCCTATTAAACCAACAAATGGTAAAGCGAAATCAAAAGAACCAAGCCAAGCTCTAGACCAATTATCCAATCCTAAAAAATCAAGACCGGTATTTAAAGGTCCTTTTGGTGCGTAGATCCATCTCCATGCAATACCAACAACTATCATAGAGAGTATTTGAGGTAGAAAAAGAATAGCTCTATAAAATGCAATTCCTTTAACTTTAACCCTAACCATTATACCAGCAATAGCTAAACCAATTATGATAGGGAAAAAAGAATAAAAAATAATTAATATAAATGAGTGTTTAATAGAAGATATGATTTTAACATCATTAAGATTATTGTAATAATTTTCTAAACCTACCCATTTTTTTTCTCCAATCCCACTCCATTGAGTAAAAGACGTATAAAAAGTATCAGCCAATGGATATAAAACAAAAATAATATAAAAAAGGAAGGCTGGTAAAATGAAATAATAATTTGAATAATCAATTTTTTTATGGGGCCTATTGTTTATGAATTTATTCATAGACCCCATAATAAATAACTTTACTTTATACTTTCAGCGGCCATCGCATCCATAAAATTATCAGCCGAAGCAGCTCCACCGATAAGTTTTTGTAACTCCTGAGTTACAGTATCGTACATACCCGGTGTAGACCAATCAGTATAAAATGTCTTAGCATTTGCTCCTACTAAAGCATTAGATGCTGAAATTACTTCTGCTTGTAATTTTGAAGTAGGGTTAATAGTTGGAGCTTGAGCAGGAACTCTTCCTATCTCCATCAAATCATCAACAAAATCATTACTCATCAGATGATCAAGAAATTTTGCAGCAAGATCAGGATTTGAAGATTTTGAACTAATGTGCCAAGGTAGAGCAAAAGACCCGCCTCCTGCTACACCGCTAGAGTTTCTAGGCATTGCAAATGCACCTACGTTATCTCCCATACCTTCATTAAGTTGTGCGGTCATCCATGTTCCAGTTAAATTAAAAACACCATCACCATTGATAAACATTGCGTTAGCATCATCATAACCTATACCTAAAGAGTCTGATCCGAAATATCCGGCTGTAGCCATTTCTTCAAGTTTCTTAGCGGCTTTCATTCTTGAAGAAGTTTTAAACTCAGTGCCTTTAGCATTAAAAATCCAACTTCTTACTTGTTCAGGCTCTACAAACGCACCTTCAATAAGACCCCAAACATGTATTATAGGCCATCCATCAGCACCACCCAAAATAATAGGAAGCTCTCCGGCGTTATTAGATACAGATAATGCATTTTCAAATTCAGCAAAATTTGATGGAACTGAGAGTCCAAGTGACTTGAGTTTGTCTTTGTTATAATAAACAATTACATCCTCAGCTACAGGGCTTATTCCATATAGAGAGCCCGAACCCCAAGTAGAACCATCATCACTCCAAGAAAATTCTGCTAGTGACCCTTCTGCAAAAAGATTTTTCCAACCATACTGATCTGCATATTCATCAAGAGGAATAACTAATCCATTTTGAATTAAAGTTCCATCCACAGTAAATCCTTGATTTCCGTGAGCTAAATCTGGTGGATTGTTATCAGCTAACTTTAACTTAATTGTTGCCATAAAATCATCCCAGCCTAAATAGCTAGCTTCAATCGTAACGCCCGGATTAGACTCCTCGAATTGAGCTGCAGCTATTGTTAACGTAGCTTCATCTCCAGCTTCTGCTAAAATTCTGAGAGTTTCAGCTTTAATATTAAAAGTAAATACTGTTAATATTAACGTAATAAAAATCATGAGTTTTTTCATAATTTCCTCCTTACCATATTTCCTAATAATGATTAAACTTCATAGTTATATGAAAATCAAATTTTAATAATATTAATTATTAAGCATATATTTTAAGTCTTAAATTTAACTTAATAACTAGTTGAATTTTATAATGTTTTTAGCTTAAATAGGATTATAAAAATTATTAAAATTCTATTAGGTATGATTTACATACTTAATTAAACTATTAAAGAAAATTAAAAAGGAGCAAATATGTCAGAAAAAATAGTTTTAATTGGTGCTGGAAGCGCAAATTTTGGACTGGAAGCAGTATCAGATATTTTTAAATCAAAATCACTTATTGGTAGCGAAATTGTTCTGCATGACACAAATATAAAAGCCTTAAAAGAAACACAAGATGTAGCGGAAAAATTCAAATCAGAATGGGGAGTAAATTTTACTGTTACTTCTAAAGAAAATAGAGAGGAGGCACTTAAAAATGCAACTTTTGTTGTAATATCTATTGAAGTTTCACCTAGATTTGAATTATGGGATGAAGATTGGAAGTTCCCTCAACAATTTGGGATAAAACAAATTTATGCTGAAAATGGTGGACCTGGTGGATTATTTCACTCTCTTAGAATCATTCCACCTATTTTAAAAATATGTGAAGATATAAATAAAATTTGCCCTGAAGCAACTGTCTTTAATTTTAGTAATCCTATGCAAAGAATCTGTCATGCTGTAAATGTAAAATTTCCAAAAATGAAGTTCATAGGTCTCTGTCATGCAATTGCTGAAATGGAAAGAGATCTTCCTGAATTATTACAAACAGATTTCTCAAATATTGAATATCGTGCTGGTGGACTAAACCATATTAGTATTTTGACTGAGGTTAGATACAAAGACACTCAAAAAGATGCCTACCCTATAATTCGGGAAAAAGCTTTAGAATATTATAAAAATTACGTTATTGATTTTGAAAAAATGAATGAACAATTAACAAGTCCAGGAGCTGAAAGAGGAATATTTTTAAAGCTACTTGAGACTTATAATTATCTTCCCATTACTACTGATAGTCATTTAGGCGAATATTTACCTTGGGCTCACAGTATAGCTGACCATAAGGCAATTCTTCATTTTTATAAAAGTTATAAAGAAAATTGTATGACAGTTTATCGCTCAAAAGAGATGCATAGTTTTTATTTTGATAGAGAAAGAAAATCAAAAGAAAGACTAGTAGAATTAATGGAAGCTATTGTTGAAGATAAGCAAATGGAAGAAGCCGCAGTTAATATTTTGAATAATAATTTTATTAAGCAAATACCTAATGACATAGTAGTTGAGGTGCCTGCTATTGTAGGAAAAGATGGTATTAAGGGAATTAAATTAGATAATTATCCAGATAATTTTGCTTCAATATTAGTTAATCAAGTTGGAACTATTCGACTAACAACGCAGGCCGTCCTTGAGGAGTCAAAAGAATTAGCATTTCAAGCACTCTTGTCCGATCCAGTTGTTGATAATTATAATTCTGCAAAAGATCTACTTGACACAATGATATATTTTCAAAAAGACCATTTAGGTTACTTAAAATAAATTGATTAACTTAGGTATCATTGGGTGTGGTTCAGTCATGCAAGGTCCTTATATGGAAATAATCAATAAATATATTTTTAAGAAAATTGTAAATCTTAAATCTGTATCTGATAGCAATATAGATTTCTTGCCGGTCCTAAATAAAAAATTTTATTTCGAAAATTTTTATAGAGATTATAAAAAAATCTTACAAGATAAATCTATTGATGTTGTTTTAATTCTAACGTCTATGAGTGTTCATTCCAAAATAGCTAAAGAAGCTTTATTAAGTGGGAAACATGTTTTAGTTGAAAAGCCAATGGCAACTAATATGAAAGAGTTAAATGAGTTAATGAAAATTGCAAAATCATCTAAAAAAATGCTTATACCGGCTCCATTTGTAATTTTAAGTCCTACTTATCAGGCGATAGATCAGGAATTAAAAAAAAATAATATTGGTAAAGTATCTTTAGCAAGAGCAAGATATGGATGGGCTGGACCAAATTGGGGGGAATGGTATTATAAAACTGGTGGAGGTCCCTTATTTGATTTAGGAGTTTATAACATAACGACACTCACAGGATTGCTTGGACCTGTCAAAAGTATTTATGCTAAATCATCACTATCTTCAAAATATAGAAAAATTAGTAAAAAAAATCTAAAAGTAAAAACAGATGATAATTTTCAAATTATTCTTAATTTTAAAAGTGGTTGTATTGGAACAGTAACAACAGGTTTTACAATGCAACAGTACAATTCTCCAGCAATTGAACTATATGGCTCTCAAGGAACGATTCAAATGCTTGGAGATGATTGGGAACCAAAGGGATACGAAATATGGAGAAACTCAAAATCGTCTTGGGAATTATATAAAACTCCCTATGCTAATTGGCCTTGGACTTCGGGATTTACTCACTTAATAGAGTCTCTATTAAAGAAAACAAAACCATTAATTAAATTAGATCATGCTTTTCATGTTAATGAAATTATGATTAAAATTTACGAATCATCAAAAAAAAATTCTGAAATTAAAATAAATAGCACTTTCAAAACATTAAAGTTTCAAAAAAAAATCAAAACTAAAAAAAGTTATCTTGATCACGATAGGAATCATGATGGCCTATAGCCCTTCACCAAAACCAGATTATAAGAAAAATACTTTTATTAAATTCTCTAATTTAAAAATTCATTTATGGGGAGATAAAGTATCAGGCTATGTAAAGGATTGGATTTATGTGTCTAATAAGAGTATTCATCAAATTATATTTGGAATTAAACCTGGATCTAATTTCAAACATTCAAATGAATATAGAACTATATTTGGAGCAGATGAATTTTTATATGTACTATCAGGAACTTTAATTATCAGCAACCCTCAAACAGGAGAGATTCATAAAGTAGAAGAAGGGCAATCAGTTTTTTTTAGAAAAGACACTTGGCATCATGCCTTTAATTATAGTAATAAAGAATTACAGGTTTTAGAGTTCTTTTCACCACCTCCTCTTACCGGTACATCTGGAGTATACGCAAAGAAAAAACCTTTTTTAAAAAAAAATATTTATCAAAAAAAAATTTTGGAGTATCCGAATATAAATTTTAAAAAAGAAAATTCATTTTTTATTTTAAATAAAGAAGATATTATTTGGTCACTTTATGGTCCAAATCAAGAATTATTATTTGGAACTTATGTTAAAACTAAATATTTAAAAGTTAATTTGATTAAATTGATGCCAGGTCAAAAAAGTCCACCTATATCATTTATCCATGATGTTTGTTTTTTTAGTCTTAATAATAATATAATGGCCGATATTCCAGGTCACAAAAAAAGTCTCTGTATGAAATTTAGAGATACTATCTACTTAAAAGGTAATAATGAAATTATCATGAAAAATAAATCGAAAAAAGAGGCTGAAATAATTATGTGCGAAGGGTTAATATAAATGTCTGATGTAAAACTTATCGATTTATATAAATCATATGACAAAACCGAAGTTATTCATGGTGTTGATTTAGAAATTAAGTCAGGAGAGTTTATTGTTTTCGTGGGTCCTTCTGGTTGCGGAAAATCAACACTTCTAAGAATGATCGCCGGACTTGAAGAAATTACCAATGGTACTATTCAAATAGATAATCAGATTGTCAATGATATCGTAGCAGCTGAAAGAGGTATAGCTATGGTTTTTCAATCATACGCACTTTTCCCTCACATGACAGTAAAAGAAAATATGTCTTTTGGTCTTAAGATGGCAAAAGTTCCCAAAAAAGAGATTGAACAAAGAGTTAATGAAGCGGCAAATGTTTTAGAAATTAATTCTTATTTAGATCGTCTCCCTAAACAATTATCTGGAGGTCAAAGACAAAGGGTTGCAATTGGAAGGGCTATTGTGAGAAATCCTAAAGTATTTCTTTTTGATGAGCCATTATCTAATTTAGATGCAGCCTTAAGAGTACAAACAAGAATTGAAATAGCTAAACTACATAAGCAACTATCTACAACTATGATTTATGTTACTCATGATCAAGTAGAAGCTATGACTTTAGCTGATAGAATAGTTGTTCTTAATAATGGTGTAATAGAACAAGTTGGCTCACCAATTGAATTATATAAATCTCCAAAGAACCAATTCGTAGCAGAGTTTATCGGAAGTCCAAGAATGAACATTATCGACTTAAATGAATCTGAATTAGTGGTTAAAAATATTAACATTCCAGATCAAAGTTCCAAATTAGGAATTCGTCCTGAACATATAGTAATTGCTTCAAGTGGTGATAGTAAAATCTCAGGCAATGTCAGACATATTGAAAATCTAGGAGAGCACTTATTGTGTTATATTAAGATTTCAACAGGTGCAGAAATAACTGCAAAACTAGATGTTAATTCTAAAATTTCAGAAGGAAGTTCAATTTATCTTAACTGGGATAGGTCCCAAACCCACTTTTTTAATTCATCTAACATTACAATAAAACACAATTGAATTTATAAATTAATAAATTTAAAAATCATATTCAAAGTTTTGAGATATTGTATTAATGTTAATTAATTTTGAGCCATGCTTAATATGACAACATAATTGTTGCACTAGGGACAACATTGCTCAGCCTACCATTAGCAACTTTAATGGCTTATGCTTTTGCAAGATTTGATACAGGAGGTAAGCTTTTAAGGCTATCTGTTTTGGGTTCACAGATGCTTCCCCCTATTGTTCTTGTTTTACCTATGTTTTCAATTTTTCTTTACTTTGATATGACTAATAGTTACTTAGGTTTAATAAGACCTGCTCTTGTTGCCTCATTTTTACTAAGTATTATTTTAAGTTGGAATGAATTTATTTTTTCTTTAATTATTTCTGGTAGAGACACAAACACTTTACCAATTGGCTTGTCTACTTTACAGACTCATAAAGGAGTAGAAATAGCACTAGTATCTGCAGCAACAATGATATCGATACTTCCTGCTTTTTTAATTTTACCGTTTATCAAAACCCATTTAATAAGAAGTCTATCATTAGGGGCTTTAAAATAAATAATTCCACACTCAATTAATTTTTACCAGTATAATTTTCTATACCTAAATATGCATTCTCAGACTCTGCACTTGGTATGGTTATAAATAAACGATAATACTGTCCATCTTTTTCAAAGAAACTAGATGCTCTTTCACAACCATAAAGCCCAAATTTTTCTTTAATGAACTTCTGAGTGGCATGCTCAAAATATTTATTTTCTTGATTAAGGTATAAAGATTTTAATTGAGGGGTCTTACAAACATTCCAAGGATTATAATAGCCTTGTCTAAAACCATACAAGTCTAATGTGCCATCTTTATTTATATCGGCATTTTCTATTATGAATGAATCATTAATTGTTGTTGGAATCACCTGATGTTTTATAAATTCTGAGTCGTCAATATTTTTAAAAATATATAAGAAAGCCTCTTCTTTACAGTCCCCTCCGCTGCGTTTAAAGGGCTTCGAAAAATCATTCCTCTTACATATAACTTCTTTTTCAATACCTACACTATCTATAAATCCATCTTTGTTGTAATCAATGGCCGCTGAGATCCACGCCCTATCAGCTTGTTTAAATTGTTTTTTATTAGATCCTTCTACCCAATAGCCTGGTTTCTTTTGGACATCTCCCGTCCAGATTAGAAAATTAGCTTTATCGGTCGGTTGGGGTTTTAATTTATAACTGTCTAATTTACTAAAGCTAAGTTTTCCATTCTTGTAGTTTACATTTGACCAACAAAAAGTTGTATCCCCTAACCCTGGGCATCCGCCAAACATAATCGAACCATTCTTCGATGGGAAAATATGGTTAAAACCAATATCAACAAGTTTGCTAGAATTTTTAGATTTTGCACACTTATTTGTTTTTAAATCACATATTTCAATTTTCCCACCAGGATTGTAAAAATAATCAAGTATTTCAAAATATCCATCCTTATTAAAATCCATATACATTAAGTCATGAGAAAAGTGAGATGATCCAAACTTTTTAAGAGTTTGATCATTTAAATCAAATATATAATTAACATCTTTCCAGCTGCTTTCTCTATTCCTGCCATCTTCTTTATTGCTAAGATATAAAATTTCTTTATCTCCATCTTTATCCGTATCTAAAACATCTAACCTTCTAGCTGTTAGGGGAAGACTATAATGTTTCGAAATTAATTCACTTTTACTTATTTCAAATAATTTATCTAGGTTTGGAATATCAATTACAACTAAATGTGAAAAAGGCTGCTTTTTAGATTTCTCTCCCCATTTAACAACATTATTCCAGGTATGAGCAATAATTTTTTCCCCATCACTATTATTTACATACTTTATCATTTGAGGTCTGTTCCAAGTATTGGTATCATGATCGACTGATTTAACTTCATATTGGTTACTCAATTTTTGAATTATTAAGCATTCATTAAGATTATTAAGTCTTAGGAAGTCTGTTTCTAGTTTTTCACACTTAAATGGTTCGAATAAATTCAAAAAAGATTCTATTTTAACTCTTTCACCTCCCCAACTTAAACTAGGAACTAACAACAATAGGATTAAGAGTTTTTTCATCTTCATATATTCTATATTTATTTTGCGAGGTTATGAAGACTGTTAGATATTAATAAAAACAAAGTTTTTATGGAAGTCTATTTATGATACGAGCTAAGATAATTCTATTAGTTTTTAGGAATACAATGCGGATTAAACCCAACTAGTTGGTCTATTCCTTGGTGCATATATTGCTTTCTGCGCGAAAGATATTCAGGGTCATTTGCTAGCTCTACATCAGTTACACTTTTCATCAGTTAGACATAGTATGATTTTATATACTAGTATGTTTATATTGCCTAATTGCAATATTGATATTTATAATTTAAATCATTATTTATGAATCATGAAATGAACAAAATATTATTTTATAAAACGAGCCCTAAAAATGAGGGTTCAATTTCAACTGAACTAGGAGAATACTTAGTCGATCGTCTTTCAAAGGAAGGAAATACTAATGTATCAAAAAGACAGCTTAATCAAATTCCATTTATTAATCAACAGATTATTAATGGGCTATATATCAGCGATAATGAAAAAACTTTAGAACAACTGGAGGCATTAAAAATATCAGATGCTATTGTTAAAGATGTTCATGAAAACGATACTATTATTATTAGTACTCCAATCTATAATTTTGCTGCACCAGCAGTTTTAAAAGCTTGGGCTGATTTAGTAGCAAGACTTAACAAAACCTTTCAATATACCGATAATGGACCAGTCGGATTATTAAAAAACAAAAAAGCATATATAGTGGTGTCTTCTGGAGGAACAAAAATAGGAAGTGAAATAGATTTTTTTACTCCTTGGATGAAATTTTTCTTAAATTTTATTGGAATTAAGGATGTTACATTTATTTCTGCAGATGAATTAATGAGTGATGATGGGTCAAAAATTATACAAGCAAAGAGTCAGATAAATGAATTATTCGTTAGTGGTAATCAAGTAGCCTGATGATTACTTTAAGAAAAAGTGAAGACAGAGGTCCTAGTAATTTTGGATGGCTTGACAGTAAGCATACTTTTTCTTTTGGGAGATATCACGATCCTAAAAATATGGGTTTTGGAAATTTACGTGTTATCAACGATGACCGTGTAAATGGAGGTAAAGGCTTTGATGCTCATCCTCATAATAACATGGAAATTATCACTTATGTGATTGAAGGGGCATTGGAACACAAAGATGATATGGGGACTGGATCAGTTATTAAAGCTGGTGATGTTCAACATATGAGCGCAGGAACAGGCATTGTTCATAGTGAATTTAATCATTCTCTAACCGACCAAGTTCATTTTTTACAGATATGGATTATGCCTAAAGAGCATGATATTAAACCCCAATATAACCAAAAATATTTTGATGAAAATGAGAAGCTTAATAAATTAGTTAAAATTATTTCCCATGATGGCTCTAAAAATTCTATAAGAATAAATCAAGACATAAATATCTTTGCTTCAATTATCAATCAAGAAGTGGAAATAAAACACCCTCTATCAAAAGAGAAAGATTATTGGATACATGTTGTCAAAGGGAGTGTAGATTTTCAAGAATACAACTTAAAAGAAGGTGATGGAATAGTAATCACTAACGAAGATTTATCTGAGATATCTTTTCAATCTTCAAGTACAGGGGAATTTCTATTATTTGAATTATCAATAGGATAAAAAAATAAATTATAAAATAGTAAATGAATTTAATAATAATTCAGGTCATAGTTGTCAGCAAATTCAATTTATTGACTTTAAATATAAGGATTTAAATATTGAAGAAGCTGTATTTTGTAAAGATGGCTTAAACGATCAAAAACTAATTAAATTAAATTTTTTTAAAGGGTCATTTAGCAATACTTAGATTACTGTTCTCGTAAAAAATCATGGTTAAATGAATCAAAAGGGTCTAGCAAACCTCATGTTGTGTTTAAAATACTTAAAAGCCTGAATTAAAATTAATTCTTGTTCATACTTTCATATTTGTCTTTAATTGAATCTGGCCAAATAAATTTAACATAAGCTAGTATAGACCAAATTTCATCATCTGTTAGATCTTCATTTCCCATCATCTTACCTTTATAATTAGGGTCAATTTTCTTAAAACCATAACGAATAATATTGAAAAGATATTCTTGGTTGTGGTGCCAGGTATGACCAATACCATTTAAAGGAGGAGCGTAATTATGACCATCAGAGTCTTTTTCAATATTCCATTTAGGCTGACCTTGTAATTTATTCCCATGGCATGAAGCGCAATTTTCTAAATACAGTGATGAGCCTAATAAAATTTGTTCCGAGGCACTTTCCATACTCAATGAATTTGAGAAATTGTCATCATCACGATTCTTCTCATTAAAAAAAACTAATCCCAAAAAAATTACAATAAAAAGAAAGATAACTATTAAAGAGTAATTAAATATATTTTTCATTAGTTTTTGATTTTAGACTGACATTTTTACTGTGTATTTTTTTTATTTTCCATGTTTTTAGAAAGGCCACTAATTGTAGTAAGGTAACAACTATAATGGTTGCTGCAAATGGAATCTGAGCCCAATTAGGATCAGGAACTTGCTTATGGAAATCTTGAAAGTGAAGATATAGAAAATATGCAGTGTGAACAATAATCAACATCCATAAAACATAGGAACTCTGTTGCAAAAATTTCCAGACGGAGCCTCCTAATACTTTCTGAATCCAATCGCTTGATGAAAGCGCTAGGACAATTCCATAAACGAGAGCAATGATCCCGATTATGTTAGATAGGCCAAAACCATGTAACAACATTACATAGAGCTTGTCTTGGGGATGAATTACATAACCGAACAGTTGGATCAAATCCCACTCAACCCAACCGACAAGAATAATGATAGCATGAGTGACAGCAAGCAACACTCCGTGAATACCCAGTTCTCTCCTCCAAGGAATAGCTGACATGGCTATTTTTGACAAACGGGACAGTGGGCCAATCATCATGGACAGGGCAATTAATACAAAACTCATATCACCAACCGCTCTGTTCCAGCGATGCATTTCAGACCATTCGGAGCGTGATTCTATAAATGCGTAGGTCCCTATACTGACGAACAGGAGCACTATAATGTGGCGCATCTTCCATCCAAAATTTAGTCGATAGTGTGTTTTTTCAAATTTCATATTTTTTCTCATTAATGATTAAAGTTGGTGTTGCATTAAATTTATATTTAATGACAAGCTAGGTTAAACTTTTTAAGTCTCCAATAATTATAAGGCCATGGTGTTAAAAAGCCAACTGTTAACATAATCGGTACTACCCACCATGTAAGTTGAGCTCCACCTGTTAAATAATAATCTGTTAAATTCATCGTGATTTCCATACTCACCATTGAAATGAAACTCATACCACAAGCTGTTTTTAATGCTTTAACAAATTTAAAATCTTGTCTCATTAAAATAAAAGTTTCAAGCATAATGCTCGTTAATAAACCATTAATGATTGCTAAGATCATTATACCGAGAACTGGAAAAGGAATTTCGGTTAGTTGAAAAAATAGAATTGTTCCGAAGTCTCCAATTGCACAACCAATAACACACCACATAGTATTCTTGGCACTTTTTTTCCAAGTGTGTTTGCACGACCAATTAAAATCTTTAGATTTAATGTTTTTTTCAATCATTTATTAATTTTTTTAAGCAGATCTTGAATTTCAGAAATTTTTTCATTTTTATCTTTGTTATTTTTTTTTATCGCATCTTTCACGCAATGATCTATGTGTTTATTCAGAATATTATTTTCTAAAGACTTGATTGCTGATGAAACTGCTCTTGTTTGTTGCAAAATATCCATACAATATTTTTTCTCAACTATCATTTTTTCAACACCTTTTAGTTGACCTATAATACGATTAATTCTGTGTAAATTTTTAATATGATCTGGATTTAACATGATTTATATATACCTTATAGTAGTATATAGTAAATAAAAAAAAAGTGTTCATGAATTTAATATTGGAACAGATTCCCAACATCTAAAACATCAACCTGAAATGGAAGAAATGACAATGATGGGAATTTTATATCCTGAGTACATTGATAAGGATAAAATGATGGAAATGGCAAAGATGAAATCTTCGATGAACCATTCTCATGGCAATAGTCTACTACTTGAGCCGGGAGAAAAGGGAGAACTAATCTGGCAGTTTTCCGATAACCAAGAAATTCTTGTTGCTTGTAATGTCCCAGGTCATTATGAAGACGGCATGGTCAACGAAGTAACTATTAGATAACGGGAGATTATATTACAACAGCAGTAGCAAAATTTCACTGGAAGTGTAAACATTCATGGAAACGAAGTGCCAATAACACCAGATGGTGTTTAATTAGTTGTGCTATTGGGAATATGGGGACCTTCTAGTGCCCCCTGTATCATTAAAAAAATAGGGTTAAATAAATCAAATATGCAACACTACGCTTGTATCTTTTTAAACGTAATCTTTAAGAATAAAAATGCATATCAATTAATAATCTAAGAAAATATTTTAAAATACTTGAATATATAAACGAGAAAATTTCTTTATTACTTTAAAGCTAAAAGTTGACTTCGTAGTTTAGGTTGAGAGGTTTCTTCTCCTAGCCAAATGTTAAGAAAAGCTTTCGCAAAATCTTCATTTTCAATAGTGATAGGCGCATTACCCTCATAATGAAAAGTAATTTTTCCTTGAGGGTCCCATTCAACAGTCGCCTTAGTTTCTTGCTGTACGGATTGAATAACTTGTTCTAAATATACATACCAATCATCAATATCCTTTTCTGTGATATTAACTTGACGTTGAAATTCCTTCAAAGAAGATTCAATAGTATCATTTTTCTTAACTTCGCGTTTATATTCAAATTCTAACATGAACTTTTTTTTCCATGAAAAAGAAGTTTCATCAGTGAGTAAACGCACATGATAAACCTCCCACCAAAGGACCTTAAGTAAGCCCTCTCCTATTAATGTAGGTAAACTAAATCCATCTCGTTTAGATTCATTGGCTATCATGATATTGGATATTAATAATAAAAGGGTCAGGAATTTTTTCATATATTCATTCTTTTCATTAATAATATTATTTATATAGAAGTATTTTTATAGATATACTTATGTCACTTTATTTGAGATTAAAAGAATTAACTGTTTTAGCAATAATAATTCTATTTTCATCAATTATTAATAGCCAAAAATTAATATTTTAAATAAGGTTAATGTCAAATTAGATCCACTTTAATTTTTTATAAATAAATAATTGGATAATTAAAACAACTATTAGTAATAAAGCAAAACCAATAAACCCACTCCCACTAGATGCGAAGGGTATTCCACCCAAATTTATTCCTAAAAGACCTGTTAGAAAACTTATTGGAATAAATATCATAGAAATGATAGCAATTTTATACATAGTCTTATTCATTTTTTCTGAGATTACATTAGCATATTCATCGTAGATGAATTGTACTCTTTCCTTTAAAGAGGATATATCTTCTACTCTTCTTAATAATTCATGATGTGTTTCATTGATCTTTTTTTTATCTGAATTTAATACAAATTGACTATTTTGTGACTTTAATAAAACTTCTATTGCTTCAGCTTGGAGAGCTAGATATCTAGAATATACCGCACATTTTTTTCTAATATCCGTTAATTCACTAATTTGATTTGTAGTTAAATTACTTAAATTTAGAGTCTCAAAATTATCAGTATCATTAATTAGCTGATCAAATGGTATTTCCATTTTAAATAAAAGTGTCTCTATTATTTTTTGAATAAATTCTGAGATATTTTTTGGTCCGTTACCTTCAAGTAGTATTTTTTCTAAATCTGATATCGTTTGTAAGTTTCTTTTTTGAAAAGAAATAATTCTATTTTCTTCCACCCATATTCTCAAAGAAATCATATCTTCGGGTGATTGATTTTGATTTAAATTAACCCCTCTTAAGATTAAGAGGAATCCATTCTCAAATTGAACATATCTAGGTCTTGTTTGCTCCGCTAAGACTGCTTTTTTAATGTGAGGATCTATGTGTGATAGCTTTTGTTCTATAAATTCCTTTGTTTCATGAGAGTTGGCATCAAGATGCAACCAAATAGTATTATTTTGATTGATATTATTGGTAGTAGATAATTCTTTTTGAAGTTTTGCTCCTCCAATATTATCAAAATTTAAACCAAAAATCATTTTAGCCTTTCATAGAATATATTTAGATATTAATTAATATTGTCATAATTTTATTAAATATCTATCTATTTTAGAAAAAGAGAATTTATTACTAAGCTAAGCTTGTTTTATGTTTATATTTACTCAAATTATATCTAAAAATTTTAACTAGAATTTTATAAAATGTATCAAATTTAAACAATACGCTCGTATCTTTTAAGAGGCATCTCCTAGTAATAGAATTCTAATTTGTTCTCCATTGCTGAAATTTGACTAAAACTTTTTTAGTAATAATGACATAAGAAATCCTTACAAATGCATTTGTATAAAAAATCATCATTCCCATCGCTGCAGCTGGTGCAATGTCTCCAGCATCATCCATATTTAACACAGCAACGGATGCGAGATTGGTCTTGGGACCGTAGATAAATACAACAGCTGAAACAGTCGTCATCGCATTAACAAAGAAATAAATTCCTATCTCAAAAATCGCTGGCAAACTTATAGGAACTGTCACAGAAAAAAACATTTTATAAAATGACTGTTTAAGAGACGATGCTACAGATTCAAATTCGTTGTCAATTTGCTTTAATGCCGTGATTGCTGTTAAATGGGAGACTGTATAAAAGTGTGTAATAGTACAAATAACTAGTATGGCCATAGTACCATAAATAAAATTAAAAGGATTATTAGGATTATTAAAAAAGAAAATATAAGCAAGACCCAAGACCATCCCTGGAATCGCCATAGGCATCATTGATAATAAATGCATCGTGATTCTAGCGGTTTTAAAGGTTCTGGCTTTTTCTACAAAATAAGCACTGGTAAAAACAATTATAGTTCCAAAAAAAGCTGTATAGGATGCCATTTTAATGGAATTGTAATAAGAACCCCATCCTCCTCCATCCATCAGATCAAATTGATAATTTTTAAGTGAAAAGGATAAATTATATGGCCAAAACTTAATTAAACTGGCATAAAAACAAATCCCCAATATAGTTAAAATAATTAGTGCAATAAATGAACAATAGAGAAGCATTAATAAGTCAAAGGTTTTATTTTTTTTAGGAACATAAATAACAGATCGAGCAGTTAGAATAGAAATTTGTTTTTTTTGAACAATTCTATCTACAATAAAAGCTAAGAGAGCAGGAATAATTAAAATTACACCTACAACGGCACCCATCTCAAAGTTTTGTTGTCCAATAACTTGTTTATAGACATCAATCGCTAATACGTTGTATTGTCCCCCTACTACTTTAGGAATTCCAAAGTCAGTGATTACTAAGGTAAAAACCACAAAGCAAGCACTCATCAAACCATATTTAGCTGAAGGAATTGTTACCGTAAAAAATGTTCTTATGGGGCTTGATCGTAGAACCTTAGCGGCTTCATACAATCTAGCATCAGCAATGGATAGCGCTGTAATGATAATTAATAAAGCATGAGGAAATGTATAAAAAACCTCAGCAATAATAATTCCAATTGGCCCATATATACTTTTACCCATCATTAATTCTTTGAAAATTCCCTGATTACCAAATAAATAAATAAGAGCAATACCTGCTAACAGTGAAGGCAGTAAAATTGGAATCATAGCAATAGTCTTAAAAAAAGGTTTTGCTTTTATACAACTTCGGGTAAGCGCATAAGCAAACATAAAAGATAAAGTGACTGAAATTACAGTAGACACAATAGAAACAAATAAACTGTTATAGATGGAGTAAAATAAAGAAGGATTAGAAAAATAATATTTATAATTGGACAGACCTATAAAAATTCCATCTTTATTCTCAATACTTTTTGAGAGAATAGCATACATAGGCAGTGCTAAAGTTGCTATAATATATGTGGCAGTTATTCCTATAAAAAAAATTGTATGGTAATCATCTTTGCTTTTTATCATCTTAACAAATCAATGATTCACAATTTTTAAGGATTGAGGACTTAATAATATATTAACTACAGAATTTTTCTTAAGATTATTATGCGCGTTATTATCTAGAGGTAAATGACATATTAAGTTTTCACGTTGGTTATTGTGATTTATTTCAATTAATCCGATTGAATAAGAACCTAAGAATTCAATTTCTTTTACAATTCCAGAGATAGTGTCCTTGTTTGAAACTTCTTCCGTAATTATAATATCTTCAGGTCTAACAGCAACGATTATCTCATTATGATTAATAGATTGATGACATTCAAAGATTTGGCCAAACATCATTAAAGAATGATCCGATTTTTTTGTAGCTTTAAATAAATTAGTTTTCCCAATAAAATCTGCAACAAAACTAGTCTGGGGTTTGGAATATAAATCTTGTGGGGTATCAATTTGCTCTATGACTCCTTTGTTCATTAATATAATTCGGTCAGCCATGGACAAGGCCTCTTCTTGGTCATGAGTAACCATAATTGTGGTGACACCTAATTTTTTTTGTAAATTTTTAATTTCCAATCTTAAAAATTGTCTAACTTTCGCATCCAATGCAGATAATGGTTCATCTAAAAGCAAAAGACCTGGGGATGGTGCGAGAGCTCTGGCTAAAGCTACACGTTGTTGTTCGCCGCCCGAGAGTTGTGAGGGGTATTTATTTTTATGATACTCTAAGCCAATTAGGGAAAGTAATTCACTTAATCTTTGTTCAATAATTTTAGTACTTTGTTTTCGTGTTTTTAAACCAAACGTAATGTTATCTTTAACAGATAAATTAGGAAATAAAGCGTAGGATTGAAAAACTATACCAAAATCTCGTTGTTCGGGAGGAAGGTTAGTAATTTCTCGTCCTTGTTGAATAATTTGACCTGAACTTTGTTCTTCAAGTCCAGCTATCACTCTAAGTAAAGTAGTTTTACCACACCCAGAAGGACCTAGAATACAAACTAATTCTCCTTCTTGAACTTCAAATGTAGTATTTTGTAATGCTTGAAATTTACCAAAAGACTTAGAAACGTCTTTAACTTTTAGATAATAATCCATGAATTCAGAGTGCTAAGCTTAAAGTAAGCTTAGCACGAAGTATAATATATTATTTAGGCTCTGACTTAGAGTCATATCGCTTTTGCCATTCCTCTAGAATGCTTGAACGATTTGAAGCAGCGAATTCAAAGTCATTATCAATCATTGAATCCACAAGATTGTCTGGAAAAAACTCTACTGGTTTTGCGATACCAGGAATTCCCACAACAGCATAAGCATCATTGTACATTTGGTTTGCTTTTAAGCTAATAGACCAATCAGCTAAAGTTTTAGCAGCATCCAAATTTTTAGTACCTTTAATAATAGCTGTTGCTTCCATGTCCCAACCTACACCTTCAGTAGGAATAATGATTTCAATAGGAGCACCATCTGCTTTTGATTTCGCACCTCTAAAAGCAAATGAAATACCAATAGATGCTTCGCCAGCTGCAGCTTGCTTGCAAGGCTTTGATCCTGAGTGAGTGTAATGACTGATATTTTTATGTAATGCATCCATATATGCCCAACCAGCGTCTTCACCAAATATTTGAAGCCAACTAGAAACATCTAGGAAGCCCGTACCTGAAGAATTAGGATTTGGCATCGCAATATGTCCTTTATAAACTGGATCGGTTAAATCTTTCCAGGAAGTTGGAATTGGTAGTCCATTTTTTTCACCCTCGATGGTATTAAAACAAACTGCTGCAACCCATGCATCCATTCCGGTCCAACTTGTAGGATTTGCAGAATCACGAAAATTAGGATCGAGTTTATCTACTCCAGCTGGTGAATACGGTTCAAGCATCCCCTCAGATTTTAGAAGCATTAAACTAGTAGCTGCTAATCCCCAAACGATGTCTGCTTGAGGGTTATTTTTTTCAGCTAGAAGCTTTGCTGTAACTATACCGGTTGAGTCACGCACCCAATTGATTTCTATATCGGGGTGATCCTCATTAAATGTTGCTGCGTATTTTTTTAGATCTTCAGCTTCAATAGCGCTATACACAGTTAATTGAGTTTTCGCTAGTGCTGAAACAGAACTAAATAATAGGACAGTAAAGATTAAAAAAAGACTTTTAATTTTTTTCATTAATTCCTCCTAATGATTTGTTAATTAACTATAAATATAATTTAGATATGTTAAAGATTAATTATGTGTTTTTTGTTCATAAGTTTAATATAATATTGATTTATCATAGTAATCGCGATGAAAATTAAGGGTATTTTATTTGATTTTGATGGTGTCATAGCCCATTCCGAGAAGATGTGGTTTGACACAGCCCTTTTAACTCTGAAAAAAATGAGCATCCCCTACGATAAGCAGATCAAACAAAAATCCTCATTGGGCATTATATCAGAACATCTTTTTCAAAAACTCATTTTGTCTAAAGATTATAATTTAGAACAAATTATAAAAAATTATAAAAAAGAATTACAGGTTACCTTTAGTCAAAGAAGTCCTAAAATCTATCCGCACTTAAAAAAATTTATTAGAACAACTCAACTTAAAATAGGCATTGTTTCAAATGCAAAATCTAATTACATAATTCCTATTCTTGAAAAAAATAATCTTCTTCATTATTTTAAAAATAATATTACTTCCTGTACGGGTAGCATTCGATATAAACCCTTTAAAGATGGATATGTTTTAGGAGTTAAAAAATTAGGCCTCCACCCTTCTGAAGTAATGGTAATTGAAGACTCCGATGTTGGGATCGAAGCAGCCTTGAAAGCTAAAGTTCAAAAAATTCTGCGTCATACATATAATGATGAAAACCTACCTTCACAAATTCAATATCATGTTCCTAAATTACTAAGCTATAAAGATTTGAGTCGAAAATTATCGTCTAACTAGAAGCAACTCGAATTATTATACATCCAATTACTACTAAAATTGAGGAAACTACTTTAATGATTCCAAATCTTTCTTTTAAAAAATACACACCATAAATAGATGTAAATAAAATGCTTATTTCTCGTAAAGCAGCCACAGAAGGAACATTGAATTTTGTAAAAGCATATAGAATAGGTAAATAGGCAAATGTTACTAAAAAACTAGCAAATAAAATTTTGTATTTTTCCTTTGAAACAAATACCCATTGTATTTTCTGATCTCTAAAAAAAAACATAAAAGCAATATTGAAAGTGATCCCCTCTAAGGCAAACATATAGATTCCATAAGAAATAACATTTTGGGAAATCCGAGCCCCTTGTACATCCACTAAAGTATAAGCTACAATTGTGAAAGCCACTATTAAAGATAATCCCAAACCTTTAAAATTTATTTTTTTATAATTTCCTTCTGAAAATATAAGAAAAAAAATACCCCCTATCATAATTAAGGCACCAATTTTATTTAAAAATGATATTTGGTCCCCTAGTAGTAAAGGTGAAATAAATAATAAAATTAACGTAGGACTGCCTCTAGCTATAGGATAAGAAAATGATATTTCTGAGTGAGAATACATTTTACATAGATAAATATTGTAAAAAATATGAATAAATAGGGAAGCGGCTAAAAACTTAAATGACTCAGTTGTGGGCGGCTCAATAAAAAATAAAAAGGGTATGAAAATAATACTTGCTGTAAATAAAAAACTACGCAGAAACGTTATCTTATCTTGAGATTTCTTAAGGAGTATATTCCAAGAGGTGTGTGCGACCGCAGTTAAAATAATTAATAAAAAAAGACTAAGGGGCAATGATTACTCGAACTAAATGAAAACGATCATATTAAGAGAATTTGCTAATTACATCTTCAGCAAATGCAAACCCCGTAGACATACCAATACCTGTGGTTACATTAGCAATGCATATATGCTTATCAATCCAATGATCTAAATAATCGTTCTTACCTGATGGATATTCTCCTACCCAACGCTCAACTACTTGATAAGAACCAATAGGTAAAATATGGTTAAAACGATTTAAAATTAATTTATCAACAACTTCATTTTCAAAAGGATAATGAGAGTCTATGGTGTAATGATGAGAGTCTCCGATAGTCAAGGAGCCGTCTTTACCTTGGACCACTATAACATGAATACCATGATCTAATTCTGCTCGACATTCTTTTTGAATAACTTTATCTAATTTTTTTTTAGAAGGCAGATTTTCATATCCGGGATATCTCATTAAAGTAAGATCAGCCATAATGCCACCTGGCAGTTTAACTTTTTTGTCAGGCATAATTCGTAACATATGTAATTTACTAGATTGAATTTTCTTTTTTTCAAAAATATCTCTTCCTAGTCCTTTTAAGTGATTACCTGGTGCCATAATCAATTTATTAAAAAAAATTTTTCTTTTTTGAGTAATGATATAGCGATGATTAAAATCTAATACTTCTTCCCTCCATAAAAAATCTATTCCAATAGAGCGCAAATAGTTAGCAACTGCTGGGATAGCAAGGCGGGGCTCAATTCGAACTTCATCACTACTAAACAAACCACCGTAATTATTATTTTTTTTAAATAAAGGATGTTGAGATTCCATTTCTTGCTTAGTGAGCAATCGAACGGTTGAGCGAGAATCGACTTTTAGATATTCTTCTAATACAGGAATACTCTCCTGATGTTGGGCAAGTAAATATAAACCTCGATGATTAATAGTAATCTTTGCTTTCTTTATTATGTCTAACCAGATATCTCTTGATCGAAGGGAGCGCTCTTGCATAATTTTTTGCCGAAGTCCTGTAATGGTAATAAAACCGAAATTTCGTATCGATGCTCCTGTACAAGCATGATGGCGATCTACGATTAATATTTTTTTTATTCCCTGTTTAGATGCAGCCAAAGCAGCACCCATCCCGACAACCCCTGCCCCTACGATAACTAGTTCATATTTACTTATATTCATAAGTTTACCAAGGTAAGGAGTAGGTTTTTAAGTTTGTATAACTTTTCATCGCTTCTAGGGCTCCTTCTTTATAACCCAAACCTGAATCTTTAATGCCTCCAAAAGGTGACATTTCAATACGGTACCCAGGTACCTCCCAAATATTAACATTACCTACATGTAAATTTTGGATAAAGAAATTAGCTGTTCGTAAATCATTGGTACAGACCCCTGAGGATAAACCAAAGGCAGTAGAATTAGATACTTTGGCAACTTCCTCAAGATCATTTGCTACTCGAATAATAGGTATGATAGGACCAAAAGTCTCCTCAACCACTAATTCACTAGTGTGCTTCACATGATCAAGAACGATGGGTGGCAAAAGTGCTCCCTGCCTTTTTGGGTGATAAAGAATTTTGGCACCGTCTTCTGCAGCCTTGAGTGCGCGCTGTTCAAATAGCTTTGCGGCATCCTCACTGACTACCGTCCCCATATCGGTTTTCAGATCTTGTGGGTCACCAAATTTTATTTTTTGTGCTCGAGCTAAAACCAAGGCTACAAATTTATCGGCCACGTTCTCTTGACATAAAATTCTTTTTATCGCGGTGCATCGCTGACCTGAGTTTTTCGTTGCCCCTAGAACAGCGAGTTCTGCTGCTTTTACTAAATCTTCTTCGCTTAAGTCATTGCAAACGATGAGTGGGTCATTTCCTCCTAACTCTAAGACAGTTCGCTTGTACCCTGCAGTGTTGGCAATCAGCTTTCCCACTGCCACACTACCCGTGAAAGTAATCATTTCAATTTCGGGATTTTGAATAAATTCACTACCGATACCCTCTGGCCAACCGGTAATCATGGAAATCATCTCGGGTGGTAGCCCTGCCTCATAGACGAGCTCGGTAAGTTTGAGGGCTGTGAGCGGTGTTAGCTCGGTCGGCTTACAGACCACGCAATTATTAGTGGCAATAGCTGGCGCGATTTTATGAGCAAGCGTATTGAGCGGATGGTTAAAAGGTGTGATTATCGAGATCGCATTGAGCGGTTCGCGGTGGGTGTATATTTTTCGAGATTTTCCGTGAGGAGTTAGATCGCAAGAGAAGATCTCCCCATCATCTTGAATAACGAGCTGTGAGGTGAGTGAGAATACATCAAACGCCCTTCCCACTTCATAAAGAGAGTCCTGCTTGCAAATACCCAGCTCACTAGTAATAATATCGGATATCTCTTCTTTATTTTTAATTAATAATTCTGCAGTTTTTTGAAGAATTTGTTGTCTTTCATATCGGGTCAGCTTGGGCTGATAGCTTGCGGCAATCTTAAAGGCATGTGCGACCTGCTCACGGTTGGCCGCGGGCACAGATGCCACTATCTTATTGTTATAAGGATTAACAACCTCTAAGGTTTTTTCCGATGAAACTTGCTTGCCAGCAATATACATTTTCTTATCCATTATTTGTTTGCTGTATGGATAGCGTAGTAAAACGCATCGTAGTTATTGATTTGCCCTTGTCCCGCTATATTAGATTTAGCGGAGTTAATAATAAATGGTACCTCGCGTTCATGGAGTCCTCCATGAGAACGGAGCGGTTCCTTAAGAGAGGAGAGATCGTGTTTACTTTTTGAGCTACCAATAGTAAAAGACTCCGAGCTCATGCAAACGATGTCGCCAGAGCGATCTTCAGGTAGGTGATAGGTCTTACAAGCATCCTGCTTATTAAGAACTTCTTCAATTTCTGGAATTTTTTTAATGGTATTTAACACACGAGAAATCAAATCTTGGTTTTCAACATAGACCATGGCAAAAGATCCTAGACTCCCGTGGTGCACTACATAAGGATCAGTAATAGGAAGAATGACTTTAAAATTTTCTCCAGGAAATTTTTCTTGTAAGTAGTCTTCTAAGAAGATTGCGTTTGGTTCACCGGCTTGATTGGTCTTGGCCTTCATCCCGTGATCTGCTGTAATCACAAGCGAGATATCATGTTGGTTTAAAAGTCCAACATGATGATCAAACATTTGATAAAATTTATTTGCTACCTCGTGACCAGGGGCATACTTATGTTGAATGAAATCAGTTGTAGATAAATACATAATGTCTGGTTTGAACTCTTCGAGTATTTTGACGCCTGCGGCCATCACAAATTCGGAGAGGCCTTGGGAGTAAACATCAGGCACGGGCATTCCTAACCAGTCATTGACCTTTTCAATTCCATTTTGATCGAGGGTAGTCTGATCTGATTTTTCTGAGGAAAAACAAATAGCTCTATTTTCATTAAACTGGAGTCCGTTGCCTAGAAGTGTCCGTAGTTTGTCCTTGGCAGTGATGACTGCTATTTTTGCTCCCTGCTCATAGAACTTCTGGAAAATAGTAGGAGCCCTTAAATATTGGGGATCGTTCATCATCACCTCTTTGCCAGTAGAGGGAGTATAAAAAAAATTACCGCAAATTCCATGAACGGCACTGGGCTGGCCTGTTACAATCGATATATTGTTTGGATTTGTGAAACTAGGGATGGCGCTATGCGCTAAAATAAACTCTCCATTTTCAATGATTCTATCAAGATTAGGGGTAAGACCACTTTGGGAGGCCATATCGAGGTATTCTTTTTGACTTCCATCTAAACAAATAACCACCACAGACTTGTTCACTTGAGAGGGGTATACTCGTTGATTAATATTTAAAATCATGATTAGTCATTTATAAATATAGAGCTTAAATTGATTTAAAACAATGATAATTCAAAGTTAAAATACAACTTTCAAATCAAATATATTCTTTAAGATATACAAATATAAAACTGCGATCACCATAGTAAGAATAGGGAGCACCACCCAACCCAAGGCAATCCTTCCCGCAACAGACCACTTCACCTCTTTACCTCCTTTTAAAAGTCCAATACCAATCACTCCTCCCACAATCGCTTGCGAACTAGAGACAGGCACTAAGGGAATTGAAGGTAAATTCATCGACGTTAAAAAATTACTTAACCCCTCGGAGGCAAATAAAAATAAAACGATCGAATGAGAGAGCACGATGACAAAAGCAGAAAGCGGAGAAATTTTAAGTAAATCATTTCCCACCGTGAACATAACTTTTTTTGAATAAGTAAACACCCCCACAGCAATGGCGAGTCCACCTAGTAAAAACAATTGCTCCGTGGAAGTAAAAGTAAAAAAACTAGTAATCTCAATATCTGTAAACGGAGATATATTAACAAAGACCCCCATGACGTTTGCAATATTATTAGCTCCGAGACTGTAAGATCCAAAGGCCCCTGCCATCAATAAGGCTAGGCGAGTATAGGCATCTAATCTTAAAATATGAATTTTGGAGTTGAAGACAATTTTCTTGACCAAGGTAAAAATCCCAATAGCAATAACTCCTGCTAAAATTGGACACAAAACCCATGTTGCCAATATTGTTGTTAAAACATTGTAGTCTATCTTAGAGGATGTGAAAAAGTTCCACCCAATAATAGCCCCAACGATGGCCTGTGTAGTAGAGACAGGTAACCCAGCCTTAGTCATTAGATACACAGAAGAGCCAGCAGCCAAACAACAAGCAAAAGCACCAGGCAAAGCATTAATAGCCCCCAGTTTGGCAATCGTCTCTGTCGTACCAGCGCCGCTGATCACCGATCCTAAAATTACAAAAATACTACAAACAAGAGCGGCGGTTTTAAAGCTGATCATTCGGGTGCCTACAGCCGTCCCAAAGACATTTGCTGCATCATTAGCCCCTAAGGACCAGCCTAGAAATAGCCCGCCAAATAAGAAAAGTATAATTGTTAGTTCCATGGACTAGGAATTAAACAGATCGCTTAATTGCATAGATGATCAATTCATCCGCTATATCTTCTGCTCGATCACAGATACTGTCTATTTTTTCAACAAAATATCTTAAATGCATTTTTTGATCTAAGTTTAAATTCGAACTAAAAATCCTTCTAGCGAGATCACTTGATTTAATATCAGACTCCTTCTCGTAGAAGGTAACTTTATGGGCATTATCTCGGACGGATCGAACATCTCTAAAAAAAGATCGAACTGTTAAACATAGGGTTTCCACACAATCGACTGCGGTGTCCGTCAGACTAAGTAAATCAGCATGAAGCTCCTGCGGAAAATCCGGTCGTTGAATTGAGAAACGATAGCAATTCCCCTGGTACATACCAATGATTTCATCTAGGTGTTCTAAAAGTCGAAGGACATCACTTCTTGCATCAGGAATTAAAGTCTCTTCATAGAGAGCGTATTCGATTTGTTTGACTACTGTATCAGCTCGACTTTCCTTTGCAGTAATTTTTTCAATGCGTTGTTCAAAATTTTCACCCGTAGCATGGGATAAAAAATCTTTCACAATTAACTTAAAGGATATTCCCACTTCTGAAAGAATGCTCACAAACTCATCCATATCTTTTTCTAAGTTTTTACTATTTCCAAATAAAGACAATTTACTATTTTTAAAATTAAACATTTTTAACTTAACCTAATTCTCAACATAATATTATGACATTTTATTAAAAAAATTCTATAAGTTTAATATGATTGTATTTGTTTAATTGACGTTCTAACTCGTTTCGTGGGGATCTATTTTTTTTTAATGTTTTTTCGCTCATTATTTCACTTTACAAAATTAATAAATTTTGCAAATTATTTCCTTTTGTCTGAACCAAATAAGTATTAACGAAATTGGTTTGAAAGAAAATGTAATGAGTATAATCACACAATGGAATTAATTCGAACCATAGTTCTCTTTTTTATTTTATTAGTTCAGATTTATATCCTTTTTAAACTTTAGTTTTCTTTTATAAGATTTCCCTTTCAGTAATGGGTTTAGAATTACCTTACACTTTGATAAATTTTTAATATTTTTCATATAATTTTAAAATTAGTTGATTATAGTTATACTTCTTTATGGATACTTATTTTGATCATCCAGATTATATTGTAATCGGTTCAGGTTCAGCGGGATCAGCTCTGGCATATCGTTTAGGAGAAAACCCCTCCCATCAAGTTTTAGTTTTAGAGTATGGAGGAAGTGATTGGGGACCATTGATTCAAATGCCCGCAGCGCTTTCTTATCCGATGAATATGTCTCAATATGATTGGGGATATAAAGCAGAACCCGAAACAAGTCTGAAAGGAAGATCACTGGTTTGTCCAAGAGGTAAAGTAATTGGTGGGTCGTCCTCTATCAACGGCATGATTTATGTTAGAGGAAATGCCGGTGATTATCATGATTGGGCTCAAAGTGGTGCAGTAGGTTGGGATTATCAAGATGTTCTCCCGTATTTTCAACGGATGGAAAATAGTCATGGTCATCAATCGGAGTTTAGGGGTACCTCTGGACCACTACATGTAATTCGAGGGCAACAAACCAATCCATTACATCAGGCTTTTACTCAAGCAACACTGCAAGCTGGCTATAGTTCCTTAGAGGACTACAATGGATTTCGACAAGAAGGATTTGGTGCTGCCGATATGACGGTTTGGCAGGGATCACGTTTTTCAGCAGCGAAAGCCTATCTTCGTCCAGCCCTAGCTAAAAAAAATGTTCAGCTCCTCACAAGAGTATTGGTAGATAAAATCATTTTTAATAATCAACAAGCCGTTGGAGTTCAATTCAGCCATCAAGGCCAAACCAAGATCATTAAAGTTAAAAAAGATGTGGTGATAGCAGCCGGTGCTATTAATAGTCCAACAATCCTACAGCGTTCCGGCATAGGCAACGGGAAGGATTTGCAATCCTTAGGAATACCCGTGGTTCATCATCTACCTTCTGTCGGTCAAAATCTTCAAGATCATCTAGAGGTCTATTTTCAAGTCAAATGTCTTCAACCTATTACTCTATCTAAGTATCTTAATCCATTATCGAAACTACGTATTGGTTTGCAATGGATGTTATTTAAAAATGGCTTAGGGGCCAGCAACCAATTTGAAACACTAGGATTTATTCGATCTGACAAAAATATACCCTATCCTGATATACAATTCCATTTTCTGCCCGTTGCAATTCGCTATGATGGTACTGCTCCTAGTGAGGGACACGGGTTTCAACTTCATGTAGGGCCCATGCGATCTCCCTCTCGAGGATTTGTTCGTATTCATACTTCACGACCAGAAATTGCACCTAAGATTAAATTTAATTATATGTCTCACGAAGAGGATTTTATCACATTTAGAAAAGCCCTACGTCTTAGCCGAGAAATACTTAACCAAAAAGCTCTCCTACCTTACAAAGGATCTGAAATACAACCTGGCGACCATGTGATCTCTGATCAAGCCTTAGATCAATTCGTACAAGAACATTGTGAATCCGCCTACCATCCTTGCGGGACATGTAAAATGGGTAAGAAGGATGATCCTACTACTGTAGTAGACACTCATTGCAAAGTTAAAGGGACTTCGCATTTATATGTAGCCGACTCTTCAGTTTTTCCAAGAATTTGTAATGGGAACCTTAATGCTCCTAGTATTATGACTGGCGAAAAAGCCTCAGATCATATATTAGGAAAAAATATTTTAAGTCCCTCTTCGATTCAACCCTACTATCACACCAACTGGAAGATCTCCCAACGATAGATTTTTTTAATTGTTTGTCGCAGAAATTGGCCTTTGATATTTAAATATTTAAAAAATTTAAATGATGTTATCTAGAGTAGTATTCAATTACTAGATTAGGTCGATTGATTCAGAATAGTTAAATACCTACTCAGCGGTTAAAAAACCATGGTTAAATGAATCAAATTTATAACTTAATAAATTTAAAAATCATATTCAAAGTTTTGAGATGTTGTATTAATGTTAATTAATTTTGCACCATGCTTGATGTGAAAGTGAGTAGCTATAGGAGATAAAGGAGAAAGAGTAATAAATCTTTTTACTAATTTCATTTCTTCTTTAATAAATAATTTTGCATTATAAATAGTTTGTTTACCTGCTCCCCGTTTTCTAGACCAAACCGTATATGCAACAGCTATATTTCCATTATTTTCATGAAAAGCATTTTTACTCATTAAATCTAACTCTTTTACAGTTTGAGGAACTTCATTTGTGAATGCTACACAAATAAAACCTTCTATGTTTTTACTGGATTTTAATCCATATATTTTTCTTCCATAAGAAGTTCTAAATTCAATATCAAGATCTGGCCTTATAGGATCTTCATTTATATCAACTGTATCAAGCTCTACTAATTCTGTTTTTGATAGCCAATTAAAGAAATTATTAACTGAATTTTTAAATTTTTTCATATCAAATTATTTATCAGATTATTTAGATAATTCTTCTTGAAGTTTTGCTCCTCCAATATTATCAAAATTTAAACCAAAATTGATAATTTTATTCATAGTTCTCTGAGTTTCAGGAGAGAATGATTTTATTAAAAGGCGGATTATTCATGTTTTATAATCATATTTGATTAAATCTTTTAAATCAATATTCTTATTAGTATCTGATTTTTAAACCCCACCCCTTCTTAGCTTCTAGCAAGAGAGATATTTGTATTTTCTTATATAGAGATCAATTCAAGAAACTCTTAAGAAAGCTATAGAATGTCGATAAGGATAAT
>Ga0222670_1000167_pt1 | contig 31621 bp, 34 predicted proteins | sample AntAcemetagen732_FD_181148 | JGI IMG/M metagenome (GOLD analysis project Ga0222670, IMG submission 181148) | Saline water microbial communities from Ace Lake, Antarctica - #732 | ecosystem: Environmental > Aquatic > Non-marine Saline and Alkaline > Saline | place: Antarctica: Ace Lake... | reverse complement strand
AAACTATAATTAATTACGTTAATAATGTATTAGGTTTCAAGATGGTAATGATATCAAAAGAACCCTACGATAGTGAATGGGAAACAAATAAATTACCACAAAATATAAAATTTAAAGGGATAGTTGACGCAACAGGAGACCATCCTATAGAAGATATAATGAATATCATTAACCATTCAGAAATGTATATTGGAGTCTCAAGTGGCTTATCCTGGTTGTCTTGGGCTCTGCATAAGCCTGTAGTGATGATATCAGGGTTTAGTTCATCTTGGACCGAATTCACCACAAAAATGCAACGGATTATAAATAAAGATGTGTGTAATTCTTGCTTTAATAATTCTAAATTAGATGCGGGTGATTGGAATTGGTGTCCAAACCATAAAGACACCACAAGACAATTTGAATGCACTAAAAAAATATCCCCAGAACAAGTAATAGAGGGCATTACTCGTAGCCTTGTGTAATATTTATCAGGGAACAATCCTTGGTAAACAGAAATCACAACATAAATGGCTACAATAAGTACATCGGGTATAGCGAGCGGAAGCGTAATAAAAGCCGAACATCTCCAAAGAATTATAGACTCCTTATCTGGGTTAGAATTAACTGATATACTAGTAACAGGTTCTGTAGGAATTACAGGAAGTTTTGGTATAGGAGGTCTAGCTGAAACTGGAGCAGGTAGCGCCCCCCAATTATTAGCTTATAATACAGGGAGTGGGGAAGTAACATTTACTCAACGTAGTTCCACATCAGGAACATCAGGTACAAGCGGTACCTCTGGTACTACGGGTACAGATGGTTCTTCAGGAACTTCCGGCACATCAGGTACAAGCGGAACTTCCGGCACATCAGGAACAGATGGAACATCCGGAACAAATGGTACAAATGGTACCTCAGGTACGTCGGGCACTTCAGGTACATCCGGTACTTCAGGGTCATCCGGAACATCAGGTACAAGTGGTGAACGTGGAGGTGTAACTTATGCCTTTGACACAGATGCTACAGATTCAGATCCAGGTGATGGGAAAATAAAATATAATAATGCTACTATATCTAGTGTTACTTTTATATATGTAGACGATTTAGACCAAAATGGCATTACACAAACAACTTGGTACGATAGTTGGGATGCTTCAAATAATACAGGCAACTTAGGACAACTAGTCATCCAAAGTAGAGATGCCGATAATGTTACTAATATATTTAAAATAACGGGAACCGTAACCTCTGCTACAGGGTACTATAAAATACCAGTATCTTGGGTAAGTGGAGTTTTAGCAACAAACACAGCAAAACTATCCGTTATATTTGCCGCATCAGGAAATGTAGGTACATCTGGTACCTCCGGGGGGATTAATATTAGCAATAACCTTTCGGGTTCACTTATATTAGCTAGTGGTTCTAGCTCTGATTTTAATGGAGCAGCAAATCTAAAATATACAGGAAGTATATTCCAAATTACAGGATCACATTCATCATTCTCAAGTTCAGTTGATATAACTGGTTCTTTAGATGTATCTGGGTCTATTTTAGGTAATCTAACAGGAACTGCCTCTATCTCAGATTTATCTACTACTTCTTCATATACAGCGGGTACAGCCTCTATATCTAATTTCGCAACTAGCGCTTCTATTTCAGATAATTCATCATTATTATCCCCAACTGCTACTGCTTCCTATTCTCTATTGGCTAGTGATGCTAGAACCTCTACTAGTGCCTCTATTTCACAAATATCTACATTAGCAAGAGAAGGCTCTGGTTCATTTAGTGGATCCTTTGAAGGAGATGGAACATTATTAACAGGTGTTACAGATTTCCCATATTCAGGATCTGCTGAAATTACTGGATCTTTAAATATAACAGGATCATTAGTAGCTATATCAGGTTCATTTATACAAATTACAGGTTCACTTAGTGGTTCACTTATTCAAGGAACCTCAGCTTCATTTAGTAATTTACTATCAACAACTATAACTGAAACTTCAGCTAATCGTTTTAAAACCAATATTGAATCCATTACACCTCAACTTGATAATGTCTTAAAATTAAACCCTGTTACTTTTGATTGGATAGAAGATGGAAGAAAAGATATAGGTCTAATAGCAGAACAGGTAAATGAAATATATCCCATACTAGTAAGCTCAGACTCTGCGGGTGAAATACAAGGTATTAAATACAGTAAAATAGTTACCGTATTAATTAAAAGTATTCAAGAACTTAAATCGGAGATAGAAGATTTAAAGTCACAAATAAATAAATAAAAGTAGATGGCCAAGAATGTTAGAATAGTCCCAACATCCGGTTCTATCTACTTCACAGCAGATGGTGCTAGTGTAGGGAATTCGATTCGATTACAAACCGTAGGTAGTACAAATGATGTACAATTTATCGACGGTGAAACAGACGAATCTATATTACTTATAGGCAAAGATAGCAAACGTGTAGGTATAGGTACAGTATCTGCCTCTGCAAAGTTAGATGTTTCATCTACAGAAAATGAAGATCTACTATCAGTTAAAAATTCAAGTGCTGGAATAAAAGTAAATAATGAAGGAATATTACAATTTTTAGAATATGATGGAATCCCTACTATAGTAAGTGGAGGTATGTATTACAGTTCTGGTAATTTTTTCCTAGGAATATAATATTTATATAAAAATAACCATCCCTAATAAAATAAAGTAAATGGCAAATTGGAAAAAAGTAGTAATATCCGGATCGGATATTTCACAGTTAGCTAACGATTCAGGATATATATCTGCATCACAACTTATAGCATCTGCCTCGGTAGCAGCTAGAGCAACAACCTTATCGGCTGACGCTACTGCCTCTTATGCCTTACTCGCCAGTGATGCTAGAACAGCAACAAGTGCCTCTATAGCAACCCTAGCTTCAACTTTAAGTGCAACGGCAACAGCATCCCATGCTTTAACGGCAGTTACTGCTTCACATGCTCTTAATGTACCTGCTACAAGTTCTCATGCATTAACCGCTGTTTCATCTTCTCAAGCAGAAGAAGCTACTCTAGCTCGAAGTGTAGCAGCAAATTCTGTTGCTTTAGGAACAGATACAACTGGAAATTTTATTGCTACTTTAGGTAGTGGAACTGGTATAACTATAGGTTCAAATACGGGTGAAGCTTCTTCACCAACCCTTGCTGTTAATTATGGTTCTGATGCTAACACGGCAGTTCAAGGTAATACATCTTTAATAGTTCAAGGTACCGCAGGAGAAATTGAAGTTACTGGAGGATCTATAACACTAGGTACAGGTGGTACTGTAACCGTTGGGTTACCCGACAATGTAACAATTGCAGGGGTTTTAACTGTAGATGGGGATGCTGTTGTAGATGGTGATTTAATAGTAGGTGGTAGACTAGTAAGTGCATCTTCTTTAGAAGTAGCAGACCAATTTATCATACTAGCTTCAGGTTCAACAAGTGCTATTGATGGTGGTATTATAATAAACCAATCAAATGCCGCAAATGGTTCAGGTGCGGCATTAGGATATGATTCAAGTGCTGACAGATGGGCACTACAAACCACACTAGCAGGTAATGCTACAGCTTTAGTACCTGATGCCTATATGGGTGTTATAGAACAAGCAGCAGGGGTTCCAAGTGCTGCCCCTGTATATGGTGCTGCAAATGGTTTAGGTACACTTCATGTTAATAGTTCAAATGGTGATGTATATATTTATTCATAAATAAAGTGTTTAAAAAAGTTATGGGATTAATAGATAAGATAAATAGAAAGGAAGCTGCCGATAAGGTAGCTTCTGTTAACCCCTCTATTGAGGAGGATTTGTTATTAAATAAGGAAGAATTAAAATATTTACTTTCCTTAATAAAAACTTCTACATTTCAGGGTAAAGATATTGAAACTATTTATAATCTAACTTGGAAACTACAAAAAGCCTTTGTATATTTAGATAAAGATCAACTTATCTAACAATGGACAAATATATATTAAAAAATCTTACAACACAACAAATTAGATTTATTATAGCTTCACTCTATAATTCATCAATTAAAGGTGGTGAGGCGCGAAATTTTATTGTCTTAGTGGAAGATATCGAACAACAACTATTTAAGATAGAAAATCCGCCTCCTTCAAAATATTAAAATATTTATACTCGATATTATTGGCCCGAAAGGGAAGTGGGCAGGCATTCCTGTAACCAACCATAGTAAAAAATATAAATGCCAAACTGGAAAAAATTAATAGTCAGCGGGTCTGACGCACACTTAGCTTCACTCAACGTAGCCGGTGCTTTAACAGCATCTAGTGCTTACTTCCCGTCTGCCTCCATAGGTCACCTACAAACTATATATGAAACAGCATCTGTTATTTATAGTTCAGGTTCAACTAAATTTGGTGATACTTTAGATGATACTCACGAAATAACAGGTTCTTTACTAGTAACAGGTTCAATTACTGGAAATCTTACAGGTACTGCTTCTATAGCAGATTTAGCAACTACTGCTTCACAAGCAGACAATGCAACAACAGCTTCTTACGCTATTACAGCATCCTACGCTTTAAACGCTGCTGGAGGTGGTGGAGGTGGAGGTGGAATAGGAGCAACTAATGAACAAACCTTCTCACAAGATTTTCATGTTTCTGCAAGTCAGAATTCCTTATTATTAAGCCCCCTTTTAGTAGAAGATGGAGTTACAATAACAGTTGAAAATGATGCTTTTCTTTATTCATTTAGCGAAGTACCAGCTCCAACATTAGTAAGTAGTGCCTCATTTTCTGAAACTGCTTCATTCTATGGAGGTAGCGTTACTAATGCTATTACTGCATCTTATATAGAAACAGCCCAAACAGCATCACATGCCCTGCAATCCCAAAACAACAATTCAGCTTCTGGTAGTTTGTCATTTTGGCAAGGTTCAGAATCCGAATACGATTTAATATCTGCCTCTGCCGATAACAATACAGTTTATTTTGTAATATAATATTATGGCAACATATATAGGAAATACACAAATAAAAAAAGTATTTAGGGGGAATACTAAAATAAAAAAAGTATTTAGGGGGAATACTAAAGTATTTTCCGCATTTCCCGAATCTTTCCGTTACTTAGTTGTAGCTGGAGGAGGTGGTGGTGGAATGGACATGGGGGGTGGTGGTGGAGCTGGAGGTTTTATATCTGGTAGCACTACTCTAGAAGAAACATCTTACACAATTACAGTAGGTACAGGGGGTGTAGGTGCTCCTGCTGGCGCTAGTGCAGGTCAACCTAGCTCTCACCAATTTACAATTTCTGCTACAAATGGGGGAAATTCTTCATTTAATGGCTTATCAGCTATTGGAGGAGGTTTTGGAGGTAGTTCATACTATTTATATACTCCTAATAATGGAAATGGAAATACTGGAGGATCTGGAGGTGGACCTAGTGGTTATAGTAATGGTTCAACAAAAACAGGGGCTGCTGGAACAGTTGGACAAGGTAATGCGGGGGGTAATGCTGGGGGACAATACTACTCAGGTGGTGGTGGGGGCGCGGGAGGAGTAGGAGCTAGTTCTACAGGACAACCTCATGGTGGAATTGGAATACAAGATAATATTTTAGGTACCTCTTATTATTGGGCTGGTGGTGGAGGAGGAGCTGCCTACTCTAGTGGAGCAGGTGGTAATGGTGGTGCTGGTGGAGGTGGAGGAGGAGCCGTTGGTTCTAATTCAGGGGGATCAGGATTAAACGCAGGTTCAGCTGGTGGTGGTGGTTCTAATAATTCTCAAACAAATACCCCTGGAGGATATGCTGGAGCAAACACTGGAGGTGGTGGTGGTGGAGGATCTCACTACAATCGAACAAACCGTGGTGGAGACGGAGGATCAGGTATAGTAGTAGTTAGATATGCAGGAGCTGCTGTTTTTACAGGAGGTACTATAACAACAGTAGATGGAGACACAGTACATACATTTACAAGTTCAGGAAATTTAATACCCTCATAATATGGGAAATTTTGCAAAAATAACTGATGGAATAATAACCGACGTAATAGTAGCTAGTCAAGAATTCATAAATAACCTATCAGATTCTTCAGATTGGGTTGAAAAAACTTTAGATGTAGCAGGTATAGGTTGGAATTATGATGTTAATAATTCTACCTTTTATCCACCCCAACCCTTTTCAAGTTGGATTTTAAATACAGAAACATATAATTGGGATGCTCCTATAACTCGTCCTGCAGATGATAAAAATTACATTTGGGAAGAAAATACCCAATCTTGGGAAGAAATAGAACTTCCTATATAAAAATTAAATATTTATAACATATGAGCACATTAAAGGTAAATACAATATCTCCATTATCTGGTGGAACAGTAACAATTGACGGTTCGTTAGTTGAAACTTCTGCTTTACGGTATAAAGAAAATGTACAGGATTTAGAAGATACTTCAAAAGTACTACAGTTACGTCCTGTTACATTTGATTGGAAAAAAGATAACAAACACGATATAGGACTTATCGCTGAAGAAGTTGCGGAATTATACCCAGAATTAGTAGAAAGTAAAGATGGAGAAGTACAAGGTATTAAATATACTAAATTAACTGCTTTGCTAATAAAAACAATTCAAACTATGTCTTCTCGCATAGAGGAATTAGAAACAAAAGTTTCTTCCCTAGAAAATTAATATTTATTGTAGAATAAAACATAACCACCCCCATAAAAAATAAAACATGAGAATAGACGGACCAGAAATAGTAGGAAGCTTAACAACATCTGGAGATAGTGTTGAAATTAATGCCCCTTCTGGGTCAATAAGTGATTTAGAAGTAGTAAGATTAACAGAAACTTCTGCTCTTATTTATAAGGATAATGTTCAAACATTAGATTCATCTGAGGCTCTATTTAACTTACGCCCCGTAAGCTTTAATTGGAAATCTGATAACAGAGAAGATATCGGTTTAGTAGCAGATGAAGTAAAAGAAGTTTATCCTCAATTAGTAAAATCTGATGCTGAAGGTAATGCTTTAGGTGTTAACTATTCTAAATTAACAGCTATATTAATTAAAGCAGTACAAGATTTATCATCTCGTATTTCAAGCTTAGAAAGTAGATAAAATTACTTAACATAATAGAAAAAGGGAATGCTTTCGCATTCCTTTCTTTTTTTATATCAATTTAAATATTTATATATATAAAAATTAAGTTATGGCAATCCAACAAACAAAGATTACCGAAGACGAGTTAAAAGAATTAACAGATTTTCAACAAAACATTAACACTATAACATTCCAACTAGGACAAGTAGCGTTAAAAAGGTTAAATTTAGAACAAGAGGAAGAAGTTTTAGAAAATCAATACTCTAAACTTATTCAAGTAGAAAAACAATTAGGTGATAAGCTTAAAGAAAAGTACGGAGATTCACAAATCGACTTAAAAACAGGCGATATAACATTATCGGAATAACATTTCTAGAAACTTTTTATATATTTATCACTGATAAAATAACTTAACAAACAATGGCTGAAACATTATTATCCCCAGGCGTATTAACACGTGAAAACGATCAAACGTTAATTACCCAAGGTCCTATCACTGCCGGTGCTGCTGTAGTTGGTCCTGCTGTAAAAGGTCCAGTTAACGTACCTACACTAGTTACTTCATATAGCGACTACATTAGCAAATTTGGTGGCTCTTTCTCAAGTGCAAGTATCAACTATGAATACTTAACTTCAATTGCTGCAAACAACTATTTCCAACAAGGTGGTGAAACATTATTAGTTACACGTGTTGGTTCTGGTAGTTTTACAGCTGCTAGTGCTACTGTACCTGCAATCTTAAATGCTGATAGTGCTTCTTTTCAACTAGAAACATTATCTGTAGGTAACGTAATGAACAACTCAGGTAGTGTATCTACAAGTGGTTCATTAGTACAAGGTTCATCTGATAACATTAGATGGGAAATTGCAAACATAAACTCAGGAAGCGGACAATTTAATTTATTAATTAGACGTGGAGATGATAATACTAGCACAAAAACAATATTAGAATCTTGGTCAGGTTTATCACTAGATCCAAATTCACCAAATTATATCGAACAAGTAATTGGAAATCAAGTTAAAAACTTAGATACCGATAGCGATAGTAATTTATTTATTCAAACTACTGGATCTTTCGTAAATAACAGCCGTTACGTAAGAGTAAAATCTGTAGATTTACCGACCTTTAACTATTTAGATAACGAAGGCAGTTTTAAATCTCAATTTACAGCTTCCCTACCAGCTTTAGGAAGTGGTTCATTACAAGGAGCGTTTAGTAATGCTGCCGGTAATGTATATGGGGCAGGAGCTAACGCTAATACTAGATTAAAAATGTTCGAAGATATTGATGTATCTTCTATCCAAGGTCTAGAAGCCAGCAACTATACTAATGCTCTTAGCTTACTAAACAACGAAGACGAATACGATTATGAAGTATTAATAGTACCAGGTGTAACAGTTCAAAACGGTTCATCTGCTGTAGCTCAAGCTATCTCTACTGCAACAAATAGAGGAGATGCAATTGCTGTAATAGATACTAGAGATTACGGATCCACATTAAACCAAACAATTACAGCAGCTGGAACACAGGATTCAAGCTACGCTGCAACATACTGGCCATGGGTTCAAGTATTATCAAACGAAACTGGAAAATTAGTTTGGGCACCTGCTTCAACAGTAATTCCAGGAGTATATGCAACAAATGATAGAATTGGAGCTGAATGGTTCGCACCTGCTGGATTCAACAGAGGTGGAGTAGGCGGAGTAATCCAAGCTGAAAGAAAATTAAGCCCTGCTGATAGAGATAAATTATACTTAGGTAAAGTTAACCCAATTGCAACATTCCCTGGACAAGGGCCTGTAATATTTGGACAGAAAACATTACAAACTGCAGCTACGGCTTTAGATAGAATTAATGTTAGAAGATTGTTAATCGAACTTAAGAGAACTATTGGAAATGTTGCTGAAGGATTGTTATTCGAACAAAACACAGCTGCAACAAGAAACAGATTCTTAAATCAAGTTAACCCTTACCTAGAATCTATCCAACAAAGACAAGGTTTATACAGCTACAGAGTAGTAATGGACGATACCAATAACACTGCTGACGTAATTGATAGAAACCAAATGGTAGGACAAGTATTTATCCAACCAACAAGAACGGCTGAATATATTATCCTAGACTTTAATGTAACTCCAACCGGTGTAACATTCTAAAAAAATAAATTAGACAATATTTATAATAAACAATACAAAACATGGCAGTATTAGATCCAAACGAAATAATGTTCACCGCATTCGAACCTAAAGTACAGAATAGGTTTATAATGTATGTTGACGGAATCCCAGCTTACTTAATCAAATCAGCTACTGCACCAGGATTCGAAGCAGGTGAAATCATCTTAGACCACATTAACACTTACCGTAAAGTAAAAGGTAAAGTAAGGTGGAATGACATGACACTAAGCTTATATGACCCAGTAACACCATCTGGAGCTCAAGCCGTAATGGAATGGGCAAGACTAGCACACGAAAGTGTAACAGGTAGAGATGGTTACTCTGATTTCTACAAGAAAGACTTAACATTAGATATCTTAGGTCCTGTAGGAGATGTAGTAGGAGAATGGGTAGTAAAAGGTGCCTATGTTAAAACTGCAACATTTGGTGAGTACGATTGGGCAAACGAAGCCGCTATCAACTTATCAGTTACTATCGCAATGGATTACTGCATATTAAATTTCTAATACCCCAACCCTCCATACCCCGAATTAGGTGCTCTTTTCTGAGCACCTTTTTCTTTCTTATATATTTATATCCACACAAAATAAGTTATTTATCCATATGGAAGAAAATGTTACAAAACCTAAGTTCCCAACTGAGATTGTGGACTTACCTTCACAGGGTCTAATTTACCCTAAAGACAATCCACTATCAAGCGGCAAGATAGAAATGAAATACATGGCTGCACGCGAAGAGGACATACTTACCAACCAAAATTACATATCAAAAGGCATCGTGTTGGATAAGCTCATTGAATCGCTGATTGTATCTAAAATTGATTTTAACGACATTATAGTAGGCGATAAAAACGCACTACTAATTGCATCTCGTATCTTAGGATATGGTAAAGATTACACATTTAGAGCATACAATTCAGATACTCAAGGTATTGCAGATTTTACTGTAGATTTAACTACATTAGATGACAAAAACCTAGATCCTGCTGATTTAAAAGAAGAAGGTGTAAATGAATTCGAATTTGTTTTACCACATTCAAAAATACCAATCACCTATAAGTTATTAACACACGGTGATGAAAAATCAATTGAAAGGGAAATAACAGGTATGAAAAAAATACGACCTGATTCTAACCCTGAAATTTCTACTAGGTTAAAATATATAATCACTTCAGTAGATGGTGATCGCGAAAAGAAAACAATTAGAGAATTTGTAGATAGCATTATGCTGGCTAGAGATTCAAGATCCCTACGTGAAGAAATACGTAGAGTATCTCCAGATGTCGAACTAAAATATGTGGGTGAAGGTGCAGAGGAGGGCATCAACATCCCAATTAACCTTAACTTTTTTTGGCCTGACAGCGGAATATAGATCAAATCTATTTTCTCAAATACATGAAATTGTATTTCACGGACAAGGAGGTTATAGTTGGGGAGACATATATGATATGCCTATTTGGCTTCGTAATTTTACTTTTAAGAAATTAGAAGAACATTATGAAAAACAAAACAAAGCCCAAAATGCACAATCAAATATGCTTCAAAATAACCCTAAAGAAATAGCACGTCCAGCAATTAACCCTGCTAACGTATATAATGCACAAGTGCCTGCTAAAAAGTAGGCACTTTTTATATTTATATTATATAATTAGCTAATGGCATCCCAAGAAGAATTAGATAGAGAACAGGAGTTACTAAGACTTACTCAACAACGAGCGGGTATCCAAGAAGACATTCTTGAAGATGTTCGTGATATTGGTAACACTATATCTACTCAACTTCAAAACCTTAAATTTGAGAAATCTGAAAGAACTGAAATACGTTCTTTAACTAGAGAAATTAATAAAACTGCAACTGAAAACTATAATACATCTCTAAAAGAATTAGGTTCTCAAAAACAACTTGCTAAATTAGCTAAGGATAGGGAAAATTTAAACAAACAATTACTATCTTTAAGTAACCTTCAAGAAAAATTTTCAAAAGGTAGAACTCAAAGGGAACAAGATTTAGCTTTTGCTTTAGGGGAACAAATTGGATTTACCCAAAAACTAATAGAGAATTTAGCTCAAGTAGAATCCCAATCTAAATCCATAGCTAATAATTTTTCTGTAAAAACCTTTGACGGTTTAAATAAAATAGTTAAGGATATTCCTATACTAAGACAATTTGCGGCTCCCTTCGAAGCTGCAGCTAATGCTTCAAGAATTGTTGTAGCTGAAAATACTAAAATTTTAGATAAACGTAAATCTATAGATGAAGTATTAAATAAAAGTTTAAGGAATGTTTCTGAAAAACAACTTAAAGAATTAGGTTTTGATAACATTTTAGGGAAAAATAAAAGAAAACAACTAGAAAATTTAAAAAGTAGTTTAAAGGTTCAAGATGAAACTTTAGCTGGTACTAAAGAACTTAGTGGTGCATTCTCTAAAATGGCTAGTGCAGCAATATTAGGTGCTGTAATTAATTCACTACTAAAATTAAATAAAGCACAAACCGACTTTAGAAGAAATGTTGGTGCTTCAATATCCCAAATAGATACTTTAAACACTAGCTTAATTACTAGTGTAGATTATATTGAACAAGCAAATGCTTTAACCGAACAATTTGGATTTAATGCTGGAGTTGCCTTTAGTAATATAAATATACAAGAAGCTGCCGAATTAACTCAATTAATGGGGCTATCAGCTGAGGAAGCTAATAATTTAGCAATGTTCTCTCAAGCTAATGGTGAAAGCTTAAAAGAAAACGCAGCTCAAGCATACAAAAATATAAGCCCCTTACTTTCTCAAAGGAAAGTATTACAAGAAATTGCTAATGTAGCACCTTCAATAGCAATGTCATTTGGAGGAAGTGCTGAAGAATTAGCTAAGGCTGCATCAAACGCACGTTTATTAGGTCTTAATTTATCTCAAGTAGATAAAATAGCTGATGGTTTATTAGACATAGAACAATCTATAGCCTCAGAATTTGAAGCTGAAGTTATTACTGGTAAACAATTAAATTTAGAAAGAGCAAGATTTTTTGCTTTAACTAACGACATTGATGGTGTTACTAAAGAAATAGCTGCTAACCAGGAAGTAATAAATTCTTTTGCTACTGGTACTAGAATAGAACAACAAGCTATAGCAGATGCAATAGGGTTAAGTAGAGATGATATCTCTAAAATGATATTCGACCAGCAAATATTAAATGGCTTGTCTGAAGAAGAAGCAGCTAGAAAATCGGGAATGTCTATCGAGGATTCTAAACGATTATCTATTCAAGATAGTATCAATAAGTCAATAGCTAAAATGTCTGAAGCCCTAGCGGGTCCTTTAAAGGCATTAGCAATGATGGTTGAAAATGCTGGTGTACTATATGGTATAATGACGGCTATAGGGGTTGTTACTACAGCTTCATTTGCTAAAAGTTTAGGTTCCTCACTAATTTCAATGGCTGCTATGATTCCAAAAGCAGCAATTTTGTTTCAATTAACTAGTGCAAAAGCTATTGCTGAAGTTACAGCGGCTAGTGCTTTAACTCTTGGTCTTAGTACTTTAGCAATTATAGGAGGTATAGGTTTAATAGCTGCTGCAATGAGTAGTGTTATACAAAGCGTTCAAGATGGTATAGCTGATCCTTCAAAAGGTCCCTTTACCATTACTGATAGTTTTGGAGCAACCGCGGTAACCGCTAAAGGAGATGGTGTAGTAGTATCACCTAATATCCAAAAAGAAGTAGGAATTAACCCTCCAACCCCAACGACCCCTCAACCTAAAGAAGTAGGAAATACAATAATATCAGAAGCTCCTACTACAAACCTTATAGAAATAAAAGGTCTTGATAAACTTTCCTCAACTATTTCTAACCAAGAATCTCAACCTTTAGAAATACGAGGAATTGATAAAATACTTTCATTCTTATCAATACCTAAAATAACCCAACCAAAAGAAGTAGGAATTACTACCCCAACTCCTATTGCAACACAACCAAAGGAAGTAGGAATTAAACCTACATTACCCTCAAATACAGAAACTAAATTAATAGAAGTAAAAGGATTAGATAAAATATTATCATTTTTATCTCTCCAAAAACAACCTGCTACTGAATTAAATGAATCTACTTCAACTCCAATCCAACAAGAAAGATTAGGATTTGAATCTAAATTACCAACACCCCTCCCATCACAAGAAATAAGAGGTGCTGAACGTAATTCTCCATCTAATGTTACAGTAACATTATCTAAAGAAGATATTAAATCTATAGCAGATGCGGTTAAAGATGGCGCATCTAAAGCGAATATCAACGTTAATCTAGACGGTAACAGAGTATCCAACACACTCCAAACCCCACTAGCAATGAACACTAGAAAATACGGAATTTAAAATATTTATAATAAACCCAAATAACAACAATATGGCAATCTTAGGAACAGAATTAAACTCTAGTTTAAGTAAAGGAGGAACAAACCAAGATACTCTATTACAACAAAGAGAATCAAAATTGCACAATTTAGAATCATTAACTGGTCAAGGTTTAGATGCAGCTAAAGTACCTTCACAACTAGACTTAGATGGAATTACACCTGCAAAGTATGTAGATAACTTACCAAGATAAATGGCATTAAAAGATCTATATAACGATCCTGCTAGCTTTAAGTACAACAGTAAAAACAACAAGTACGACAAAGATATTAGGGGTGGTGGATATTCGGGACAACCTTGGCAAAAGGCGACTGTCCCCAAAACCCTTGACCAACTCAATTCTTTAACTACTGAAGCACTTAGCTTAGACTATCCTATACGTGGAGGTTCTTATTCAGAACTAGCCGCAAGGGCAGACTTTGCTAGATTAGATGCGTTTTTATTGTCTTATCCTGGTGGTAAAGCGTTTTTAGATAAACAAAAGGGTTTACAATTTTCTAACCCACTTATGGAAAGTGGAAGATCTGGAGGAGATGTAAACACTAGAGTATATAGTGATGGGCGTAATTTAATGACCCAAGTGGCAGATAGCGGAACAGGATTCCATTATCCACAATCTGGCAAAACGTTAAACGAACTCACTTACGATCAAAACAAATATGAATATATTGTAGCATCTAAACCTACACAACAAAATAGGCTAGTTACATTATATAACTTAAAAATTAATCCTGAACCTCCCACAACTGGAGATTTAAGCACTACAGCATTAAACCTTGGTATCAATACAAATATACCAGGTAACTTATTCTTCTATTCAGGAGGACCTAGCTCAGTGTATGGTTTAGGACAAACATTAATTCAAAGAGCTAAAAATTCAAGAGGTGGTTTTATTAATACTAACGAAGCCCCTTTATTTATAGGTTCTTATGCGGATACTAACCCAATAACAGGAGATCTTGTTCAAGGTAGAAGACCTACAGATAGGTCTGCTAACCCTGAAACTGGTATAAACTATAATAATTTATTAGGACATAGCTCTATATTTAAGTTAAGCGATGATATTAGTAATGGTATTCAAAATCAAGGGAATACTATTGATAACTTAGCACAACAGTCTAATGCTGATTATATTAGAGCAAATCAAAATCCAAACCCGGATGTAACTTTATTTAGTTCTACTATGGGTTATAATGATTTACTTGCTAGTAGAGGGGGTATTAAGAATGAAGCTTATGAAACAAATGACTTTAGACAAAGAGTAATCAACCCTTCTACTGTAAATAAAAGAAATTACAGATCCCCTAATGTAAATAAAACTACTCGTATTGGGGTAGGAAGTCCTGGAGCGAGACAAACATTAGGAACTGATGCCCAAAAAACAAATCCAAACGATAATACTTTTACTGATGGGCGAGATAGGGTTAATATGAAGGATGTTACAGGACCTGTTGGTTCTAGTTCTTTTTTACAGCCTGATACTAGAGATATAATAAAATTTGGATTTGAAGTAATTCAAAATGACAATCCTTCTAATGTTAGAGCAGTTCATTTAAGAGCTTTCTTAACTGGATATACCGATAACCATAGTGCCGATTGGCAATCAAAAAGATACGCTGGTAGAGGTGAAAATTTCTATACATACCAAGGCTTTGATAGACAAGTTAGTTTTAGTTTTAAAGTAGCGGCTCAATCAAAGGCAGAAATGCGACCTTTATATAGAAAATTAAATTACTTATTATCTACTCTGTATCCTGATTATAATAGTGCTGGGTTTATGAGGGGTAATATAACTAAATTAACTTTAGGGGAATTATTTCATAGAACTCCTGGTATTTTAACTAGTTTAAATTTAACTGTTGACGACGATACACCTTGGGAAATTGCCTTTAAAGAAGGAGTAGCAGCCGGCCTTGGTGGTCAAGGTGTAAATGAAGATGAAGTAATGGTAGAAGCACCCCACATTATTAATGTATCTGCTACTTTTATTCCAATTTTAAAAGATTTACCAAGAACAGGGCTTACAACACAAAATGCTGTACAAACCCCTATACTATTGGCTTCAGAAGATAGTAAGGCAAAAACATTCTTAGGAATAAGATAAAATAATAAATGGCTAGACGTTACGAAAATATAGGTACACAAAAAACTATAAGTGGTAAAGTAGCATATTTACCAACTCGCTACCCTTCACTTGTTCCCTCAAATAATGATTATTACATTATAGCAAGAGCAGAAGATAGAATGGATTTAGTTGCTACAGATTTCTTTGGGGATTCTACACTTTGGTGGGTAGTTGCTATGGCTAATGATTTACCTGGAGATTCAATGTTCCCCCCATTAGGATTTCAACTAAGAATCCCTGGAAACCTATCAGATGCCTTACAAGCTTATGAATTTACTAATGCCAATAATTAAAAAATGTTATGTCTAATTATAAAAATATTGTTGGTACTGCCTTTGCTCCTCACGTAAAGGAACAACTAAAGATAAGAGAAAATAAAATCTCCTCTCCTACTCGTGATAATCAAACCCTCCAATTCTTAACTAATAAAAATGCTTGGGTAAGGTTAAGCTCTGGAGCAAATACAAAAGAAGGAGAAGGATATTCTGCTAAATTAGCTCAACTTAATGTTTTACAAGGGGGTACTATAGCAGCTGGAGGTAATAAAACAGCTTTAAGAAGAGGATTTAATGAAACTTATGCACAAGGAACAGAAGACCAATTAGGTTTTAAACCTATGCCTGGTATAGTAGGAGTTAGTGTAGGTACGGGAGGAAAATGGCAAACTTTAATGCAGGCCAACATTGATATAATCGCTTATGATTTAGATCAATTAGATATAATCCAAAAACTTTATATGAGTTTAGGATGTACTGTATTTTTAGAGTGGGGGCACACTAATTACTTTAAAAATGATGGTACATTTGAAAATAACCCTTTAGCTTTTGATTTCTTTATAGAATCTGATAAAGAAAAACTTCTTAAAAAGGCTACAGATAAAAAAAACAAATCCGACGGTAACTATGAATGTATATTAGGTACTGTATATAATTTTGATTGGTCATCTAATACGGATGGTTCATATAATTGCAAAATTAAAGTAATGGGACCTGGTGGTATGGTTGAATCCTTAAGAATCAATACTACTTCAAATATAGATTTTAATACCTTTGATAAAGATAACGATACTAAAAAATATACCTCAGTATTATCTAATGCTTTAGGTACTATTAAATCATATTTAGAAAAATCAGGTATTGCTAACCAAATAGAATCTACGAGAAATTTTGGAATAATAGATAATAGTAACTTTGGAAAAAAAGTACAAATAGGTAATTCAAAAGAAAGTCCTACATTATCTTATGCAGAAGTCTTAAATGAGATTTATAGTAAATCTTCTTACAAAGGTCCCCAATTTATAGAAGATAATGAGGGTAATATTAAAATAAATTTTAGCACGAATGATTCTCTTAAATTTGGAAACGCTTGGCAATTACTAGCAGGGTATAATCAAACACCTCCTTTACCTGAAATAAACTTATCTTTATATTACGGGTATTCCACAATAACCTCAGTAAATGACGAAGATAATACAAAGTTATCTTATATAACTTTTGGTCATTTAATGACTTTAATCCAACACTTAGGTATTTTTGTGGAGGGATCTAAAAACAACACTAAAAAACCTTCAATTTATTTAGATTACCACCCAGAAAATACTATTATAAGTACAGGTGTATTAGAAGCTAGTATAGATCCTGCTAAATGTATGGTTCCTTGGAAAATTAATAGAATGGATGCCTCTATAAATTCCCAAACCTCACTAAAAAAATATTTTTACCCTTTAAATATAGAATCAAAAACTACCCGTTCTTGGTTTACTTCTACTGAAGGTAATGATAAAAAGAACTTTATAATTTCAGAATCTCAAAATCAAGTAAATATAAACTATCCTGATAATAGTTTTCAAGGAAAATTATTTAATGTTTTGGTTAATTTAGACTTTGCTGTTAAAACTCTAGAAAGCCAATCAAGTAATAACGAAGATAAAAGCGTTAATTTAATTGAATATATTAATGCTATATTAGACGGTATTAATATTTCATTAGGTAAAATAAATAGCTTCAGAACATTTTTTGATGATAGTAGTCACTGTATAAGGGTAATAGATGAAAATGTTGTAGATAAAAAAGCATTAAAAGACAATATTCAAGAAATAAAACCCTTTGGTATTCAATCTATAGCCTATGATTATGGATTTAGCTCAAAAATCTCTCCTAAATTAGCCTCCCAAATCGTAATTTCAACACAACAGGGAGGAGGAATTTCAGATTTCCCAGAAGATGTTCTTTCTTATCAAAAATTAAATGCTGATATTGAAGATAGGTTTGCTCAAGAAAAATTACCTGCTATTATCCCCCAAGACACTAAAGATGAAGAAAATGGACAAGATAAAAAATCATTACAAACCTTATTCGACCATATCTTTAATGTTTACAATTTAAGAAACGAAATAAATCTAAACACTATATCTAACCTATCTACTACATACTCAGATTTACAATCTAGAAATAATAAATTTTGGAGTAAAACCGCAGGTACAGTACTAATCCCATTAGAATATAATCTTACCATAGATGGCATCTCAGGAATATTGCCTTATACAGCATTTAAAGTTCCAAATAACCGATTACCTAAAAAATATAAAGATAGAGTAGGATTTGCGGTATTCTCAATAAATCACGAGTTAAATAATAACCAATGGACTACTAAATTAAGGGGTCAAACTTTATTATTAGATAGTAACTTACAAGAAGACATTAGAGAAGTACAAATCGATGAATTAACTAGTGACATTCTTCAAGTAGGACAAAACTTAACTAATTTAGGAGGATTTGCTGTTGATATTGGTACTAATACCACACCCCAACAAGGAGGAAATATAGCATTACAACCTATAAAAGATATTTTATCTACATTTGAAAGTCAAGGAGACTATGGTGTGGCTAATACAGGTACTGCTGGGAGAGTTTCTTCAATTAAAGTAGATGACAAAACTATAAATGAACTGCAAACTTATTGGGCCCTACCACAAGGCAATCCTAATAGAGTATTTGCAATGGGTAGATACCAGTTTATACCTGATACTTTAAATATATTGCTTCCTCGAGTAGGGTTGAATAGTAGTAGTACATTTAATCCAAATAACCAAGAAATATTAGTAGATAATGTTTTAACTAGTTATAGACGTAATATAGCTGCTTATATAACCGGAAAAAATTCCGGATCTAGAATTGATTTAGAAAAAGCAATACAAGATATTGGAAATGAATGGGCCTCTATGCCAGTAATATTTGACAGAAATAACGCTAAAGTAGGAGATGTAGTATTTGGGGTAGGAAACTCAGCATATTATGGAGGTAGTGCAGGAAACCCCTCAACATCCAAAATATCAGTTTTACAAATGGCTAAAGCTATTATAAGAGCCAGAAGTAATTATAGTACACCCCCTGAATTTATACCAACTTATTATAACTAAGATATGCCATATATTCCTAAATCTTTAGTAAATAATAACCTGTACACCGCGGGTGGGGAATTTAATAACCCCAATAAAGGAGATTATAGTGGTTCTTATCATGAACAGTATGATGGTTCTGTTTTTAGTGGTAATGATCCTTATTCTCCTGATAGACAACTGCTTACAAAAAAACCATTAAAAGAAGAACTTACAAAAGTTCCATCTATATCTGAAAATATAGCTTATTCTAAATTAAATCAAAAAAACCAAGATTTATATAAGTATGGTCTAGATCCTGAACCCTATTTTCCTGTTATTACTAACCAAGATTATAAAAGAGGTAATATAATAAGGTACTTTGCTAAAAAAGCAAATTCAACCCCTGTTCAAATAATTGAAATATCACAGGGCGTTTTCGATGACTTATCAAAAAAAGGTGGTTTATATAATTACGCCTTATGGAGAACTATATCTGTAATTTGGAAAATAACGGGCCCATTACAAGATTCAAAAGATAAGTATGGGGTACTAAGAGCAGGTATCGTAGATACAAATCAACGATTAGTAGAAGAAGCTAACCAATCCATGAGAGGAATAAAACAATACCTTTCAAACCTTATACAATTCTCAGTAAAACCTGATCTTGTACTCATATCTGATCAAACAACAGGTGGAGATGAATTTACAGTAAAACAAGATAATAGTAATTATGTTGGATCTTACCATATAATGGCAGATGGCACCATTATGGATGGGGCTGATATGTCTCAAACTACAAATACAATACTTTTAGCAGGAAATGTGTTAGTTCAAAATCGAGTTAATACATTAGTAAAAGAAGCATTAGGTAAGTTAGGAGCAGCCTAATATAGGTCGTATATTTACTCAAATAAGAAAAAGGTTATGTTTTATATTGTTGAGACACCCCAACAACTTAATAATTTACACTGTTCAGGAGACGAGTGCTATATTAGCATTATTCCTATGAATGATGAATACCATTCAGCCTTATCTTCCCCTTGCCTTATATATTTTAGAACATTAAAAAGCAAAGGATATATATTTCCAATAAACCATAGTGAAGGATTTAGTTTAGAACTAAAAGACGTTTTAAATTGGATAGATTCAAAATACAAGAATATTTACACACGAAATAAAAAAGAATGTTTATATTATTTTAATAGTAACAAATTAATTGACATACAATATGACAGCAACCGAATATATACTACTGGGATCCGTGATTGGTATTATAGGATATATCCTAGTAAACAATATACTAACTCGTTGGTACCTATATCGAAGCATTATGAAGAGCAGGAAAAGATCTTCGAAGATGTCAAGACCGAATTGGAAAAAAGCCCAAATGGATTTTATAATGAAACATTCCCATCAGTTTTCAGATCAATTGAAAGAGAAGGAATTAGACTAGATCCTGTCTTATTCGATAAACATTTTAAATACAACGAAAAAGATTGGTTTATAAAGGACGATATTGTCTATACAAAATACAACTTGTATAACTTAACCACCCGTCCTACAAATTCATTTAATGGGGTAAACTTTGCTGCTTTAAATAAAAACGACGGTTCACGTTCAGCATTTATCCCTAAAAACGATTTATTTTTTGAATTCGATTACGATGCTTACCACGTACGTATATTGGCGAAACTCATTAACTATCAACTAGATAAAGCATCGGTACACACTCAATTGGGCCGTATGTATTTCCAAAAGGACACGTTGACAGACGCTGAATATAGCCAATCTAAAGAACTTACCTTTAAACAATTATATGGAGGTGTGTTTGATCAATACAAAAACATACCATTCTTTAAACAAATGACAGAGTATGTAGATATTTTATGGAAAAAATTCAACGAGACACAACAACTCGAATTAGTTGGAGGTAAAATACTTAAAGCAGATCAAATAACTAACCCAACCCCAAACAAAATACTAAACTATGTTATCCAATCAGCTGAAACACATAACAATGTTGTGTCTGTAAAACGAGTTATAGAATACTTGGCTAACAAAAAAAGTAGTGTTATATTATACACATATGATTCGTTCTTGATAGATTATTCAAGAGAGGACGGGAACGATACATTAAAAGCAATTAAACAATTATTGGAACAAGACGGTTACGTAATCAAAGTCGAATACGGCTCTAATTACGATTCTCTCAAGAAATTATTTTGAACTTTAATATATTTATAATAAAAAGTATTATGTTTAAAATATGTAGAGATTGCCAAAATGAACTTCCTTTAGTTAAATATAACAAAAATAAAAATAAAAAAGATGGATTACATATTATATGTAAAAAATGTAGTAGTATTAGGAATAAAGTTAGATATAATTCTCAAAAAAATAAAATTAAACAACAATGTAATAAGTATTACCACCTTAATAAAGACGTAATAAAACCTAAATTAAAAGAATATAGAAATAAAGAGGAAGTAAAAGAAAAACAATCTCTCTACTTAAAAGAATACAGAACTAAAAATTATTTAAAATTAAGAAAATATTCTAAAGAATACTCTTTTAATAGAAGAAAAAACGATATAGAATATAAATCTATTAGAAATTTAAGATCTCAATTAGGTAACTTTTTTAATGGTAAAATAAAAAATAACTCAAGTGAAAATTTATTAGGATATAGTTATAAAGATTTTATTAAAAAAATGGGAGTAATAAATAAGGGTCAAGAATTAGATCATAAGGTCCCTATAAGTTGGTTTAAATCTACTACCCCTATAAATCTAATATGGAATTTTGAAAATTTACAAGTAGTTAGTATTAATTACAATAGAACTAAAAAAAACACCTTTGCTGATAGTATTAATTACAAATATTACTTAAAAATTAAAAAATGGTTACAACCACAACAATTACACAAAGTTCCTACATATTTATAGACAGTGAAAATTTCTCACTAGACTATGATATGAATAGATTATTTTGTACATTCACAACTAAGGACCAGCTAGAATCCACCGTAGATACTATAAAGTCCCAATATCAGATCTTATTTAATAAGATTTTTGTTCTTTATATTGAATCAACGAACGAATATGTGTGCACGTACAACGTAGATTCATTTAATATGTCCAATACTATATTGGACAATACTATACTTCTACATAGAAAAAAAGAATCCAATACTTTATATACAATTAACGCACTAAACGATTTAATTCGAGAATTAAATGGTGGAAAAGCTGACCCAAGCTATAGAGTAAATTGGCAAGAATATAGAAATTGTATTCTCCTAACTACTAGTGGAGAATTAAGACGACTGGATACTAAAATCCACGAAATTTTAAATTTCTAGAAAAAATATTTGGCTACGTAAAGTAGCCTTATTATATTATCAATCGTTATAAATTAAACAAAACAATTAGTTATGGATTTAAGTGTTATCTCAAGCAAGTTAGAACAACTTACAACACCACAAGGCCAAGGTTCAGGCCAAAAGATGGACCGATCACAGTATTTTTGGAAAGCCCAATTAGGGAAACAACAAATTAGATTTGTTCCTTCACTAGTGAACAAGGACAACCCCTTCCAAGAAGTATATTTCCACTATGGTATTGGAAATAGAACAATGATTTCACCTATTAACTTTGGTGAAAAAGACCCGATTGTAGAATTCGCAAAAGAACTTCGTAAAACATCTGAACCCGAAAACTGGAGGTTAGCTAAGAAATTAGAGCCTAAAATGAGAGTATTTGCTCCTGTTGTAGTTAGAGGTGAAGAAGGTAAAGGAGTTCGTTACTGGGAATTTGGAAAACAAATTTACCAAGAATTATTGTCATTAGCAAATGATGAAGATATCGGAGACTTTACAGATACTTCAAACGGGTTTGATATGACAGTAGAAGTAATTCAAGGTAATCCTTACCCACAGACTTCAGTTCGTGTAAAACCAAAGCAAACCCCTGTATCATCAGATGCTACTCAAGCAGATACTTGGGTTAAGGAACAACCTGAATTGTTTAAATACTTTAAAAAGTATTCCTATGATGAAATGAAAGCAGCCTTATCAGGATTCTTAAACCCTGAAGATGGTGCTGAAGACACATCACAGAATAGTACTCCATTAGATAGTGCTACCCCTAAAACAAATAGTATTATGGATGGTAACCCAAATGCTACTGATGTACAAGTAAAAGGGGAAAACTTCGGTTTAAATGTCAAGAAAAAAGAAACATTTAGCGAAGATGAATTCGAAGATTTATTTAAATAAGTAAAACCAATTTATGGCTAAGAAAAGTATAAGCCTTGGGGGCGATATCTCCAAGTCTGTTAAAGGTACCTTCTCCCTTGATAAGTTTAAAGCTGCCAAGGGTTTAGGTTCCTCAAACAACTCCTTTAAGGAGCAAGAATGGATTCCACTTTCACCTGCTTGGCAGGAAATGGTATCATTACCTGGTATACCTCATGGGCATATTACATTACTAAGAGGCCACTCCGATTCAGGTAAAACAACTGCCCTATTAGAGGTAGCAGTTAATGCCCAAAAGATGGGGATTTTACCTGTATTCATTATTACCGAGATGAAATGGTCTTGGGAACATGCTAAAATGATGGGGCTTGAATTTACTGAAGAAGTTACTAAAGATGGTCAAACTATAATTGACGGTAACTTTATTTTCGCAGATAGAGGTCAATTAGGTACTGTAGAGGCAGTTGCTGGATTTATGGCTGATTTAATGGACGAGCAGAAAAAAGGTAATTTACCTATGGATATGGTATTCTTATGGGATTCAATCGGTTCTGTTCCATGTCAAATGTCAGTTGAAAAAGCTAAAAATAACAACGAGTGGAATGCAGGTGCAATGTCAACTCAATTTGGTAACTTTATCAACCAAGAGATATTATTATCTCGTAAAGAATCTTATCCACACACCAATTCATTTGTTGCTATTAACAAGATTTGGGTTGAAAAACCAATTGGTCCAATGTCTCCTCCTATCATGAAAAACAAAGGTGGTAATACAATGTTCTTCGATTCAACTTTAATTGTAACCTTTGGTAATATTTCCAATTCAGGAACATTAAAAGTAAATGCTGTTAAAGATGGTAAGAAAGTAGAATGGGCTAAAAAAGTAAAAGTAGCAGTAGAGAAAAACCATATCAATGGTATTACTTCCACTGGTAAAATTGTAGTTACACCACACGGATTCATCTCAGAAAACAAGAAAGATATGGACAACTATAAAAAATCCCACCAAGAAGAATGGGGTAAAATATTAGGTAAAGGTCCATTTGAGGTAGTTACTGAAGGAAACGAAGATGAAGATTTTAGCAATTTAGTCTCTAATTTAGATGAATAAATCATATCAAGATATTCTCAATAACTTGCATGAGGAATCAACGCTGGAACCCCTACACCAAAATAGTAGGGTGCTCCTAATTGATTCAATGAATACATTTTTACGATCATTTGCTGTTATCCCAAATGTCAATACACAAGGTAACCATGTTGGTGGTTTAGTTGGTTTTATGAAATCCTTAGGATATGCTATAAAGTTAATCCAACCTACTAGAGTTATCTTAGTATTCGATGGTCAAGGAAACATTACAAATCGTAGAAACATATACGCAGATTATAAGGGAACCCGCAAGATAAAGCGTATTACAAGGTGGAACTCATTTGATTCGCTGGAGGAGGAATCGGCATCCATTGGCGAGCAGATGATGCGTTTAATTGACTATCTAAAAGTGTTACCTATTAACTTATCTATCATAGATAAAATAGAAGCCGATGATACTATTGCTTATCTGTCACAAAAACTAAAGGATGATGTTGTAATATATTCTGCTGACCAGGATTTCTTACAGTTAGTAAACGATAGAGTTACAGTATATTCTCCAATCAAAAAGAAATTCTATAAGCAACAAGACGTGTTTGAAACTTACGGTTTGTATCCTAAAAACTTCATTACAATGAAATGTTTGATGGGTGATAAATCAGACAACATTCCTGGTATTAAAGGTTTAGGTGAAAAAAAATTATTTAAATTGTTCCCTGAACTATCCGAGAATAAAAAATTCACCTTAAAGGAGGCATATCAAAAAGCTACCGATAAAGTAGAAGAACACGGATTATATGGAAATATCCATCTATTTAAAAATCAACTTGAAATAAACTACGAGTTGATGAATTTAGAGGATATCGAATTAATAGAGGCTAACCAAAATGAGTTAGATGAATTAATAAAAACTGACCCACACAATTTTAATAAAGCTAAATTCCTACAGATGTATGAAAAAGACCTACTGGGTCGTGGAATTCCTAACGTAGAGTATTGGCTTACAGAAGTATTTTCTTATCTTCAAAATTATAAATTAAAGTAATGAATAAGGAAGAGGCATTACATCTTCTACAGGAAATAAAAGACAACATTCATGTGTGTTGTGCTATAACAATGGAACCTGATGATGTTTTGGTATTATTAGATAAATTAGAAGAATATATAACTAATGAATAAATTAGACGAAGATTACAAAGGCCTTTTAGGTAGTTGCTTATTAGGAGGCACTAAAAAAGAAGATAGAACAGGCACAGGAACACTATCAGTATTTGGGAGACAAATTCGTCATAATATGGCAGATGGTTTCCCACTCCTAACCACTAAGAAAATGGCAGTTAAAACCATGGTAACTGAATTAAAGTGGTTTTTAAAAGGAGATACTAACATCAAGTATTTAGTTGATAATGGTTGTAACATTTGGAATGGTGATGCATACAAAAAGTACGCAGAGCAATTGGTTCCGGGTTTTCATGGGCCTTGGTATACTCAAGAACAATTTATTGAGTTAATTAAAACTAATGATGCTTTTGCTAGAGATTGGGGTGAGTTAGGACCAATTTATGGGACACAATGGAGAGAATGGAATTATACAGATATAGACCAGATCCAAAACTTAATCAAAGACCTAAAAACAAACCCAGACAGTAGAAGGTTAATGGTATCGGCTTGGAATGTAGGAGAATTAGAACAAATGATTTTACCACCTTGCCATTACGGATTCCAGTGTTACGTAGCAAATGGTAAACTATCTTTAATGTGGAATCAACGTTCAGTAGATACATTTTTAGGTCTACCATTCAATATAGCTTCTTATGGTTTACTTTTACTTTTATTATGTGAAGAAACAGGTTTAAAAGCAGGTGAATTAATTGGGAATTTGGGAGATGTTCACTTATATTCAAATCATTTAGAACAAGCAGAGGAACAATTAACAAGAGAACCATTTAAATTACCTACTATAAAATTATCAAATGTAGATATTTTAAGTGGAGAATTTGACTATGAAGTTTTAGATTACGAATCACACCCTTCTATAAAAGCTCCATTAAGTAATTAGGTCAATTAAATTAAGGTTATTATATTTAAACAAATAGGTTACATTCATGACGCTAAAAGCACTATCACAATACGGTCCACATTTTCAACTAAAGGTATTAAACTCATTACTACGTAATAAAAAGTTTATACTTAATATTAGGGATGTTTTATCGTATACTTTCTTCGAAAATCAAGCCCATCAATGGATCGTAAAAGAAGTATTACAATATTTTGACGAATATCATAGTGCTCCTACCTTAGATTTCCTTAAAATTGAAATTAAAAAAATCGATAACGATGTTTTACAGACAGCAGTTGTAGATCAATTAAAGGAGATTTACAAAATTATAAACGAAGATCAAGAATACGTTGAATTAGAGTTCTCTAACTTCTGTAAGAACCAAGCCTTAAAATCAGCATTACTTAAATCAGTAGACTTCCTACAAGACGGAATGTTTGATGATATTAGATTCTTAATTGACAATGCTTTAAAAGCAGGACAAGACAAAAATATAGGACACGAATACAATAAAGATATTGATGCTCGTTATCACGAAGAAGACAGACAAGTCATCCCTACCCCTTGGGAAATTATCAACGATAAACTTATGGGTGGTTTAGGTGGAGGGGATTTCGGTTTAATATTTGGTTCTCCGGGTGGTGGTAAATCATGGACAATGGTTGCCTTAGGGGCACACGCCGTTCAACTAGGTATGAACGTAGTCCATTATACATTAGAGTTAGGTGAAGGTTATGTTGGTAAACGTTACGATGCGTTTTTTACAGGTGTTCCTGTAAATACAATCCATACTGAACAGGAAAAGGTAAAAGAAGTAGTTGGAAAGTTAAAAGGTAATCTAACAATTAAAGAATACGCCCCACAACAAGCTACAATTACCACCATCGAATCACATATCCAAAAAATGACAGATTTAGGTTATGCACCTGATATGGTTATTATCGATTATGTCGATTTGTTAAAAGCCAACCGTACAAGTAAAGATAAAAAAGACGAATTAGATGATATTTACATTGCAACTAAAGGATTAGCTAAAACATTAAACATTCCAGTATGGTCTGTATCACAAGTTAACAGAGCAGGTGCCAAAGATGATGTAATTGAGGGAGACAAAGCAGCAGGCTCATATAATAAAATTATGATTACAGATTTCTGTATGTCGTTGTCAAGATTAGCTCAAGATAAAGTAAACAATACAGGACGCTTCTTTATAATGAAAAACCGATATGGGATGGACGGTATGGCTTACTACGCAGATGTAGATACTGCAACAGGTCACATAGTAATTGACGAAAACCCACGTGAAGTAGAAGAAAGTGGACCACCTGCTGATCCTAAACGACCCAACGACTATACTGATACAGATAGAAAAAACCTAAAAACTCTCCATGAAAACTTTTTCATAAAGTAATCTCGAAGTGTGGAATATATACCATATTTATTAACCCATCTTTAAAATTTTTAATTTAACTAATCATATGAGAGACATTACTAAGGAACGAATCGTTTACAAACCATTCGAATACCCTGAAGCGCACGATTACTGGATGAAACAACAACAAGCCCACTGGTTACATACTGAAGTGCCTATGATGTCAGACATAAATGATTGGAAACAAAACCTAACAGAAACCGAAAAAGATATTATCGGTACTATTCTAAAAGGGTTTGCTCAAACAGAAACCGTTGTAAATGATTATTGGACTAACCTAGTTACAAACTGGTTTAGAAAACCAGAAATTATTGCAATGGGTGTAACTTTTGGGGCGTTTGAAACTATTCACGCTGAAGCCTATTCTTTGTTAAATGAAGAATTAGGGTTAGATGATTTTAGCGAGTTCCTTGAAGATGAAGCTACAATGGCTAAAATTGAGAATTTAATGAGTGTTAGAGATAGCCACGATGGAACACCTGACTGGAGTGCTAGAGCAAAGTCATTAGCTATATTTTCTGCCTTTACAGAAGGTGTAAATTTATTCTCTTCATTCGCAGTTTTACTTTCATTTAAACTACAAAACAAATTAAAAGGAGTAGGGCAAATAGTAGAGTGGAGCATCAGAGACGAATCATTACATTCAAACGCTGGATGCTGGTTATTCAGAACACTATTAGATGAAAAACCAGAACTAAACACACCTAAATTAAGAGCCGATATTGAAGAAGCAGCTCGTTTGTCATTAAAATTAGAATTAGATTTTATTGATAGAGTATATGAAATGGGAGATTTAGAAGGATGTCCAAAATACGATCTTGTATCATTTATTAAACATAGAGTAAACACTAAAATGGGTGATTTAGGATATGGAGCAATCGTAAACGACATAGATAAAACCGCAATAAAAAGAATGAAATGGTTTGATAGTTTATCAGGTGGTAAACAACACACAGATTTCTTCGCAAATAGAGTTACAAATTATAGTAAGGGAGCCCAAAACTGGGATGCCGACAGTTTATTTTAAGATATGGATAATAACGATTTAATAGCAGACGTAGCAAGTTGGGAAAGAGGTAAAGATTATCCTGAGTTTTTCGACGAAATATCATTAGCAACAATTTCAAAAGGATATCTCCTACCAGGAGAAACACCTAAAAAAGCATATCGGAGAGTAGCCCACGCTGCTGCCACTAGACTTAATCGACCAGATTTAGAAAACAAGTTTTTTAAAATTATTTGGAATGGTTGGTTAGGTTTAGCTTCCCCAGTTCTTTCCAACATGGGAACAGATAGAGGATTACCTATCTCATGTTTTGGAGTAGATACACCTGATTCAATTCGAGGAATCGGCTTAACAAATGCCGAACTAATGAAACTTACTTCCGTTGGAGGTGGTGTTGGAATTAGCTTATCTCGTATTAGAAAAAGAGGCTTAGAGATTAAAGGGAATGGTAAAAGTGAAGGAATTGTGCCTTGGGCCAAAATCTATGATTCTTCTATCATTGCTACTAATCAGGGTAGTGTAAGACGTGGAGCTGCTTCAGTGAATTTGGATATAAACCATGGAGACATTGACGAGTTCTTAGAAATTCGCCGTCCCAAGGGTGATCCTAACAGACAATGTTTGAACCTACATCAATGTGTTGTAGTAGATGATGCATTCATGAGAAAACTTGAATCTCGCGATTCAGATTCCATGAACAGATGGGCTAAAATTCTAAAAGCTAGAATGGAAACCGGAGAGCCTTACATTATGTTTAAGGATAATGTTAACAAAGCAAATCCTATTGCTTACATGATGAACAATTTGGATGTCACTATGACAAACATTTGTACTGAAATAACATTACATACCGATGAAGAACATTCGTTTATTTGTTGTTTATCTTCATTGAATTTAGCTAAATATGACGAGTGGAAAGACACAGACACTGTACAAATGGCTACCTACTTCCTAGATGGAGTAATGCAAGAGTTCATTGACAAAACAAACGGTACTGAAAGCATGAAAAGAACACACAATCATGCTAGAAAAGGTAGAGCATTAGGTTTAGGTGTAATGGGATGGCACACATATCTTCAACAGAAAAATATGCCATTTAACTCAATAGCATCTACTGCTTATACTCACAATATATTTTCAGATCTTAAAATCAAAGCAGAAACTGCCTCAAGACAATTAGCTGTAGAATACGGAGAGCCAACATGGTGTAAAGGTACTGGAATGCGAAATACGCACTTATTAGCGGTTGCTCCTACTGTATCGAATAGCGTTATAACTGGTGGTATATCGGCCGGTATTGAGCCGTTACCCGCTAATATCTACACATTTAACGGTGCTAAAGGTACATTTATTCGCAAAAATAAATCATTAGAAACTTTATTAGAATCCAAAGGAGAAAATAAAGACAAATGGTGGGATCAAATGTTATCTGATGGAGGAAGTGTTATGGGATTACCTGATAACGTTTTAACCCCTGATGAAAAGGAAATATACTTAACATTCCCTGAAATTAACCAATTAGAATTAGTTAGACAAGCAGCAATTAGACAAAGATATATTGACCAAACTCAATCATTAAACTTATCGTTTGACCCCTCAGATTCACCAAAATTTATAAATCAAGTACACTTTGAAGCATGGAAATTGGGAATTAAAACTCTATATTATCTTAGAACAGATAGTGTAATTAAAGGAGATTTAGGAAGCCGTACTGACCAATGTGTCAGTTGTGAAGGATAGTTTGTAGGAAGCTCATACCCCCCCATATTTATAACCATGGAAAAAAATTGTAAAAAATGTGGAGTTTTTAAACCTATAGAAGAATTTGCTAACTTGAAACAAGGACTTTATGGTAAAAGTGCTGAATGTAAAAATTGTTTAGCCCAAAGACATAAAGCTTATAAAGATAAAAGACGAGGTAAAATAAAAAAATATAATCGTCAATGGAACCAATCTAATAAAGATTATATATTAGAGTATAATAAAGCCTATCTTAAGGAAAAATATAAATCTGACCCTATTTTAAAGTTTAAAGCTAATATTAGATCTCACATTAATGTAAGGTTAAAAAAATTTATAAAGACTAAAAAGGGAACTACTTTAAATTACTTAGGATGCGACTGGCCCACATTTATTAACCATATCGAGTCTCAATTTAATCCTAAAATGACATGGGAAAATTATGGTAGAGGAAAATACTGGGAAATAGACCATATTATCCCCCTCAGTAAATCAGGAAGTTTCCATTACACAAACTGTCAACCTATGTCTATATTTGAAAATAGATCCAAATCTAATAAAATAGAAAAAAATAGGGCGCAATAGCGCCCTTTTTTATTTGCAGCATTTAAGATATGCTTGCCACATTTTTTGTGCAGTTTGAACGTTGATTTTACCCTCATCTAATTGTGTTCGGATAACATCATACATTTCTTTTCTTTCTTCACGAGTACGCTCGTGTGCAAAGGTTAATGTACTCACTAACAACATTGCTACTAATAGTAATTTCTTCATAGTACATAGTTTTAGTTATCATTTATAAATATTAACGTCATTTTAACGTCATATTAATATAATAAAGCGTCATATGACATCCACGTATTTTGTCGGACAACCCCATTATTTTTATTATA
>Ga0222670_1000166_pt1 | contig 31720 bp, 31 predicted proteins | sample AntAcemetagen732_FD_181148 | JGI IMG/M metagenome (GOLD analysis project Ga0222670, IMG submission 181148) | Saline water microbial communities from Ace Lake, Antarctica - #732 | ecosystem: Environmental > Aquatic > Non-marine Saline and Alkaline > Saline | place: Antarctica: Ace Lake... | reverse complement strand
TCCTTATCCATTAATAAAACATTCTGATATATTTGTCTTATCTTCTATTTATGAGGGGCTTCCAAACGTTTTACTTGAAGCAATTTGTCTTAAAAAATTTATTGTATCAAGTAATTGTCCAACTGGTCCTAGAGAAATATTATATAATGGTAAGGGAGGGTTATTATTTAAATCTAAAAACCACAAAGAACTTGCAAATAAAATAATCTATTTTCAGAAAAATAAAAAAAAATGTTTTATTATGAATAAAATTTCACAAGTAGGACTTGAAAGATTTAATTTTAAAAAGAATTTAAATAAATATTATGAAATAATAAGAACAGAAATTTAATTATTTCTGTTACAAAAGTTTTGATAGCTCTTTATAATGATAAAAAATTGTATAGTTTTTCGAATTTTTTTTTGCGTTTACTTTTTTTAAATAAACTTCTTTCGAATTAATATTATTTAAAATATATTTAATTTTATTTTTAAAATCTGTAAGATTATCTTTTTCATATAAAAACCCAGAACTTTTATTATATAAAAATTCTTTTGGACCACTTAAAACATTACTAGACAAAATTAATTTATTACTAGCCGCAGCTTCTACTAAAACAAATCCTGGATCCTCCCAATCTGATGTAAGTAAAAAAAATAATGATTTATTTAAATATTGAAAAACGTTGTTTCTGTATCCTAAAAGAAGTACATCTTTTTCTACTTTATGTTCTATAATTTTTTCAGTTAAATTATTCTTTTCTTCACCTTCACCAATAATCAATAGTTTTGGTAAATCTGTAACTTCCCGTTTCACATGAGCATATGCTTTAATTAAAAATTGAAAATTTTTTTGTCTAGTCAACCTACCAATTGATAAGATATAATTATCAGATTCAAAATTATCATCTATTTTTTTTGTTTTGAGAGTATTTAAATTTTTAATCGAAATTATAGGATCCCTTAATAAGAAGATTTGATCTTCTCTAAAAACTCCATTTTCAATAAGCATTTTTTTTGTAATTTCTGTAGGTGTAAATATTTTGTATATTTTTTTTGAAACTATTTTCCAAAAAAATTTCCGTAGGAAGTGAAGTTTTGGATATCCAGATATTCTTAAAATAAATTTTGTTTTAAAATTGAAGAAAAAGCATAAAACTAAAACTGGTACTGTAATTAAGTGAATAATTAGATACTCTGGTTTTTCTTTTTTTAGAAATTTATAGAGAGGTATTAAAATTATAAGAGATAAAAAAATATAAAATATTCTACTTTTTATAAAACCATTAATAGGTAATTTTATATTTAAATTAATTAAGTTTTTAAGATTTAAACTTTTTTCATTCAATAAATTTTTTAAAGGATTCCATTCACCAAAAACATTCAAGATAATAGGTTCATAATTTTTATCATATTTAGCTAAACTGAAAGCAGAGTTAACTACAGCTTTCACAGTAGCAATTTGTTGATTTATGTGGGGTGACCAGTAAAAAACTTTTTTTATCATTTTAAATATAAATGATTTATAATATATTCCTTTCTATAAGAAAACTCTTAATGCTAATAATAATTAATAGTTTAACTAATTAATTTAATATTTTAAAAAAATAGTTATATGAGTCAAAAAAAAATTATTTTGTTCATTCCATCTATTGAAAAAGGTGGTGCAGAAAAAAATTTATTTATTATTTCAAATTATCTTAGTAATAAATTTACACAATTAACAGTAATTTCAGCCACAAGAAAAGCAAAAAAAAATTTTAGTAAAAAAATTGAATTTTTATGTCCTGATAGCGAAATATGGGACATTTTTGGAAGGGGCATTAAAACCTTTATATCAATAATATTTTTAATTAAAAAAATCTTACAAGATAAAAAAATCTTAGTTTTAAGTTTCCAATCAAATATTTATGCTATTATCATTTGTAAAATTTTTTCTATAAATGTAATAACAAGATCAAATAGTTTTCCTGATGATTGGTCAAATAATAATATAAAAAAATCAATCTTTAAAAAAATTTTACCCTTAGCTAAGAAAAATATCGTGAATAGTATTGAAATAAGAAAAAAATTTAAATTAGCTTACAAGATTAATGCTAAATGTATCTATAATCCTTTAAATAGAAAAGAAATAATTAAATTATCTAAAAAAAAAACTAAAAATATCTTTCTAAATAAAAGTTTTTTAAAAATTATTCATGTCGGTAGATTTTCTGAGGAAAAGGATCATATTACTTTTTTAAATGCTCTAACTCTTTTAAAAGAAAAGATTAAATTTGAAGCAGTTATAATGGGTAGAGGTCACTTAAAAAAAAAAATTTATCAATTTATAGAAACAAATAAGCTTAAAAAAAATGTAAGAATTTTAGATTATAAAAAAAATCCTTATCCCTATATAAAACAAGCTGATTTTTTAGTTTTAACATCTTTACATGAAGGGCTTCCTAATATTCTTTTGGAAGCTGTAATTTTAAGCAAATTTATAATTTCTAGCAATTGTCCAACAGGTCCTAAAGAAATATTAGATAACGGGAGAGGTGGAGAATTATTTAAAGTAAGAAATTATAAAGATTTAGCTCAAAAAATTATTTTTTATTCAAAAAATAAGAAAATAAGAAAAGAAAAAATAAAATTTGCCTTATCAAGAGTAAATAGGTTTGATTACGAACGTAATTTAAAAGAATATTTTGATGTATTAGATAATAGAAATTAACTGAATATAAAAAACGTTTAATTTTATTTTATCAAATTTTTTTGGTACCAAACAATTTTTTTTTCAACAGAATTTTGCCAATTACTAAATTTATTATATTTTATAATCTTTAAAAGTTTTGATTATCTCCATGTGTTTTTAGTATATCAGCCTTTTGAAGAGAGACTTTTTTTATTTTTAAATTAATTTTATTTTTTTATAAAATGAAAACATGCGACGCAGTCGGGTTCTTCAGATTTTTTAAATTCTTCTCTAGAATTATATTTACTTCTATATATAAAAGTTTCGTTTTTTAAAATAAAATTTTCAAACAATTGATCAATATATTCTAAATTACATATTCTGTGAGCATTAAATTCTATAATATTTTTTCTACCCATTGGAAATGAAACAATTAAATTTCCACTTATTCTTAACACTCTCTCAAATTCTTTAACAGATTTTTCCATTCCAAATAGGTCAATATTATCACCATACCTTCCTAAACCTATATGCTCTATAACCGATAACGAACTTAAGTTATTTACACTATCATCATTGAAAGGAAGTTTATTTATATCACCAATAATGAAATCAACATTTTCCAGGTGTATCTTGTGTGGTCTAATATCAAGACATTTAATTTTACTCACTGAAGATGCAAAAGTAATAAAACTTAAATTTGAACCAATATCTACTAACTCAAAAATACTATTTTTTGACAATGTTTTAAAAGCCCAAAGATCTTGAAAATGGAAATATTGCAGCTTTAAACCTTTATCATTCTTATCAAAAAGATAAGGGTGACTTGGATAAATTTCAAAGTCTGATTTAGATATATTTTTTTTAATATTTTTGTAATCTTTTAAAAAATTTAATATTTCCAAGTAAAAAGTAAATGGATTTCTTAAAATTAATTTAATTAAAATTTTAATATAATTTTTAAATTTTTTTAAATTTTTTTTTTTTCTGAATATGCTCATAAAATTTATTAAGATTGTTTATTTGATTTTTCTGTATTTCTGAATACTTATATTTTACAAATTTATTTCCATCAAAATTTCTTATTATACTTAAAAATTTATTTATTATTTTTGCAATTGCTAAAAATAAGGTATAGACAAAATTTTCACCATTACTATTTCTAATTTTAACCTCTTCTAATAAATTATTAAAAAAACCATATTCTGTTGAAAAACCTTCGGGAATTTTTTTAGATAATATTTCGTGTTTTTTAGAACAAATAAATCTAACTTTTTTTGACTTAATCATCTTATACACTAAATCATAATCTGCAGAGCACTTATATCTCTCATCAAATAATCCTAACTTTTTTTGCATATTTTTATTTAAAAAAAAACCACCTGAGTTAGAGGGTATAACGTTTAAATGGGTGGAAATTTTATGTGGATAAAAGCCAGATAATAATCTTGATCTCATAACGCTACCAATTACACAATCTGCATTTGGTTTTGATTTAAACATTCTTTTTAAAATTTCAGAAGCATTTTGACTCAATGTGTCACCAGAGTCTAACAATCCAATGAACTTTCCTTTGGCTAAAGTAACGCCCTTGTTACTTGCATCCCAAATGCCATTATCTTTTTCGGATATCCAATAATCTATATCATGATTATAATATTTTAATAATTTTAAATAATTTTTTCTAGAACCGCCGTCTATAATTATATGTTCAATTAAATTTCTATATTTTTGGAATTTAATACTTAATATTGTGCTTTCTAAATCATCGTTTAAGTTGACGGTAATAATAGAGAATAATGGATTTTTAATTTTATTTTTCTTTCTTAATCCTCCGTCAACAGAGCCTTTTTGCTTTTTGCAAAAATCAATAAATTTAAAATCAATTTTGTGCATAATTATTTAGAAAAATTTTAATTTTATTTACAATAAATTTAATATCTTTTTCTTTAAGATTAATTGAGCTTGGTAGCCAAAGCCCTCTATTACAATAATATGTGGAATTTTTAAAATCTCCTTTAATTTTAAAAATTTTCAAACTATTCAAAGGTGGATAGACTAAACGCGTAGTTATATTAAATTTTTTTAAATATTCTTGTAATTTTTTTGGATTTTTTAAATAAATATCAATAAACCAAGGTGTTTCATTTTTTTGAAAATCAAACATTTTAATTTCATTAATTTCTTTAAGATTTTTATAATAGTGATGAAATATTTGCCTTTTTTTTTTTATTCTTTGTTTAATATTTTGTAATTGACTTATTCCTAAAGAAGATTGCAAATCAGTAAATTTAAAATTATATCCTATTGAAAAATAAATATCATTTCCATCACTTCTTCTTCCAAAATTTTTTATTTCATTAACTCTATTTGCCAAATTTTGATTATTTGTAACAACAAAACCTCCTTGTCCAGTAGTAATTAATTTGGGCATACTTAATGAAAACGAAGAAGCAATACCAAAAGTACCATGATGTTTTTTATCTAAATATGATCCTATTGAATGTGCAGAATCTTCTATTAAATGTAGTTTCTTTTTTTTGCATATTTTTTGTATTTGTTTAATAAACCCTGATCTCCCATTTAATGTAACGTATATAACAGCCTTAGTTTTTTTATTTATTTTATTTGTTAACTTATTTGGATCCAGGCATAAATTCTCATCTGAAATATCGCATAAAATTGGTTTGGCTCCAGCAAGAATAACAGCATTTGCAGTTGCAACCATTGTATAATTTGGGACAATAACCTCATCATTTCTTTTAATACCAAGTGCTAGAAGTATTGAAACCATAGTCAAAGTTCCATTGGGGTATACTATTGAATGTTTAGATTTTACTAATTTAGAAAATTCGATTTCAAATTTTTTTGAAACTTTATTTTCAGTAATCCATCCGTTACTATTTAAATATTTAGAAATTGCATTTTTATCTCTTAAAGAAATACTTGGTTCTATTTGGTTTATTTTTTTCATATTTTTTTGTATTTATATATAACTCAGTTTCTTTTAAATAATTTTATAAATTTATAAATTAATACTGGGTAATTACTTATTCTTAAGATTTTACCTGTATGTGATATTTTTGTGATGTAATATTTTTTTTTTTTTTTATTAATTTTTTTATTTCATTATTACCAAAATAACTGCTTTTTTTTTTCTGTTTAATTCCACTAAAATTTTTTGAAACTAATGATATCACTTTTTGCAAAGATTTCTTTGCCAATAAGGTTTTGAAAATTTCTATTTTTTTATATGAGCAATTATAATTAATCTTAAATTTTTTTTGATAAATAATATTACCATTATCTATCTTATTGTTTATATAATGATAAGAAAATCCAGTATATTTTTCCTTAAAGAATATAGACCACAATGTAGAATTAAGACCTTTGTATTTTGGTAAAATTGAACTGTGATAATTAATTACTTTATGAAAAGAAGAAATTAATTCATTTTTGAAAATTTGGTTACAGCAAAATGAAAAAGCATAATCATAGTTATTTTTTCTCAAATTTATGATAAAATCTTTGTCATTAATATTTTTGATACATTTAATATCTAATTTAGAAAATAATTTTAAAAAAATCCCTTGGTTATTAAAAAAAGGACTTAGCTTATCTATATTAAAAATATTTATTAAGAGATTGTCAATAATATTTAATATTAAATTATTTTTTTTTGTGCCTGTATTAATTAATTTTACAATTTGAATATTATTTTTTTTAGATATTCTTAATAATTGCCATGTTAGAATTCGACAAATTATATTGTTTAAATCTCCAAAAATTATAATTTTGAATTTTTTTTTCACTAATTTTTTGGTAAAACTTTTTTATACCAATTAATTGTTTGGCTCAACCCCGTATCTAAATTAAATATTGTTTTATATTTTAAATATTTAAGTAAATTTTTATTTCCACAGACTCTTTTTGATTTATCATTTATCTTATTCTTATTTATTACTTTTTTGTTAAAAGATGTTTTATCTTTTATTATTTGTAATAATTTAGCAATCTTAATTGATTCCCCTGATCCAATATTAAGATAATTGGTTTGATTAATTTTTATTAAAGATAACAAGATAGCATTTGCTAAATCTGTGACATGTATAAATTCTCTAATAGCACTTAAACTACCAAACAATTCAAAATTTTTACCTTTGATGCATTGAATTATTAACTTTGGAATAATATGTCCATAATTTAAATCCAGAGTATCACCAGGCCCGTAGCAGTTTGCAGAATACAAAGTGATAAAACTTGTATTAAGGTTATTATTACTAAAGATTTTACCCATTACACTCAAATTTCTTTTAGACCATCCAATTCCTAAGTGTCCTGAAAATGGAAGACCACCAAACATTTTTTCTTCTTTTAATACTCCATTAATATTCTTTGGATATGCATGAAGATTTCCTAATGTAATGACTTTTTTTACTTTTTGATTTGTTGATGCTTGAAAAATATTTAAGTCTTTCATTGTTGCAATATAAAATTGTTCAGACATATTATCTTTGGTATACTTAATACCTCCTGTGGCTGAAGAAAGATGAATAACGAAATCAACTGAATTCAATTTTTTTTCTACACTTTTTAAATTAAAATAATTTATGTTACTTGAATTTATCGCAATAATTTTTAGCTTGTTAATTTTCAAACTCCTTAATTTTTGTATGAGGTGTTTTGCTATAAAGCCATTCGACCCTGTAACAGCTACTTTTTTATTTGTAAATTTATTTACAAGTAATTGATCAAAGTTTTTTTGCAATGTTTCTTGCCTCATCAAGTGTTAAATTAAAGCTTTTAAGATCATTTTCAAGCATCATGAGGCATAGGTCTTTGAACATTACTTTTGGTTTCCAATTTAAAATTTTAATAGCCTTTTTACTATCTCCAAGTAAACTCGGTACTTCTGATGGTCTCAAATATCTACTAACATTTGATTTAACAAATTTTGTCCAATCTAAACCAACTATTGAAAAAACTTCTTTTACAAAGTCTTCTATTGAATAATTTTCTCCAGTAGAAATTACAAAATCATCAGGTTTTTCTTGCTGTAAAATTTGCCATATTGCCTCAACATAATCACCCGCAAACCCCCAGTCTCTTCGTGCAGATAAATTTCCCAATTCTAGACATTCTATCTCTTTCGTTAATATCTTTGCTAGTCCTATTGTTATTTTTCTTGTAACAAAATTTATTCCTCTTCTTGGAGACTCGTGATTAAATAATATTCCGTTTGCTGCAAAAATATTAAAAGCCTGTCTAAAATATCTAGTGGTATAATATGCTGAAACTTTCGAAACTCCATAAACACTTTGGGGCTGGAATTGAGTATTTTCATTTTGAGGCGGAGGTGTTGCCCCAAACATTTCACTAGAACAAGCTTGATAAAATTTTGATTTAAATCCCTTATTTTTTAATACTTCTAAGATATTTAGTGGACCTAATGCGTTTATACTAAAAGTACTATCTGTAATTTCAAAACTTACTCCAACATGACTTTGAGCAGCTAGATTATAAATTTCATCTGGTGCAAATTTTTCAATATTTTTTTCAATACTATACAAATCAGTAAGATCTCCATAAGAAGTATCAAAATTATTGGGATATTTTTTATACAAGTGATCAATTCTTGCTGTGTTAAAAGCGCTAGACCTTCTCATGACACCCGTAACATTGTAACCCTTTTCTAACAATAATTCTGAAAGATAAGACCCATCTTGTCCGGTTACACCAAATATTAAAGCATTTTTCATGATGCCTTATAAGTTATGGTAAAAATAGATGCAAGTAATTTTCATTCTTTTAAATCTTAAAGTTCAAGTCAACAAAATCATCATATTCATTCCAATTACCAGTGAGTTTTGCATAATTAATATTATATTTTTTCTTAATGAGAAAATTTAAAAAATTAGTCATATCTATTTTTTTGAATTTCTTAGAATTTTTTGTCACTGATTTCCAATACAAGTCTTTAATTTTTGGTAAAATATCTTTTGATATCTTTATTACCCCAACATATCTACCATCAATTTTTTTAATATCTTTTGTTGATTTGCCAAGCTCTATAATTTTATTTTTTTTTATTTTTAAACTTTCAGAGTCTGAAAGTAATTTATTTTTTTTAATCCAAATTTTTTTCCACTTAAAATCAACTAGTGTTGAAATATTTTCTTTCTTATTCAATAATCTCTTTAAGTTTTCTTTATCATATATTATATCTGAGTAAGTTATAATAACATCAGAGTCATTTATATTTTTTAAGGTATTAAAAAGAGTGTAAACCATATTTGTAACCTTGTAATATTTATTAAAACTATAATTAAATTTTTTTCCAAATTTTTTTTCAACTAAATTTTTCTTAAATCCAGTTGCAAAGTAAATATCTTTTTTTTTAAGTCCTACTGAAGTTAAATTATTAACGCACCTTTCTAGTAAGGATTTCTTATTAATAACAATAAAACCTTTTGGTTTTGAAGAGTTTAATCTAGATCCTAAGCCAGCACATAAAATTACAGCTTTCATTTTTTATTCATATATTTAATAAGATTATCCAATAACTGCATACTTTTCTCTCTTTCTGGGTGCCACATTGTGCCAATAATTTTTTTATTATTTGATATAAACATTTCTATATTTTTGTTTTTGTCGCTAGCTAATACTTTAAATGATTTTGATAGATCATTTTTTTTTATTCCATCATTATGAAAACTATTAACATTCAAAAACTTTTTTTTTATAATCTCTCTATTTGTAAAAAAAATATTATGTCTAGTTCTCATATGTTTTTTGATTTTTGTAATTTTTCCACCAAAACTTTTGTTTAGTAGTTGTGCCCCTCTGCATATACCAAGTATTGGTATTTTTTTTTCAAAACAAATCTTAATTAAATTTTTTTCAATACTATTTCTTATCTTTGAAGTATTTAAAACATTTGAAACATCATTTCCACCAGGAATTATTAACAAATTTATTTCTTTAATTTTTTTTTTAGATAATCTTTTTTTATTAGGAACTAAATAATAGTTAATATTTTTTTTTTCAAAATAATCTAACCAATAATGATCAATAAAATCAATATAGCCTTTATAATATTCTTTTATATTAGATGTAATTCCAATTTTTAACATTAGTTTTTAAGCTCTCCAAGATTGATTTTTTGTAATTTACAATCAATATTAATTATACAGCCATCCATAAGCTTTGTGAAATTATCTTCTCCAAATCCAATAATCGCAGGCATATTTAGCTCTTCACATCTAATGGACATATGTGAATTAACTCCACCAAATTTAGTTATTAAACCTTTCACTCCCTTTGAAAAAATCCAGTCGAATCCAGGATCAGCATTTTCGATAACAGCAATTTTATTTTTTAAATTAATATTTTTTGATTTACCATCCAAAATTATTATTTTTCCAGAAATATTTTTATTAGAAATAAAATTGGGTTTAGATAATAAAATTGATGATACAAAAAAATCATTATTAGACACAATTAGATAGGGTAATTTTACATAGCTATAATATTCACTAAGTTTAAGATTTTTAATTGACTCCTCTTTAATAAATGAAGCCTTTATTTTGTTTTTTGCTTTGTAAATTGTATTGATTGCAATATTACCAATGTCGTGACTTATTTTATTTTTTTTAGAAAATAATCTTAATAATTGAATTCCATCACTCAGTGTTCTTGTAAACATAAATTTATAATTTTCTCTTAATTTTAAAGAATTAATGCAAAAATTTAGTAAGTTATTTGTGTCTGTATCTATTTTATTTATTTGTAATAATTTATTTATTTTTTTATGTTCTTTTTTCGTAATTAAGGTATCTATTTTTTTTGTTTCAAAATCTAATAAATTACTAATTTCATTAATATCTATTTCATTAATTGATATCTTTTCATTATATCTTTTGTTTGAAATATCATAAGTATTAGGTCTTAAGTGAAAATATTTTTTTATAAATTTTTTACTATTTACTTTATTAATATCTACATTCTTTTGATCTAAAATATAATCATGTGAGATTGTTTTTAATTTACTCAAAAGGTGAAAATAACTTTTCTTACTTAGAATATTAGTATCTACTAAAGAAATAAGTATTTTTTTTGCTATAAATGCATTTCGTGCTTGTTTTGCAAATGGTAGTAGTCCTTGTTCCTTGCATTTTTCGAATAATTCTTTTGAAAATACTATTTCATCATCATTTTCTAATTTATATTTCTTTATAGTTTCAATTCTAAATTTTTCTAAATTTTTAATATCATTATTCATTTGTAAGAAATTTTTTCTATAATTTTTTAGGACATCATTTGTTAATATCTTTAATTGATTATAAAAATTTGTTTTTTCTATTTTCTTTAAAAAATTATATTTTTTAGAAATTTTTTCTTTTAGTCCAAAATAAAAACAATTATCTGTTATTTCAAATTCAATCTTATCGTGATAATAGGGTTTTTTAATTATTTCATTCGTCCAAAATGCTGTTATTTTTTTTCCTAATTTATCATTTAATGATTCTGGCAATAAAGAATTAAAAGACATTCTTAAATCAACAAATGGCTTACCTGAAAAAGAATACATTAATTTAGGGTTATTTAATCTTTTATAACCCATCTGATTTCTGCCTTTAGCCCAAATCTTATTAGTTACTAAAAATTCATAAAGTGAATATGAAAAAAAATTTGGTTGAAAGCCTATTATCTCTGCTGGATTCCAATCGGGCATTAAGCCAAAAACTGCTTTTTTTCCATATCTTATATTTCTTCTCTTAATTTTTTGATATTTGCTTTCATTTTTATTTAATAATGATTGAAATTTATTTTTATTAATAGATTTCCATTTAAATGTTGTTGATATTGGTCTTATTTGAAGGATATAAACTTTAAGATTTTTCCCTACAGCAAATTCTATATCGATTGGTGTATAATTATATATTTTTTCTATACTCTTAACTGCATCTATAATCTTTTTAAATTTTGAGGATCTAATATTTTCTTTTGAATTCCTCGAAACATATAGAACTCTAAAGCTATCTTTATCACCTGCAGTCACTGATAATGTTGAGTTCGAGAAATCGTTATAATTTATTGAATAATAAGGTGCTCCATCGCCTAAAACATAATTTGTAATAACGCCACTGCATATTGAAGATTTTATATAATTTTGGATAATAAAATAATTTTTTAAGAAAAATCTTTTTTTTGAGTCATAAGATCTATATTGATTAATTAAATTTTCTATTGAATTAACAATATTCTTTTTATTATTTTTAATATTAATAAAACTATCAAATTTTCCTGCAAGAGAGGATTTTGTATTATCTTCCTTATAGTAAGAAGATCTTATACATATATTCTTAATTAATTTTTTATTGATTTTTTCAATTAGTTTTTTTTTGTTTTTATTCCATTCATTAACATCAAAAAAAATAAATTTTGGAACCTCTACGTTATTTATATTATAAGAATCTAAAAATTCTAAATTTTGTGCTTTATTTTTAAACATAATTTCTATAATGAATATATGTCAAAGTTAGTAAATCTTAATTTTTTTTTCTTTAAGGGACTTGTTAATTAATTTTGTTTTTTCTAAAAAACTTTTTTTTGAGCCATTGTTGTCCAAAAATAAGTCAATATTCTTTGGTTCATTAAAGGGCAAATCTACTCCAACAACATTCTTAATTTTCCCACTTAAAGCTTTGCTATACAGTTTTTTATAGTCTCTTGATTTTAACGATTCTAGGCTTGCTCTAATATAAATTTGAATAAAATTTTTTAAATTTTTTTTGCACCAATTTCTATATTTTTGAGATGTAATGTTTGCACTTATAACAAGATTAATACTCTGATTAGATATGTATTTAACGAAAGCTGTCATTCTCTCAGCATTTTTATCTCTATCTTTGATTGTATATTTTAGATCATTACTAAATAAAGATCTAAATTCATCTCCATCAAGAAAAATTGTATTTTTATATTTTTTTTTAAAATTTTTAAAAAAATATTTACCAAGTGTCGTTTTACCTGAGGCTGATATACCGGTTATCCATAAAATCATTAGGGAATTAATTTTTTTTGCAAATATATAATGGAGATCTTTTTATAATTTTAAAATAACCATTTTTTTTAAACTCTTGATCATAAATTTTTTTATATTCTTCCCAAAAATTATCCACTAAATTAATACCTCTTGGTTCAACTCCTGACGCAACAAACCCCATCAAAATCTCCCAATCTGTAACTCTTAATTCTTCTTCTTCAATTTTTTTTTCAATTTTAAAAACTTTTGGTAACATTTTGTCTGCTATTTCTTCAGTGAAAGTATCAATAATTCTATCTGTTGGAAAATTTTTATCTAAATTTCTTCCTATTTCGTAAACATTCAACATGTGTTTTTCACTATTTGTAGTAATACTACAAAAAGATGACGGTTTATCATTAAGACAATCTTTTAAATTTTTGATAGACTTTTCTTTATCTCCTGCATGGTATACAACATTATGACAGAAGACTATGTCAAATTGATTTTTATACTTTTCTAAATTATCTATATCGGCAATCTCATATTTTTTTTTTGAATTCAATTCTGCAGTATTTGTTTTTTGCTTCTCAATCATTGCCTCTGTTGCATCAGTAAAGGTAATGTCAAGTTTGTAATTTTGAAAATTATTTAAATTCCTTTTCCAAAAAACTCCTGTTCCACAGCCAATATCTAAAATTTTAATCTCATTATTATCTTTTTTAAATTCTGATAAATCATATTGACTAAATATCCATTCATGAAATCCAATCTTATTTTTTGTAAACTGATGAATTTTTATTCTTGCCTCTAAGTATTTAGTAGATTTATACTGTTTTTCTTTTAAATATTCTTTGTTTATTTGTTCTGTCATAATTAAATTTTAAATATTTTTTCTATACCCTCTATATCTCTCTTAAAATTAATAATCTTATTTTTTTCATCAAAATTCAAGCAATACATGTCTGGCATACTAATTTTTTTCCATTCATTAAATGTAAAATTAGTGTCTAAAAAATACTTTAAAATAATGCCAATAGAATTACCATGAGAAATTAAGATTAAATTATAATCATTTTTATAAAAATCTTCTAAAATTTGATTTAATTCACCTTTAATTTTATCAACATGTTCTGATTGTGATGAACCATTTTGGACTTTGAAATTTTTATCACTCCACATTTTTTCAATTATTTGATGCTTGGATAAATTTTGATCTTTTCCAATATTTATCTCTTCTAGAGATTGACTTTTTTCAATATTAGCAGACATATTTTGTGATAGTTTTTCGATAGTTTGCATAGCTCTTTTAAAAGGACTGGAAATAATTCTTATTTTTTGGTCTTGAAATTGAATTTTAATTTTTTTACAAAGTGAATTAGCCTGAATTATTCCATCTGAATCTAAAACTCTTTCTCTATCAGATCCCTCCATTGCAGCTTTTCCGTGTCTTATTAGATATAAATTTTTTTTGGCCATTGTAAGTATTTTTTAAGTTCCTTTTCTATAAATTTTAGTTCTTTATTTGATAAATATTTTTTTGCTTTAAAAAGATTTTTTCTTGAGTTTGATATATCAAAATTTTTTTTTTTCAAGTTTTTTATTTTGAGAAATTTAACTAGTTTCTTTGACTCTTTTTCATGATTTAATATGAAATTTTCATATTTCATTTTTATTAAAAGGTTGCTTTCTTTTGTTTTATCATAATTTTTCATTATATTTTTATACCATTCACAAAAAATTTTAATATCATGACCTGGATATGCTAAAGATTTTCTTGTTTTCATGCTTGAAAAAATACTTCTTGGATCCCTTGTAATCAAAACGATTTTTCTATTATCAAAATACTGTGTGGATTTAATTGGATCCCAAAAATTTCCCCCTTGATCAATTACATAGTTTGTTTTTTTTCCTGATAAAATAAATAAAATTTTATTTAAAAATATTTTTGTTTTTTTTAAAAAAATTTCTTTTTCTATTGGAATTCTCATTTTACAAAATTTTACTTCTTGGGATGATTTGCTAATTCTGAGTATTCTCCATTTGACTTTATTGATAAAATCAAACCCTAATCTAAAAAATTCTGGTAAACCATAATAACTTATTAAACTTATATCTTTTAAATATTTTTCAACTTCATTAAAAAAAATAGAATTATAATGATATTTTTTTTTATTTTTTATTTTTGAAGAAAGATTTTTTAAATTTAAAATATATTTTTCAAACTCATTAAAAAAATAAGCTGAATTATTTACACTAAAATTTTCATATAAACCTTTATACAAATTATGAATACCTCTCGGATCATGTAATAGTCTAAATTCAGCCTCTAAATTAAAAGGATTTGTAAAATCATTCCTATTTAATAAATAATCAGAAATTAAACCAGCACCACTTAAACCTGGACTTGCTGTAATAACTTTTAAATATTGCATTTATTAACTAAATGATCTTACAATTTTTCTTATTAAATTTTTAAAAGTAAATTGTCTAATTAGTACTTCTTTAGATACAAATAAATTTTCATCATTTTTTTTTATAATTTTAGCCATTCCAGAGCTTTTGAAATTAAAAGTTAAATCAAAATTCTTTGTATTATTGTTGTATATATCCAAAATTTTATGAAATGTTTCATGGTTATTGATTTCACTATTAAAATTATCTCTTTCATTCTTTTTTGAGTAAGGCAACCAACTAATATCATCAATTATTAAGCACCCATTATCCTTTAAAAATGGGTAGTAATGAAAAAAAATTTTTGCTACATGTTCTGCATCATGAAAACTATCAATATAAATTAAGTCAATTTTTTTTGGTATGTAGCTTTCTACTAATTTAAAGTTATCATCTCTACCATGAATAAATTTCCATTTTTCAGAGTTAAATTTTTTTGAGGTATCATCAATATCTACTGAATATAAAAATCCATTATTCTTTTCACAAATATTCAAAAAAAATTCTGTTGATTGGCCATGTCTCACACCAAATTCTAATATTACAGGTTCTGTTAGTGATTTTAAAAAGTTTAGACTAGTTTCTTCTAACTTTGCTATATAATCGTCTTTTTTCATCATTTTAATATTAATTTTTTTTCAGATACCCTAGGGTTTTTAAATCTTTATTTAAATCGTTTGCAAGTAATACATTATCTTCTCTATAATAATCAAAGAATTTATCTTTATTATCTTTATTATCTTTATCAAGAATTACTGGATCATTAAAGAAATTTAAACTAATAAATAAATTTGCTATTATTTTCTTTAAAGACTGGGGTAATAATTTTGAAAAAAAATATATTATTCTATTTTGTCTAAAAAAATATTTGTTAATTCTGAGAGATTCTTGCCCTCTTTTCCTAGTAACATTATAAGCAGTATCTGAAATAATTCTATCATAGATTTTAATTTCCGTAAATGAGCAAATTTGATAAAAAAAAGTATATTTATCTTTTTTCATATCTTCAAAAAAAATTTACATTTTCTTTTGAAAATATTTTAATCAATAATTGATGGAGCTGGAAATATTTATATCGATCGTAACTATTAATATAATTTTTTTCATTAGTTTTTTCCATTTCACCAATATTATTTATAAAATTTTTAAAACTATTACAGAATTTAAGACCGCTCGAAATATAAATTCTTGGAGTATTTGCATAATGACTAGGGATTATTGATATTTGATTTCTGATTATAATAAAAACCTTTAGTTTAAAATTACAGTCTGTAAATAAATTTTTTAGTCGTTTAAAAATTAATTCTTGATTTATTTTAAAGTTTAACTGTGTAAATCCTTCAAAGCTTATTAAATTTAACATATTTTCTTTATAATCTATTGCTTTAATAGTTTTTAAACAGTTTATATAATCATCTTCACTTAGCTTCTCATAATGCATAAACTTATTAAAAAACCTCTAATAGATCTAGTGTGATATCCGTAAGATTTTTATTTTTTCCTAAATTGTTAATTTTTAGGTGGCGTACAAATAAATTATGTTGTAAAAAAATTGTGCCAGTTTGTGGCAATCCAGAATGTAGATATATAGTTTTTTCCATAAAATATTAAATAAATATTTTTCTTACCTAATTATTTAAGTTCAGTAAAACTAATTCTTTTATTTTGTGGCCCAAATTGAGTTTTTCTTAGAATTGTATCTTTGAATAAATCTATATTTATGAACTTCCATTCAAAATCTTTGTAAATTTTAAATTTTTTAACAATGCTTTTGTTAAATATTTTTATAACATGATTAAATTTCATTATTGATTTTTTGTTTATTTCATTTGGAAAACCAGAGAATCCTTGTTTTTTAAAAACATATTCTTTATCAAAATATTTAACAAATAATTTTTTTAAAATAATTTTTGTCTTAAAATTATTTTTATTACTCAAATTAAGTTTAAACTTTGCTGGCATGTTTATAATTTCTTTAATTATATCTTTTTGTACAAAAATATTTCTTATTTCAATAGAGTTATCAGATCCAATCATATCATTACAGGCATTGCCTACTTTAACTGATTGAATAAAATAATCACAAAATAAATTAGTTTGAATATTTATTTCTTCTTTATCTTTTAAAAAACTATATTTCATTTTTACTCTATTTCTAAAATTATTAATATTTCGATTATATTTATTATCTTTAATTTTTAATTTTTTTGAAATAACTTTATTAATTGAGGAATAAGGAGATAAGCTCATATTGTTTGACTTCCAATTTAAATCTTCATAAATTTTATATCCACCAAATAACTCATCTGCACCATCTGCAGCAAAATATACTTTACATTTTTTATTTTTAAAGAATCTAGATATTTGATGAATACCAACAACACTATGTGTATAAACTGGCAACATACTATTTTTATAAATTGATATAAGATCTTTAAAATATTTAATTGGTGTAATATTTATTTTATAAATTTTGGTAGTAAAAAATTTTTGAAATTTGTTAATATATTTTGTTATCTCGTCTTTATTATCGTGATGAAGAGTGGCTAAAATATTGGGTTTTTTAATTTTATTTATTATTGCTGATTGAAGTGATGAGTCTATGCCACCAGACAATATGCAGGCGAATTTTTTTTTGGGAATCATTTTTTTGGCTTGTTTAATCAATAAATTTTCAATTTTATTAGTAGCACCAAGTTCAGAAAGTTTTAGGTTTGCTTTATATCTTTTTATATCAATCCAATCTATTGGATTTTCAAAAATTTCTTTTTTTATTTTTAAATTTAACCCGTTAACTTTTAAGAATGAACCAGGATTTAAAACTTTTATATTTTCATAACAGGTATCGTTAAATGGAGTTAAATGTCTTGTTATAAAATAATTTTTAATTGCATTTTTATTTAATTTAATTTTAGAATTGAATTTTAAAATAGAGCTAATATTTGATGAAAAAATAATTTCATTTTTCGACTGATACATATATAAATTTTTTTCTCCCTGTGTATCATTGGCTATTAAAATCTCGTTTGTTGCTTCATCATAGACAATGTAAGCAAACATACCTTCTAGCAATATTGGTATTTGTTTAGGTTTAATTTTTTCATGTAAATCTACTAAAATTTTTGTATCTGAAACTTTGTCATTTGGTTCAATTTTTAAATATTTTTTTGCAAGGGTTTTGTAATTATATATCTCTCCATTAAATGCTATATGATAACGACTTGTTTGTGATTTAATGGGAGTGCTTGATTTTTTGTTTAACTTGCCAGTTATATTTAAAATTGTGTTACCAATAAAAATTAATCCATTGTTATAAAAATTGTACTTAAAGTCATCAGGACCTCTTTTTTTTAAATTTTCTAAAACAGAAAAACAATTTTTTTTTTTTATTTTTTTTTTTTTTGAAATGACTATAAATATTCCACACATACTATAATAAGATTACTTATAAACTAATTACTTTTAATATTTTTTTTAATTAAAAATGCACCTGGATAAATTTGTTTTACCTCAAAGCTTTCTTTAATTTTCATTTTTTTTGTCATATCATTAATTCTCTGTATTACTTCATCATTAGTTAAATCAGGAAATTTTTGTATTGCAAATTTTATATTTGCACTAATTTTTTTATCAAACAAAGATTTAATAATAATTAAATAATAATATGATTTAAATTTTATTTTTGAATAGATAAAACTTAAATAACTTATTCTTATATCTTTAGTGACTTTACTTTTTTTATTTAATTCTACTGAGAAACATCTAATCATATTTTCTACTGAGCAATTTCCATTAGTCAAATTATACATATTCATTTTTAATTTTTCATAATTTTCTTTTAAAAGATTTTCAAAAACTTTTTTATCTATATTATTATTTCTAAAATTGTTAATTTTTTCAATCAAAACGTCTGAAGAGTTGACTTGTATGCCGGTAATTTTTGTAAGTTTAAACATTACATCATTGTCAATGACAGGAGTAAAATTGTAATTCATTTTTTTTAGTAAAAATGCTTCGACTGAAGTTGTACAATTTGATGAAATTGTAAAATTTGAAGCAATCATCCAACTGCAAGTATTGATATCATCATAGACTGTGTATACATTTTCATATTTTTTAGACAAATCATCCCAAATTGTGTGATTTTCTGACATGTGTGGCCTGATAACCAATTTTTCTTTTGGATACTCTTCTGCAAATTTATTTACAAATTCTATTGTTTTTTTTAATGTTTCTTTCTGAAGTTTTTCCATTTTAAGTCCATTCATATAAACAAGAGAATCTGTATTGAAAGACTCACTTTGTAAAACCTCTGACCTCTTTTCTTTCCACTTACTATAAAAATGATTTGTGAAAGTAAAAAATGTATTCAATAAATAAAATTCACCATATTTTTTTTTTATTTTCAATGCATCATCATGATATATTTGATTAACAGGGTTCTTAAGTATATCGATTCTTGAACTCCCTGTTTTGTAAATCTTTTTTTTATGTTCAATTAAATGATTTGAGAGTAATTGATAATCATCTTGTCCCCATGCAAAAATATAATCTATATACTTAAGGTTTTCTTTATAAATTCTTCTTTGAATGAAGTCTTGAGGACTAAAATACATTAAGCCTTCTTCATCCATTACAGAAAGGGAGTGGCCAATAGACTTTAATTCTGTTATTTCTTTAAGATAGTTTTTTCCAGCACTTTTGAGAATTACCATTCCGGATTTTAAAAATTTTTTATTTCTATAAAAATTATTTTTTTTACTTATTACAACTTCATAATCGTTTAGACATGCCTTAATTGCAAAATAGCACCTTGAATCTAATTCTCTTTTTTTAACTTCTAATACTAAGTATATTCTTTTATTCATTTATTTTTTAAGTAAAAACTTTTTTTATTTATTTTAATTAATTTAACTTTTTTTTTACGTACTAGATATTCTGCATATTCTAAATCTAATGGGTAATTAATATCGTAGGACTCAAATTTATTACTAAAATAAGGAATAATTTTTTTACCAGTTATTGTTTTGTATTTATCTAAAATTGATGTTTTGGAAATTTCTAGACTTGCATTTTGAACAAGTATTGTGGGTAAAGACTTATATTGAGAATTATAAGTTGGTTGATTAAATATTTTTTTTTTAATTAGTGGAAATATAAAATTTTTGTTTTGTTTCCACATTTTTCCTGGATGTTCTTTAACTAATGAAACTGCACGAAGTGAGTCACAATTTTTATATCTTTTATATTTTTTCCACGCAGTAATTATGGTGGCTGTATTCCTAAATGGATTAGTAGGCCTAAGAATAAAAAAATGTGTAAAATTTATTTTTTTTTTTTTATATAGATTTATTGTGTAATTAATCCAATCATAATCAGGTGATTTTGATGATGAAATTTTTTTTGGTCTCAAACTTAGCACTTCTGCTCCATAGTATTTTGCAATTTTTGCATATTTTAATGAATCTGTAGAAACTACAACTTTTTCAAATAATTTTGATTTTATTGCTGACTGTATAGCGTAAGATAATAGTGGATGTGAGAAAAAATTTTTAATATTTTTATGTTTAATCCTTTCTGAGCCTTGTCTTGCTGGTATTAAAGCAATAATTCTTTTTTCTATATTAGAATTCATTACTTAAATTTTATATTTTTTAATTTCGTACTTTTAAGACCACCAAAAAATTTTAGTCCATATTTTGCTTCTACTCTCACTCTGTCATTAAAGTGTGGTGTTGATGCTTCTATTATTGAACAGTTAGTTAGTGCTTCTTCTTGGTGAATTAATCCTGGTGCAAAATGAAATGCATCACCTACTTTACAAATTTTATTTATTAACTTACCTTTTTCATTTTCATATCTAATAAGTAGCTTTCCTGACAAAACATAACCACATTCATTTTTTTTTCTATGATATTGTAATCCACCTTTTTGCCCTTTTTTAATTTTTAAAATTTTTAAAGAAATTTTTTTTGGTATTAAGGCTAATAAGGTTTCAGACCCCCATTCACGTTTACCCATATTTTTTGGAGAAGGAAAAATATTTTGTTTTTTTTTTTGCATTGAAGAATCTTATTTTTATTCGACATCCTCATTACTTATGAGGTCATCTTTACTTAAGTCTTTTTTTAATTTTTTATTTAATAATATTTCATACTCATACGGTTTAAGTCCTCCTCCAGGCGATTTAAATGCTAGGTTATTGTATTCTAATATGTGACCTTTTTTAAAATTTCCAGCTGAAACTATTGATTTATACATCTTTTTCAAAGGTGCTTCCTCTGAAGATAATAATTTTTTATCACTAGAGCCTAACATTAAAGTTATCCTATTTAAGTTTCTTATTAATTTCTCTAAGCCTTGAGGTTCTAAAGAAAATGCATGATCTGTCCCTTTATACGCCCTATCTAGAGTAAAGTGTTTTTCAAAAACTCTAGCTCCTAACATATAGGCTATTGGGGCTGCATCTATTCCATTTTCATGATCAGACAAACCAATAGTAAGTTCTGGATATTGTTTTATTAATTCTGTTATAACATTTAAATTCATATCTTTTATGTCTGCTGGATAGGAAGCTGTACAGTGTAAAATTATTAATTTTTCATTAATATTTATTATGTTTTCATAAGCTCTTCTTACATCTTCAAAAGAACCTCCTCCTGTGCTTAAAAAAATTGGTTTATTCGTCTCAGCAATTTTTTTTTGCAAAGGTGTGTTTATTAAGTCTGCCGAAGCTATTTTATAAGCTGGCATATCTAATTTTTCTAAAAAAATTAAACTTTCTTCATCAAATGGTGTGCATAAAAATATAATATCAATTTCTTTTGAATATAAAATTAGCTCTTTATATTGATCTTCTGAAAATTCTAAAAACTCTCTATGTATACCATACGTTGCACCATAACTATTTTTATTATCATAAGGCTGATTAAAGAATGAGCTTGTGAATAAATCCTTGTTGCTTCTTTTTTGAAGTTTTACAGCTGAAGCACCACAATTTTTTGCTGCTAAAAAGAGTTTCTTTGCTAACTCAACTGAGCCTTTATGATTGTGTCCAATTTCAGCTATAACAAAACTCTTGTCTTTGACCAAATTTTTTTTGAATATATTTTTAATCGACATTCGATGTTTTTAAATTTTTAAAAGTATAGTATCATTTATAAAATGATTAATTTAGACAATAAATAACTTTTTTACAAATAAATATATTGGCTTGCATGATCTAAATTCTATCCTCTGGGCACAGCATAGATATAAAATTTTTGATTGGAAAATTAATAGTTTTATTCTTATTGCTTAAATAGTTTCCTTTTTTAAAAAGGTTTTCGTGAGTAATCGGACATACAAATTCTGTCTTGTTCTTATTTTTTGTATTTTTATTTTTTTTCAAAACAACTATTTCTGACCCATTAATATAATATCTAAATTCTAATATATCTCTATAAATAAGTTTATAGTTTAGTCTCTTAAAGTGACTATCTTTAATTCTTGTATACCCCTTTTTTAAAATATTTTTTTTTGATGAATTTGATCCAAATTCATAAGAAGGCTCTATAAGAATAACTATATTTGAAGAAACTCTCACTAGTTCTTTCAAAATTTTCATGAATAGTTGTGGAACCTGCTCTATAACATGCACTGTATAAACCATATCAAATGAATTGTCTGCAAATGGTAATTGAGATGCATCAGCTCTTGCTAATAGATTAATTTTTTTATTTTTTTTATTAAAAAAATTTTGACCTTTTGAAAGTCTTTTTAAAGAAATATCTATTGCACCTACTTTTTTTGGTTTTTTCTTTATTTTTTTTAACAAATTATCTAAAGTGGTCAATTCTCCAGCTCCAACTTCTAAAATTGAATCTAAATTAAAAAATTCATGTAGTCTTTTTAGGCATGTTCCATAATATGGAGTCATCAAACCTTTACACTCAATAATTTTATTTTTTTCATTTATTGCTATAAATTTTAATTTATTGATATTTTTATGAAGCTTTATGTATAGACCAGATATTTTTTCATATTTTGCATGCACAGTTTTTAATGATCTTGGTAATGAAAATTGAAATAAACGAAGTAAGTTTAATTTATCTAAAATTTGAACTACAAAATTTTTAAGTTTTTTTTTAAAAATAAACAAAGTACTTAAATTATATTTTTCGTCTATTTCCTGTATTCCTTGTTTTTTTAATTCTCTTAAAAATTTTATTTCATGATAATTTGGTAAAAGAAGTTTCTTAATTTTTTTTTGCATATTATTTTTGTATATTATAATTTATTTTCAGTAACCTTACCATTTTTGATCTCAAGTATTTGATCACAATGCTGTAGGGTAGATTTTTTATGACTTACTAAAATAATAGTCTTGTCACCTTTCATTTTTTCTAAATCTTCTATTATTTTAGTTTCAGTATTTGAGTCTAAGGCGCTTGTTGCTTCATCAAAGATTAATATAGATGGGTCATGATAGACAGCTCTAGCGATAGCAATTCTTTGAAGTTGCCCACCTGAAATTCTAGATCCAAATTCACCAACTTTTGAATTAATGCCCTTAGGATTGCTTAAAATAAAATTTTTTAATTGAGAAAATTCTATAGCTTTATTAATTTTATTATCATCAATCTTATCTTCTGGAATTCCAAATCCAATATTATTTCTGATTGACTCATCACTTAAATATGGATTTTGTGATACATAACCAATATTTTTTTGCCAAAGATTTAATATTTTATTAATGGGACGATTATCTATAAATATAAATTGCTCATCTGTAGTTAGTAAACCCATTAATGAATTTATTAATGTACTCTTTCCAGAGCCACTTTGTCCTATAATACCTACTGTGTCACCTTTTTTGATTGTAAAAGAAACACGATCAAGATTTTTAACTTTTGAAGAAGGATAAGAATAGCTCAAATTTTTGACAGTTATTTTATCTAAAAAAGAATAATTGTCGTGAACATTTTCTTCATCCCTTAAAAAAGATTTAAAATCTTTTGCTTCTTCTTTTTCATTTTTTAGTTCATCATAAAGAGTATTCACAGTAGGTGCCCTTAAAATAAGACTTTGTATGGCTCCCAATATTTTTGTAACTGAAGGCATCAATCTATAAGCTGCCATAACAAAAAGTCCAATTAAAGGTATAATTTCTGTGTTTGACTTACCTTCATCTAAAAAAACTATAATAATAACGCAAAGACCTATTATGCAAAATATTTCAAATAAATATCTTGGAACCGCATTTATAATACTAAATTTTTGTATAGTTGATGCTAAAATTTTTCTTTGATTGTGATGAAGGTGTAAAAACAATTTTGCTCTTCCTGTGATTAATATCTCTTTAATACTTCCAATTGATTGATTAATATTTTTAAGATATTTTCCAGACTGCTTTAGCCGAATTTTTCCCCATTGTGAAATTTTGTTTTTCGTTAATAGAAAAATAATTAAACTCAGTCCTCCTAATACAGTTATAGTTAACAGTGCCGCTAAAGGAGCAACTGTTATCACCATTACAATAACAGAAATCAAAAGTATAAGTTCAAAAACTAGCTCTAAAATAGACACAAAAACTTTTTGGAGTTGACTTATTTCCGTTATCAAGTTTCTTACTATTTTAGAAGAATTTTTCTCTAAATGAAAAATAAGTGACCTTGAAAGATAAAAGGAAAATAACCTTTGAGATAAATTTATTTGAACTTGATTGCTATAACCAAATTTCCACCATGAATAGTAGATTAAAAAAATATTTTTAATTATAAAAATTGACAACAAGACTGCTAATCCAACTGATAAATAGCTTATAGATAAAGTATTGCTTATCGCTAATAAAAAGTCTTCAATAAAAGTTAGATTATCTGGTAAATTTGACCCTAATAGAATGGTAATAAATGGAAAAACTACTCCAATAGACAATAATTCAAACATCGTAGCTACCAATAAAAGAAAAAAAAATAAAATTATTTTACGTTTATCTCTAAGACTTATTAAAAAATATATTTTTTTAAAAATATTCATTGATTTATTATATAATATTAATGATTATCAATTTCTTTAATTAAAACATTGAAAAATAATTATACATGATGATTTCAAGAATCAAAACAAAAATAAAGTTAAGAGAATTGACTCTTTCAGATGTTAACAAAACGTATCAAGAATGGATGAATGATTTTGAAATATTTAGATTTAGCAAGCAATCTTATGAGAAACATACTATTAAAAAAATTAAAGAATTTGTTTTAAACAAAAAAAATTCGAGGAATGAATTTCTCTATAAAATATTAATTAATGAAAATAAAAAAATTAAACATATTGGTAATATAAAATTAGGTCTAATAAATATTGAAAACAAAACTGCCGACATATCTTATTTTATTGGAGATAGGAATTACTGGAATAAAGGTATTGCCACCGAAGCAATTAAACAAATTATTATTCTAGCAAAAAAAAAGTTTAAATTAAAAAAATTACAAGCTGGTCATTGGAAAAAGAATATTGCCTCAAGAAAAGTACTTTTAAAAAATAAATTTAAATTAGAAGGTATTTTAAAATCACAAATTCAAACAAAAAAAGGTAGAATTGATCGATATCTTTATGGACTTATTATTTAATAATATAGTTAATCTTAACCTCATCTAATATTTGTTCTTTTAATGTTGGTAAAGAAATTTGAAATTTTTTTTCAAATTTTTTGCAATTCATGATCATATTATTAGGGCGCTTTATTTTAAATATTTTTGAAGATTTAACTGTTGTATAATTAGAGTTATAAATATTTAAACTCTTTGCAAATAAAATAGCAAAATTTTTTTTTGATAAACCTTTTTTTGATCCTAAATTATATATTCCACTATATTGTCTTCCTACTAAAATAATTTTATAAATCATCTTACAAAGAAAAATTATTCTAAGAGGAGAAAAAAAAACATCATCAAAAAGATGAAGGTTATTGCCTGATGTAAATTTTTTGTATACCCAATCACTAAAAGAGTTTTTTTTATTATGACTTTTTCCAAAAAAATTTGTTCTTAATATTATTGAATTGTTTTTTTTACAAATTTCTTCTGCTTTTCTTTTTGTGTACGTGTAATGATTAAAAATTGAAATTCTTGAATTTTCTTTATTATCTCTTTCATATTGATGATTATAAAATTGATCAGTTGAAATTTGTAATAACTTAAAGTTAAAATTAAATTTAGATCTTATAAAAAATAGATCATCTAAAATTTTTGAATTTACATTTAATGCTTCTGTCTTATTTTTTTCACAATCTTGGATATCAGTTTTTGCTACACAATTTATAATCCAATCAGGGTTTTTTTTTAACAATTTAAGAATATTATTCTTTGTTTTTAAATTATATTTTGATTTTCTTAACCCATTAGAAATAACTATTAATTTTTTTGTTTTTAAAAATTTAAATAGTCTGTAGCCTAATAATCCGCTTGAACCTAAAATTAAAACTTTCATTTAATTATAATTAAGAGTATTTAACTATTTGTATGTTTGCAAATAAAAATATTTTAATAACTGGAGGAACAGGATCATTTGGTAATGAGCTTATCAAAAAATTAACCTCTATTAAAAAAAATAAACCAAAAAAAATTATCATATTTAGCAGAGATGAATTAAAGCAATTTAACTTACAAAAGAAATACCCTATAAAAAAATATCCTAATTTAAGATTTTTTTTGGGAGATATTAGGGATAAAGACCGTTTAAAAATGGCATTTTTTGAAGTAGATTATATTATTCATGCAGCAGCTTTAAAACAGGTTCCAGCAGCAGAATATAATCCAATTGAATTTATTAAAACAAATATTTTAGGAGCACAGAATATTATTGAAGCATCTATTGAATGTGGAGTTAAAAAGGTTATTGCATTGTCTACTGATAAAGCCTCATCTCCAATAAATCTTTATGGAGCAACCAAATTGTGTTCTGATAAATTATTTTTATCTGCAAATAGTTTGTCTGGAAGTAGAAAAACAATATTTTCAGTTGTAAGATATGGGAATGTTTTTGGTAGCAGGGGTTCTGTGGCTCCATTTTTTTTAGAACATCAAAAAAAAGGTTTTTTACCTATTACCAATATAAATATGACTAGGTTCAATATATTATTAGAAGATGCGGTTAAATTAGTTTATTTGGCAATCCAAAAAGGGATTGGAGGGGAAATTTTTATACCAAAAACGCCATCTTTTAAAATTACAGATTTGGCTAAAGCTATTTCTCCAAAATGTAAATTAAAAATAATTGGAATTAGAGAGGGTGAAAAAATTCATGAGGAACTAATATCTAAAGCCGAGAGTGTAAATGCATTTGATTTAAAAACATTTTATGTAATATGTGGAAATGAAAAATCACGTAAAAAATATTCCAATAATATAAAAAATAAAGTTAAAGAAGGTTATACGTACAATTCATTAGATAATAAAAAATATTTATCGGTAGCAGAGTTAAAAACAATGGCTCAAAATATTAAAAAAATATAGATTATAATTCTGTAAATATAGATACAAAAAAAAATTAATGAACTGGGGAAACAAAATTTGCTTGGGCACAGCTCAATTTGGTAACATTTATGGTGTTACTAATAGGAATAAAAATGAGCTAAACGTTAAAGAAATTAAAAAATTCTTAATATTATTAAAAAAAAATAAGATTGAATTTATTGATACTGCCCTTAATTATAAAAATGTAGACAAAAAACTAGAAAAAACAAAAATTAATTTAAATAGATTTAAAATAATTACAAAAATACCCAAACCAAAAACTAAAGAAAAATTCTATAAAAGAAAAATTTTAAAAAAAATTTTAAAATCTAGGGAAATTCTTAAAATTAAATCTTTTCATTCAATACTCATTCATAATTGCCAGGATTTGAACTCAAAACAAGCTAAGCTAATTAGGGATACTTTAATTGAATTAAAAGATAAAAAATTAACTAAAAAAATTGGTCTTTCAGTTTATAACGCAAAAGATCTAAATTTTATGTTTAAGTTTTTTATTCCAGACTTAATTCAAGCTCCTCATAATGTTTTTGATAATAGATTTATGCAAAGTAAAATTTTGAATAAAATATTTAAATATAAAATTGAATTACATGTAAGGTCAGTTTTTTTACAAGGTTTACTTTTAACTGATATAAAAAAAATGAATTTAAAATTTAGTAAATGGAAAAAACTATTTGAAAAATGGGACCTTTATTGTAAAAAAAATAAGACTAGCAAATTAGAGGCCGCCGTAAGTTTGGCTATGAAGAATAAAAAAATAAAAAAGATTGTTGTTGGTTTTTCTAATATAGATGAATTTATTGAATTTCTAAAAATTAGAGTAAAGAATAAATTGATTGTTCCTAAATTTTTGACTGATAATGAAAAAAATATTGACAAATTAATTAACCCCTATAATTGGAAAATATAATTTGTATGAATAAAATAGAAAAAAAAATTTGGGCACAAGCAAAAAAAATTATACCAGGTGGGAATGGACTATTATCAAAAAGACCTGAGAGATTTTCAATGGGTGAATGGCCTATTTATTTTTCAAAAGCAGAAAAAATTAATATTTGGGACTTAAATAAGAATAAATTTATAGACATGAGCTTTATGGGTATTGGAACTGCAACACTTGGTTATACAAATAAATATATAGATAGAATGGTAAAAAAAAGTATCGACAAAGGAGTCAATACTACTTTAAATTGCTTAGAGGAATTTCAGTTAGCAAAAAAAATATTAAAATATGATAAATTTGCTGATCAAGTTAAGTTTGCAAGAGGTGGTGGGGAGGCAATGTCACTAGCTGTTCGCTTAGCACGATCAACAAATAAAAGAACTAAAATAGCTTTTAGTGGGTATCATGGTTGGCATGATTGGTATGTTGCTGCAAATTTGAAAAATAAAAAAAATTTAAATAATCACCTTTTAAAAAATTTAGATCCAATTGGTGTACCAAAAGAATTAAAAAACTCAGCAATCCCTTTTAAATTTAATGATTTTTCTGCATTAAAAAAAATAGTAAATGAATATAAACTTTCGGCAGTAGTCATTGAATGCGGAAGATATAATTATATTTCAAAAAATTTTGCAGAAAAAATAAATAATTTATGTAATAAAAAAAAGATATGTTTAATAGTGGATGAAATAACTACTGGTTGGAGAGAAACAAATGGAGGTTTGTACAAATTACTAGGCTTAAAACCAAGCATAGTTGTTTATGGTAAATCTTTAGGTAATGGGTATGCAATTTCAGCTATTGTAGGTACAAAAAAATATATGAACAATGCAAATAAAAGCTTTGTAAGTAGTGTTTCTTGGACAGAACGAGTTGGTTTAACAGCTGGTTTGTCTGTTATTGATTATTTTACGAAAAAGAAAGTTTCTAAACACCTCATAAAAGTAGGAAAAATGATAAAGGAAGGTTGGATAAAATCTGCCAAAAATAATAAAATTGAAATTGAGTTGGGTGAGTTGAAAACTATTCCTACTTTTAGGTTCAAGTATGAAAATTATAACGAAAAACTTTATACTGTTTTTACTGACTTAATGCTTAAAGAAAAATATCTTGCAACAAATGCTGTTTATTTGAGTTATAAACATTCTCCAAGTGATATAAAAAAATATCTCATATCATTTGAAAAAGCTTTCAAAGAAATCTCTATTATTCTAAAAAATAAAAATCTTTTGAAAAAAATTAAATCAAGAAAATATAACTATTAATCTATCAATTTATCTCTAAGAAGATCATTATAAAAGCTTTGATTTCGGATTAATTTTTTTTGATAATTAATTAGTTTTTGGTTTTTTGACAAAAACTTAATTATGTCGTCCATACTAGCAAAAAATATTTTTTTACCAAAGTGATCAATTATTTTTGTAAATAATTTAAAATCTTTAAAAAAATCAATAGTTAGCCGGTACTTAGAAAGGTTATTTTTTTGATCATATCTTTTACTTTTAAACTTTTTAAATTGCCTCATAAACACAGTCACATGCTCTCTTTCAGACTTATTTTTTGCTAATTTATTGGATATTTTTAGGGCTTTATATTTAAATATTTCAATATCCATACCATCTGGAAATGTTGATGGTTCAGGATAAGTATTTGCATAATAGTCTAATTTATTTTTTTTGAAAAATAATATCATTTTATCTAAAATATTAATATCTATGAAGGGGCAATCACTAGTAATCCTAACTATATTTTTTACCTTATATTTGGTTGCTGTTTTATAATATCTTCCAAGTACATCATTTTCTTCTCCTCTAAAAAATTTTAATGAATTTTTTTTACAAAAATTTACAATTTTTGTATCTTTATCATTTTTTGTAGTTGCTATTATAATATTCTTAATAATTTTTGATTTTTGCAATCTACTTATTAAAACACTTAAAAGATTATAGCCTTTAAAGTTTTTTAAAACTTTACCTGGTAATCTTTTTGATCCTAGTCTAGCTTGAATTATTATTGCAAATTGCATTGTTTTAGGAGTATATATTTATTTATCATAATTAAAATTAGAAATTAAAATATCAATGTATAAAAATTTATATTTGCCAATTGAAATAAAAAAAAGAGAATTGCTCCCAAAACTTTTTTTAGGTTTAAATGCTTTAAAAAAAGGATTTAATGTTGTTATTGGAGATAAAATTGCAATTGCACATGCTGTTAAATTTTTTGGTCCAGGCATATATTTTTATAAATCTATGAATTTTAATGACACTGACCATATTAAACGAATAAAAAATAAAAATAATATTTATGTTGTTCATGATGAGGAGTCGGGAGCCACACATGCATCAAAGAATACTTTTAAACAATTTTTAAATATTAGAAGTAGCAATGAGAATATTCAACTTATTGATAGGTTCTATACTTGGGGAAAGTTTGATCATTCTCAATGGATTGAAAGATATAAAAAACAAAAAAGTAAATTTATTTTAACAGGATCCCCTAGAATAGATTTGTGTAATAAAAAAATTTATAACAAATTTTTAAGAAATGAAATTAATGATACTAAAAAAAAATTTAATAAATTTATTCTTTTTATAAGCTCAGGAATAAGCTCAGACAAAGAATTAATTAACATTTTTAAACAGGATAAATTTTTTTTTAAGTATAAAGATTTAAAAGAAAAAAAAGATAGAAAAAACCAAATGCAAAATCTTAGAATGTATTTTAAAAGTTCTGTGCAAATGATACAAAATTTGTCAAATAAATTTAAAGGTATTAATTTTGTTATAAGGCCCCACCCCAATGAAAATATTAAGGATTGGAAAAAAATTTTTAAAAAATTTAAAGACAATGTTTTTTTAGATACATCAGACTCAGATATAACTAGTATGATAATTGCAAGCAAATGTGTTATTCACAATTCTTCTTTTGCAGGTATACAAAGTGCATTGCTAAAGAAACCTTTAATAGTTTATAAACCAAAAAAAATATCAATTCCAAAAAGAAGTTTTCCTAATAAGTTAGGTAATATAGCCAACTCAGAAAATAGAGTTTTTAAATTATTGCATGAAATATTAAACGTTAAAAAAAATGTAAAAAAAAAAAATAAAAAAAATTTTTTAAAA
>Ga0222670_1000165_pt1 | contig 31735 bp, 34 predicted proteins | sample AntAcemetagen732_FD_181148 | JGI IMG/M metagenome (GOLD analysis project Ga0222670, IMG submission 181148) | Saline water microbial communities from Ace Lake, Antarctica - #732 | ecosystem: Environmental > Aquatic > Non-marine Saline and Alkaline > Saline | place: Antarctica: Ace Lake... | reverse complement strand
AAAAACATCGTAGATCAACTGAATACTTAAACAATATGAACAATGCTTCACAAGCAGGAACTGAATAATTAGGCTACCTGAGATATTCAGCGTATATTTACGGTATAAATTAAAATAAAGGTTATGAAAGAGGCTGAAATATTAAAGTTGTTACAAAAACAGTTAAATCAAGAAGTTATATCTAAAAGTATTACGATGGCAGAATTTAATATACGCTTTCAAAGTGAGTTAAATAAAGCTGTTGATGCGAGTGGTTTAACTCGTGGTAAGTTCCTAAATATATTTCTGAAAATGACTGCATAGTGGAATACATACTAATAATAGTACTCATCGCTGCGATGGTTACAGGCCTAAGAGATTAGATAACAATATTAAAAGCATGGCCCCGGGTGGAGTTAATAGGGTGGAGTTAATGCGTCCACCCCTAGTGATATGGGTTTGATCACCTAATCCGCTCAAGCATTCCCTGACGAGGGAGCGATGGGGCCAATAATATTAATTGAGTGTAGATTTAAAAATTTAAAATAAATAAAGGTTATGAAAAAATACAAAGTAGAAGTAACGGAATACAGCACTAGATGGTACAACGAGTCTAACCTGCTTCATAGAGAAGATGGTCCTGCTATAGAGTGGGCGAATGGAGATAAATATTACCTCATTAATGATAAGCGTCATAGAGAAGATGGACCTGCTGTAGAGTGTTCAAATGGAGATAAATCTTATTACATTAATGATAAACTTCATAGAGAGGACGGACCTGCTGTAGAGTGGGCAAATGGAGATAAATCTTATTACATTAATGATAAACATTTAACTGAAAAAGAATTTAATAGTAGAACTAAAACTTGCGAAGGTAAGGTAGTAGAAATTGAAGGAGTAAAGTATAAACTATCTAAAGTATAGAGTTATGAAATTCAAAAACATTAAATTTATATAAATAATGTACTGGTTTAAAAGAAAATATACACAAATAAAAAGAACCCTATCATTCCTCCCAATTATTTGGAAAGGATATGACAGGGATTATATGTCCGCAATAGATTTATTCAAACATCAACTTGGAAGGTTAGCAACTACCTTAGAAGGCGAAACCGCATATGGTTTAGATTCTCTTTTAAAAGCCCAACGCATAAGAACCACAATTAGACTATTAGATAAGGTCTACGATGATTTTTATGGGTGTGAATATCAATCTAAAATAGAAAAAATTTACGGTGAAGATGTATATGATTTTGAATTTGAAGATACCGGTAAAGGAGATGATTCAGGATATTTAAAGCATAAATACGAATATTGGAACAATGCAGATGAAATCAGAGAATTAAATCAATTCCTTTTTCACGAATCAAATACAAAACAAAAGAAAGCCCATCGCATTCTTTGGAAATATATAGAACATAATATACAGTCATGGTGGGATTAATAAATAAAAGATTATGAAAGAATACAAAGTAAAAGTACATAATGACAGAACAGACTGGTATAACTTGGAAGGTCAACGCCACAGAGAAGATGGACCTGCTGTAGAATATGCAGACGGATATAAGGCGTACTACCTCAATGGTAAACTTCATAGAGAAGATGGGCCTGCTACGGAGTATGAAAATGGAAATAAATATTACTACATTAAGGATATACAGATAACCAAAGAAGAATTCAATAACAGAAACAAATCTTGTGAAAATAAGATTGTAGAAATTGAAGGAGTAAAATACAAACTAACTAAGGTATAGAGATTATGGGTTGGTTAATCGGGGGTATAGTTATATTAATTTGTTTTTTTATGTGGGTGGCACTTGGTGCTTCACTTACCCTCGAATTAACCCACCCAAAGATTAAGGCGGTCGTCGGATTTGAAATGTGGTCGGCGGACGAAGAGAACGAATACAATACGTTCAAATTACATTTTATTTGGCTGGCGTTAAGGTGGGATTGGGAGTAAATTAGCCGTTATGTTTTCCGTTTCAATAATTCACTATTAGGTTATAGCAATTACCACGCCCCCCGTCCTGGGGGGTACGCCTTCCATTTAATTACAATATTTAGTGTCAAAAATATAACATTATGAGCACGATAACCGAATTAACATCCATATACGACGAAATATCAGTATTATATGATAGATTAACCGATGCACGCGACTATGAGCAAAACCAATCATTATCCGCCGAAATTGACAGTGCCGGTGTGTTTCCCATGGATGAATTGCTTTATCGCATGGAAGCGCTAATTGATGACATCCACGCCGGAGCTTATGTAGGAGACGAAGAGAACGAAGAGGACGGAGATTTAGAAGAAGAAGATTACTAGCGGCCCGTTAGCGGGCCTATCGCGGCCTAATAGCGGATCGCTCCCACGATCGCCGCGGTCCATCGATGGTGCGGTATCGCAGGCAAAAGTGTTGACGGATTAAGAGATACTTAACGGATTCCCGCATCGATGCGTATATACGAATATATTATGATACGAATATTAAACTATATATTATCATTCTTTAAAAAAGACTGTTGTAAATAATATGAAATACAAGCCCGGTTACTTTGTAGATAATGTATGGTGGTGTGGGTGTGGCTCACTCAACGCTGCTTACTTAGAAAAATGTGAATGTGGAAAAACAAAACAAGAAAATAAACAAACTTACCCACAATAAAATGGGTATGCAAGATATATGGGACGCCAGTCGACCTAATGTCTACGCTAACCGTAAGAAATATTCGAGAAAAGATCGTCGCGAAGCCCGTATAGACCCTTCTGACCACGAGGATTAGAGTATTGATCTTCTTTTTTAAAAAGATTTTTTGCATCGGCAAGAGTATATATAGAATAATTTGGTTGCCACAGGTAGCCTTCGTATATTTACGTATTAAATAAAGGTTATGGCAGAAAAAAGAGGTGAAACGGAGAAACTCAAATTCGATTTCGATCAAGCTAACGCGCTTGAAATTAAACACAAAACATTAGGTTGGTATAGAGTAACATCACGTGATTTCAGATCATTCGATGGGCCTCGTCGTACAATCGCTCCCGAACAAGTAACACAAGGTCGGGTTAACTTTCCCATGATAACCACTTTATATGAAGGTCCCGTATACTTTTGGGGGACCAACAAACGAGTAGAATATAAAGACACCCAAACAATCATTAGTAGTTCTCAAATGGAAAAACTACGTGAAGTGTCTGCAAGTAGAGGGTAAAATATTTGGCTGCCACAGGTAGCCTTCGTATATTTAGGGGTTCAATTAAAAATAAAGGTTATGGAACGATTTAAAGATGGAATAAGACACTTCACATTTATTTTAATTTGGTTACTAACAATAATGCTAGCGGTATGGTTCACGTCATGTTCACCAAACGAAGATATAGATATATACCCCGAACCTTTACGTGTTGAGGAGGGTATAGCATTCCCTACCATTAATGGTGACCAATCATATATCCAGCATGTTTACCTAGATACCTTACAATCATTTACTTATACTCAAATTTATGCTGAAAGCACGGACATGGCTGAAAGCCAGAAATATAACGGAGAAAGCAATATACATGCTCGTTTCTCCACTGATTCTCATTGGTTGCTCAATAATGGTATTATCGTTGATTATCCTGTTTATTATACTTATCCTACTGCTGTTCGTTTTATACAGTATAGCCAAATTTCTGAATATAAGCCCTCTTCCCTTCCCCTTTGGACCAAACAAATGGTGGGACCTATTCCGAAAAAAGCAGTGGTAAACAACGATACTATTAAAATTTCGATGAATGTATCGTTTGATGGGGATTATCACGTTAGCGATTCGATTGCTATTGTTTTGCACGCAAGATAGTAGGGGTATATACGTATTGGTATAGACACAAATAGTAAGTAAGCTTTCGAGTTAAGGAGTCTCGAGTCTGGAGTCAATTATATTAATGGTTACATTTTATTTATGGAAAGAATTAGTTTAAAAGAAGCTGAGGAGTTTATACCCTTAGATGAAGATTTTACAAATTTGGGAGTTAGAGATGCTTCTTACTTTACTTTAGAAAAACTTGAAGATGGTTGGGAGGCTGTTAAATATTATACTTCTCGATCTAAAAATATTTTTTCCGATAAAGGTGAAGGTGATCAATGGGTTTATGTCTTATCAAATCCTACCCTACCTAATTTACTTAAAATAGGCTATACAAAACTTGATCCCGATACTAGAGCCGCACAAATATCTCGTGCTACGGGTGTGCCATTACCTTACAAAGTAGAGTGGGCTTTCAAGTGTTTTAACGGTGAACAATTAGAAGGCGAAACGCACCGCATGTTAAAAAAATACCGCGTTAATAATAATAGAGAATTCTTCCACATAACTTTAGAGGAAGCTAAAAAAACAGTAACTGAACTAGGAAAACGATATACGTCATGAATATAAATGATTTAGAAAACCAAATTAACCAATTAGAGGACTTAGCTAAAAGCTTGTCTAGCCTAAAAAATCCAATTATGGAAGGCTCATTAAATTCCTTTACTTTTCTTTTTGAAAAAGGAACAGATGGGAAAGCCTTATATGAAAGTATGGAAAAAAAAGATATCCAAGATACAATAGATTCTATGGATGAAGAATTAGTACCCCTATTTAATGAATTTGGCTACCAAGAAGGGTTGAATAAAGTAAACAAATGGAAAACACTTCTTCAAGAAAGCTTGGTTTAGCGAATTACTTATATTACCTTCAGGATACGTTGGTTGACAAGAAAAAAACAAAATGAAAAACAAAACGGTTAGGAAAAAAGAGGGGAAAGGGAAAATAACAATTTACACTTTACCATATTGTAAACATTGTCAAACATTAAAGGAGGCTCTCTCTCAGTTAGAAATTCCTTTCCAAGATGTAAATGTAGAAGAAAAATCAACGATGGGGGATTGGTTAGAAGAGAACCTTCAAACCGAATCCTATCCTATCATTTACTACGAAAGACAACCCGGAGAATACGTTTATATATTATCACAAACAAATTTGGAGTCGCTAAGCACTATTCGTATATTTACGACAATAGATGAAGCACTAAACATTCTATTAAATTATTATTATGAGATATAAAGGATTAGTTGAACAGAAATGTCAACAACTACTAAATCAATTAACCGGTATTCATTCTGCTACAAGTAGAGGCGATATGAGACAAACAAGAGAGTTAATTGAGGCAGGAAAGGAACGTGTTGAAGAAATTTTAACACTATTAAATAACGAACACCAAGATTAGATGGAATTGAGAGCTGAGGAAATAAAGGGGAATTTTGATATGATTATTCGTGGCATTGAAAAATATGTTGAGGGTGATCGTCAAAAACAATTCATTGATTTTTATAATAAATTTGATGAACGTATAGCCCTACTCCCAGCATCTCATAAGACTGCGTATCATAACTGTTTTCCAGGCGGGTACGCAGACCATGTTTTGAGAGTGATTAAAGCGGCCTTCAAGGTTCATAAGGTTTGGGTAGAGATGGGGATGGTTGAAACCTATACTATGGAAGAACTATTTGTAGCCGCTTTAAATCATGATCTAGGTAAAATCGGTTCAGCAGAAGAAACATCCGTCTATCCATCTACCGACGAATGGAGAAAAAAGAACTTAGGAGAAATGTATTCTTTCAATACAGCTATAGGATATATGACAGTCCCAGACCGTTCTTTATTTTTACTCCAAGAAGCAGGTATTCAATTATCTACTAACGAATGGATTGCGATTAAAACACATGATGGTTTATATGATAAAGCAAATGAAGCTTATCTTAAAGGTTTCATGAACGAAACCAAACCTAGAACATCTTTGCCGTTTGTATTACATCAGGCTGATTTAATGGCTGCTCGTGTTGAGTGGGAGCGTGATTGGTTACACACATTTGGGAAAAAACAAGAAATATCTAAAGTAACTAAACAAGATAGAGTCAACGCAAATCTAGTCAAAACTAGCGCAGGAAATACTGCATTGATGGATCTGGTTAAAGGATTATAATATGGGTACAACAACATTAATTATACTGATTAACGGCGGCATTCTCATATTTGGGGTTATCGTCTTTGTTATTATAAATTTACTACGAAAAAATGAAAAGTTAGAGGCTATGATTGAAGATAGGGATAACTATATCCAAAATATCTCTACTATTATGTCTGAATCTGATAAGAAGATCAAAGAAATTGATTCTAAGCAAATCTTCCAATCCGATGACGAAATAGGTTGGTTTTTTACAGGGATTAAAGAAATCCAATCACTAATCAACGATTACAATATCAACAAGTAATATGTCTGAAGAATTAACTGAAACCATTGGTGGGAAAATTCTATCTGTTCCTCAAAATGATGAAGGACCCCAATATACTAAAAAAGGAACTTTACGTAAACGTCGCCCTAAGACGAAAAAAATGTACTTTACTCAAGATACCGAAGATGCTATTATAGAGTATTTGGCTATGGAGGATGGTTTACAACGTAATATATTATATAATGATCGTATTAAATATGCTTTTTTTAAGTTAACTGAAAATATAATTCATACCTTTAAATTTTACTATACTGAAGTAGAGACAATAGGAGAATTACAACACGAGGTTACTACTTTTCTATTAGAAAAACTCCACCTATACCAACAAGATAAAGGTAAAGCCTATTCTTATTTTGGCACAATCGCTAAACGTTACCTTATTTTATACAACAACACCAATTACAAGAAACTAAAATTAAAAGCCGATGTGATGGCTGTAGATGAGGATCAAACAATTACCATTGATTTATCTAACAATTCAACCCAGCCTTTAGAGAACGAACAAGTAGCGTTTTTAGATTACTTAGTTAAATATATGGACATTCATTTATTTACTTTGTTTCCAAAACCACAAGATGCTAAAACAGCAGACGCTATAGTTGAATTATTCCGTAAGAGGGAAAATTTAGATTTGTTTAACAAAAAAGGAATATACATATATATTAGAGAGATTACAGACCAATCTACTCCACAGATTACCAAGGTAATTAAGAAAATGAAAAAGACATATGTCAAACTAATGTCCCAATATGTTGATAGTGGGTATGTTAGTATGAGATTATAATTCTTTCCTACAATTATATTTATATCCATATCATAATATTATGGATTTTACACAAGTAACTTTATTCGGTAAGAAAACTTACGCGGATCTATTAAAAGAAATTCACACTAACCAAAAGGATAAAGAAGTTCAATTACGTTCGTTAATTGAAGGTCTTAAGCCTATGGTTACTTCTGCTGGAGATGCAGTTATAATGGTTCCTCTAATTAAGGAATACATGGAACTCGCTATAAAAAACGATGACGCTTTAATTAAAATGGCGGGTATTATACAACGTGCCATGAATACTAAAATGGCTGATAGCGATGAACTATTATCTGAAGAAGATAAGGAAATGTTATTCTCATCACTTCAGGAATTAGATACGAAAGTTGTAGAAATGAAAGTAGAGGAAGTAAAGGATGCCAATTAACAATACAGCTCCTACATTAGGTAATTCTGCTCTAGGGGGAGGACCTACTACTGCCCCCTCTGTAGGTGGTAGTGGTATATTTCCTGTTAGGGTAATAGATATCTCTTTATCTGAAAACACTAATGGTAAATCTTTATTTCAAATAACTAAAAAATGGGCGGGGATAGGGGCTATAAGGTTTGAATTATTAACTAAAGGCTCCCAACCCGAAGAATTCCCTCAAGGAAACATAGCTTACCCCTTAGATAACAATTTTAAAAAACTACCTTTAATAGGAGAGGTAGTATTTGTTACTTCGGGTCCTTCTGTAAGACAACTTACTGAAGGTAATTCTGATGCTATAGATTTTTATTATTTAAACGCTACTAATATATGGGGTAGAAGTCACTTAAATTTATTTCCTTCCCCTAACGCTAACTATTCTTCAAATAGTAATACAATAAAGAACACCGATGTAGATAAGGGGTTAGAAAATAGTAGTGATAATAAATTAACTGAACCTAAACCTGGGAGAACATTTGTTGAAAAAAACAATATTAAGAATTTATGGCCCGTTGAGGGAGACGTTATATTAGAGGGTAGGTGGGGTAATTCACTTAGATTTAGCTCAACAGCTAAAGCACCTTCGGGTAGTATATATAAAAACCCATGGAGTGATGTAGGCAATGATGGGGATCCTATAACAATTTTGCGAAATGGTCAATCATCTGTAGATTTACCTATAAATAATTGGTATCCTATATATGAAGATGTTTCAACAGACGATTCATCTATTTATATGACTTCAAAACAACGCATAGAATTTGAGTTAGCTTCAACTAACTTTGCTACTTTTGGGATAGATGCACTTTCGGGTACAAATACCACACAATTATTACAAGATGTTCCTTTAGAAAATCCTAACAAATCAAATAAAGAAGCAGATTCAACAGGTAGTATTTCGGATTCTATAGAAACCCAACCAAAATTGGCTACAAAAGAAGAAACAACAACTCTACAAGGTAGCATTCTACCAGGTAGTGTATCAAATGAAAAAATACCTACCCCTAATTTAAATCCTAAAACATCAGGTTTAAAGAAAATAACTCCTAAAATTAAAGTAGAAGCTCTTATATTAAAGAAATTCGATGGTTCTTATAGAGTATATTTAAGTGGGGAAGGTTTAACTAGTTTATCAGGTGAAAGTTTAGACCCAGAACAATTATATGCTGATTTAGCAGCGGAGCTAGTAAAGGCTAGTGAAGGAAAAGAATTAGACTTTTTAGCATTTAAAGACGTACCAATACAAGGATAAAATATGGCTTATCAACCTCAATTTCCTTATGAAGGAAGACAAATAATAATAGATTCAGGTAGAGTTACTTTAAACTCTAAGGATGATACTACCTTTGTTTTAGGAAGACAGGCTGTAAGTATATCATCTGGTGGTACTGTTAATATAGATAGTAATGGAGATTTTTTATTAAATTCTCCTAAAATATATTTTGGGTTAAAAACCGAAGACACAGATCACGAACCATTAGTTCTTGGAAATAAACTATCCCAATTATTAAATAACTTAGCGGTTACATTAGGAGAGGCAGCCTCAAACCTAACAGGATCAGTAGATTCCAATGGTGCTGATATTGCCCAAGTCCAATCCGCTGGAGGTACATTACTAATAGCTGCCAACCAGTTATCAAAGGCTATTAAAACTATGAATTCAAACAAAACCTTTACTTTATAATGGCTAAAACTGATTTAAAAGCATCCGTTATAAAAACTTATAATACTACTAATAAAGTAGTAAAAAAAGTAAAGGAGGTAAATACTAAAATTATATATGGCAAAGCTCGAGTACCGGCTATTATTAATTTTAGTGATCCTATAGAAAGAAGGAATTTTACAAGTAATATAAAATCCTTTAGACAAGATCCAAGTTTAGTAAACGCCGTTTTTATATTACAAAATTTAAATAGTTTTGATTTATGTAACCCACTTATGTTTGCTGTTAGTCAAGCATTCCCTCCTGGAAGTGGAGTAGCAAACGTATTTGGAGGTATTCAAAGTAAATTAAATGATATTACTTCTTCGTTTGAATCTTTTAGTTTAGTAGATGGAGTAAAACAAGCTAAGGCTACAGTAGTTAATTCTACAGGTAATACTATACCAACATCTACTACTTTTGGAACAGTAAGAATACCCTTTGCCGATGGTAGGGTATCTTTAAATATTCAAACCCAAGACACTATAAACCCCGGAGCCTCTATAACCTTAACCCAAACTGAAGACACTAGAATAACTTCTAAAATGGTAGGTAGGGTTTCTACTGTAGTTAAGGGTGAGAATTTTTCAATAGTAGATATCAATATTGATTCTGTATTCCCACCTGATGCACCTACAAGTGAAAATGGTGAAACTAAACTAACATTTTCAAACTTTAATGTTGAATTTGAAAGTAAAATATCTACTGATATAATTAAGTTAGCCCAAGATTTAGAAAGCATTACTAGAACACTTCAATCTATTGGATTACCAGACATAGCTAATGAATTAGATAACCTCCCAGACTTTATCCCAGGGGTTGGAAAAATAAAAAAAGCCTTAAATGATGTAACCGATATTATAGATTTAGTGTCGGATCAAGCAGCTGCGGCTGCTACAGTAACAGGTACCGCTTCTAATGCTTTAGCAGGTAATTTAACAGCAAGTGAGGTTTTAAGTCGAATTAGAGTATTAAGAGATTTTTATGCTAAGATAAGACCATATACAAATTTAAATTTTGCTATAGAATCCTTTTTAGGAGACGAAATAGATAATATAAATCGTTTTTTAAGAGATGCTATACCTTACGAGGCTTTAGCTGCCATGGTAGGTTTTATCACTACATTAGGAAAAATGATAGTAGGGGTTATTAACTTTATAATTGGTATACTTAAAATTATCTCTTCTACAATTAAAGTAATTACAACTATCCTTAAAGTAATTAAGGTAGTAGTTAAAGTACTTAAAAAGTTATTTAAAGGTATCCCCTCTATAGGAACTACTGTTGGAGTTCAAGAAGCAAGTACTAATGCTGTAGGAGGAATAGAAGATGCTATCCAACAAATCCTAGATTTATTAGAAATAATACAATGGGGGGTAGATGATGTAATTGCACAATTAGGATTAACTAGATTCTACCTTTTAGAATTTATAAAAGAGGGAGCTAAACTACAAGGTACACTAGAAAGTTGTCCACAATTAAACGATTCTGGATTTGCAGGAGCTTTAGCCCAAGCAAATAGAAGTACATTTTTAGCATTACAAAACTTATTAACTACCATCCCACAACTAAATGTAGGGTATAGATCAGATACGGGTAAAGATGCTTTAGCTAGGGGTACAACTACATTTGTTATAGGAGAAGGTGGCATTTTAATTCCATTACGAGATAGTGTCTATGGGTTTGATGAATTTGGGAACCTTATATTTTATGGAGATTTAGTTTCTTTATCTACAGGAGTAAATTTTGAAGACACTTTAGGTACTGAATTTAGAAGTAAATTAAAATATTATACTTTTAACAAATTTAAAAATTCACAAAGACCCCTTCTTGAAGCCGCAGATAAACTATTTACCTCAAATGAGGTAATAGCTGACCCTAATGATGTATTTGGAAACTTCCAAGAATTATATTTAGGATATACTTTAAAAATCCAAGAAGAAAAACCGATAGGTTCAACTGATCAATCACTTATTAGACGAAGAGCTATTGCCTTAGATTCAACTGAAAAAATAGTAGCCTCTACAGATTTAACCTTTGCTAATGATCTATCTGGGTTAGTTCAAGAAATTAAGTTTTTAGTTAAAGTATTTGTAGACCAAGGAATTATAGGAATAAACACATTCGATGCTAACCCTAACCAAATCTCAGATGACGATGCTATAAACTATGCTGCTAGTTTGGGAACAAACCCCTTAGGATTAAATAACCTACAAGCAACTAATAATAAATCTTCTCTACAACAACCTTTAGGAAATATATCTGCTGATGAAAGTAATATTGAAGCTAGAATAGGAAACCAACCATTTGCATCCTCCGGAACAAATGGTACCCCAACTACAGTTCAAGGTGTACCTCAAACTCCAACACAAGGTAGTCCTGCCCAATCATCAACAGCACAGTCAAGTACACAATATAAAAACATAGACGTTTCGGGTATAGCTAAAAAAGGTATAAACGATTTTATAAACGAAACACCATCACTAAAGAAAGTACAAGATACCTTTTCAATTTTATCTAAAACATCTCCAAAACAACTAGCTGCTATTTTAAGCAAACCCGGAGCCGAAGACATAGATGAAGAACAATTAATAGCTTCTTTAAAAGTATCTATTTTAAATGATTTAGATCCTAACCCTGAACAAGTAGAAAAAGTAAAAAAACTTACTGACAAATTCTTGGAGGCTTTAGAAGGTGTTATTACATTACAATACCAATCTGAATACGCTACAGTTAATCCAAAAAATAGACCACCATTCTTACCTTATTACGAAAGAGTAGAAAAAGATAAAATCAAAATTTTCTATCAAGGTTTAATTCAAAAAGGATTTACTGAAAATGAAATCCAACTAGGTACATCCCAAGACGAAATAAAGCAAAATTATAAGATCGTAATAGACGGTACTAAAGTAACCGTAACCGAAATTAAAAGAAAATCAAAATAAATATTTATAGACATGAAATTGGACGCTTTTAGAACCATTATTAGAGAGGAAGTAAGATCCGTAATTAAAGAAGAATTATCTTTGATTATGCAAACTCCTATTACAGAAACTAAGACTGTTAAAAAACCAGTTGTTGAACAAAAAACAACAAAACCTTCATTTGCCGAAATGGTAAACGAAGAAACAGTTCAACAAACTCAAACACAAACCCCTATTGCCCCAACCGGTAACCCAATGTTAGATATTCTAAATGAAACTGCTGCTGCGGGTGAATGGAGAAATCTAAATGGAGGATATAACTCATCCCATGCTGCTGGATTCGCAGGTGGTATGTCCGGAGGAGCTACTAAAGTAGTAGATAGTGTAGATCAAATGTTAGCTGGAAAACAAGGAGCAACAGACATTACCCAAGTATCAATTGATGCTGTACCTGACTTTTCAGGTGTAATGGGTAAATTAAAAGAAACAGGTAAAATATAATGGCGTACATAGTAAGAAATGTTGATATTCTAGACCTAAATCCTAGTACGGGTGTAGGTATATCCTTACCCTTCAATGGTCCTACAGGTATCAATACAACTTACACTACTAGAGATGCTATTAAATCTAACCTATTAAATTTTATTTTAACAGGTAAAAAGGAACGCGTAATGAATCCTAGCTTTGGTTCTGGGGTTAGAGATTTACTATTTGAACCAATAACAGAAGATATAACGGATCAAGTAGAAAGTTTAATTTTTGGAGGGGTTGAACAATATTTTCCACAAGTGCAAATTAGAAGTTTAACTGTTGATTTAACACCTGATAGAAATACTATAACAATATATCTTAATTATTCTATAATCAATACGAATATAGAAGATGAATTACAAATCAACCTCAACACATAATGGCAGAGTCTAAACAAATACAATATCTAAACAAAGATTTTGATGGATTCAAGCAAAAATTGCTTGAATTTGCCCAAGTTTACTACCCAGATACTTACAACGACTTTTCAGAAACATCTGCTGGGTTAATGTTAATTGAAATGGCTTCATATATTGGAGACGTTTTATCTTTTTATGGTGATAATCAAGTTCAAGAAAACTTTTTAGAGTTTGCTAAACAACGAGATAGTTTATTAGCTTTAGCTTATAACCATGGGTATTTCCCTCAAGTAACAAACGCCGCTACTGTTGATGTAGACGTATATCAAACTATACCCGCTACTATTGATGGGGGTTTAGTAACACCTGATTTCAACTATGCTATGATAGTTGAAGAAGGAGCACAGATTCAATCTGCAAACAATACTTCTGTATTTTTTTATATAGAGGCCAAAATAGATTTTACAATTTCAGGAAGTGGAGATCCAACTGATATCTCCGTATATTCATTAGATTCAAGTAATCAACCAAACTTCTACCTTCTTAAAAAGAAAGCAAGAGCAACAGCCGGTGATTTAAAAACAGCAGATTTTACTTTTACTACACCTGAAAGATTCTCTACAGTACAAATAGAAGATACTAACATTATTGAAATAGTTAAAATAACAGATAGTGATGGTAATAGGTGGTATGAAGTACCTTACCTTGCTCAAGAAACTATTTTTGATCCAACAACTAACATAGCTCAAAACGATCCCGAACTATATCAATATAATGAAACTACACCTTACCTTTTAAAAATTAAAAAGGTACCACGTAGATTTATAAAAAGATTTAAAACAAACAATTCCTTAGAATTACAATTTGGACCTGGAGTTTCATCTAACCCTGATGAAGTAATTACCCCTAATTCAGATAATATAGGTTTAGGATTACCTTACGGTCAAGACAAACTTACAACCGCTTGGGATCCTGCTAACTTTCTATATACCAGAACATATGGTTTAGCTCCCTCAAATACTACTTTAACAGTAGAATATTTAACAGGAGGTGGAGCTACATCAAATGTTACCGCCCAATCCTTAACTATCTTATCAGATGGGAATATAACATTTTTTGGAGATAATTTAGATTCTATATTACAGGATACAGTTAGAAATTCTTTAGCATTTACAAATACCAAACCCGCTTTAGGAGGAGGAGATGGAGATACAAACGAAGATATTAGGAGAAAAGCTATAGCTCAATACCCAACCCAATTACGTACTGTAACAAAGGACGATTATGCTATTAGAGCTTTATCTTTACCTTCAAAATATGGTATTTTATCTAAAGTATATGTTACTCAAGATAACTCAATATCACCTAATGTATCTACTCCTGAAAGTTCATATGATACTAATGCTTTATCATTATATGTTCTTTCAAGAAATAGTAATAATAACCTAACAATAGCAGATCCTGCCTTAAAGAATAATTTAACTACTTATTTAGGTGAATATAGAATGGTAACGGATGCTGTTACTATTAAAGATGCTTTTATTATAAACATTGGGGTTAATTTTGACGTTATAATACAACCTAACTTTAATAATAGAGTAGTATTAAATATTATCATAAACGCTTTAACAACATATTTTGATATAGATAAGTGGCAAATAAACCAACCTATCTTAATTAACAACGTTCGTAACGTAATTGACAATATAGAAGGAGTTCAAACTGTTAAAAAACTAGAACTTGTAAACAAATCTGGAACTGACAGTAACTATTCAGAATTTGCATATGACATTAATGGAGCAACTATAAATGAAGTTCTATACCCATCATTAGATCCAAGCGTATTTGAATTAAAATTCCCTACTACAGACATACAAGGACGAGTAGTAACAAACTAATAAACAATGGCAGTATACAAAATATTTCCTGAAAAAGATGCTTTTATCTTATCTAACTACCCTGCACAAAACACAGGTAGAGATGAGGTATTAGAGGTTTCCAATATAAATGGTATAAACCAACTATCATCTGCTGCTGGCGATTTACCTGCCGTTAGACGTGCGTTAGTTCAATTCAATACAACGGATATAAACAACGTAGTTACAAATAAAATAGGCGACGCGTCATTCCAAAGTAACTTAAATTTATACCTAGCAAACGCTGGAAACTTACCTTTAGATTATAATATCGAAGCATATGCCGTGACACAGTCATGGGATATGGGAACAGGAAGAGTAAGCAATTCCCCTAAAACAACCGATGGTGTATCATGGTCTTGGAGACAAGAATCAGGTTCGGGAGCATGGGCAACAGAAGGTGGAGATTGGCTCACAACAACATCAGGTTCACAAACATTTACCTATACAAGCAACAAAGATATCTCAATGGATGTTACTCCTATAGTTCAACTATGGAATAGTGCTTCAATTGACAATAACGGGTTTATAGTTAAACTCGACGATAATATCGAATTTTCGGCTTCATACGTTGAAACTAATTTTTTCTCCGTAGATACCCATACAATATACCCACCTGAGTTAGAATTTAAGTGGGACGATTCAACATATTCAACTACGTTATCTGCCTTAACATCAAGTGATTTTGTTTTAAAAGTAACAAACTTAAAATCTGAATTCGAAGATACAAGTGTATATAAATTTAAATTAAAGGCTAGAGATACTTACCCAACAAGAGCATTTCAAACATCATCTGTTTATTTAGATGCTAAAGCTTTACCTACATCTTCATATTGGGGTCTAAAAGATATCAAAACAGGAGAAATGGTTGTAGATTTCGATACCACATACACCAAAATATCAGCTGACAACGATAGTAATTACTTTACAGTTTACATGGATGGTTTACAACCTGAAAGATACTACCAAGTAGTAGTTAAAACTGAAGTTGAAGGTGAAACACTAGTTATTGAAGATAAAACAAATTATTTTAAAGTTGTAAGATAATGGCTAGCCAAGAAGTAAAATTAGAAAGGAAAGTATTTGGGAAAGTATCCTACCCTAAAGTGGTAGATACTAACTTTTCTCAACTAGTCCAACCTCAACAAACCTTAGTTATTGAAGAACCCCTATCAGTAGCTGAATTCTTTGACGAATATAATAGATTATTTTTCGATATACCTCAAAATGGTTCTAACGGAACACATGAGGAACTAGTTAAAAGAAGCTCATCTTACCTAGGTATAACAGGACAATCAGAGGAAACACAAGCCCTTCTTGACGAAATAAACAGTTTAAGAGCTCAATTACTCTCAGCTCAACAAGAGGTAATAAATCTTAGTTTAGATATATAATATGGAGCAAATTAGTGTCTCAAATAATTCTCCGGAATCTTTAATCCCCCAAGACTACACTACAAAGGATATAAACTTATTAAATGAGTATTCCCTTAGTAGAGAATTTGGTGCGGAACAAGATGTGATTGAATTTCATATATTTTCAAATTCAAACCAATTATTAAACACTAATTACGATTTTAAGAATTATTCTGTTTTAACTACAACAGATAATAGCTCTTTAACTAATACTTTATCTTTAGACCCTGAACGTGATACAAAGGGTGCTGGGTATACTTTAGGTAAATTTAATACTGGATATTTCTTCTACAGAAACTTATTTCTTAGCTCAAACTCAACAAGATTCTTCATTAAAGAAATCTCAGGAGATAGAACTGAAATAAGAATATCTACTAATGATATTTCATACAACGCTTTAGGTACATCTTATTTTAACTATCTAGTAGCAAAACAAGCAAAAAGTTTTTATTCAGATTTCCTTTTAAACTTTGGAAATAACAATACTGTAATAGGAGTAAACTCTTTATTAGATACATCTAATGAAGCAGAACCTAGTTTATTTATTAAATTATATGAACCATTACCCGCAGGTTATAACTTAAAAGATACCTTATGGGTTGCAGAAGAAATATCTGACCCAATATCCTTTAATGTAGATATCCAATTTACATCTGAAGAAACAGAGCAAAAAAATTATTTAAGAGGTCCAAATACAAATATAGAGTTAAACTCACAAACTAACTTTACAACTAAGTATTTTAACGTAAACGAAATACTTGATACAACACAAACCTCTTCATACCAACAAGTAAAATCCTATTTAGAGGAAACTAGTGTCAATATTAATATTGATCACGAGGATTTTTCAAACTTTGTACATTTTTCTTCTGCTGTTGAGAGATTAGAAAACTTTAGATATAAATTAACTTTAATTCAAAATTACCAAAGCGATTTAAATTCACTTAAAGGTATAGATGAATTAACAGATGATAGTTTTGTATCTGCCTCTAAAGCAACTATACAAGACAACATAGATACATTAATAGAAAAATTCGATAATTACGAATATTACTTGTATTTTAATTCAGGATCAAAATCATGGCCCAAATCAAACGAATTCCCTCCCTATGATAATTTATCTGTAAACGATACAGGTTCATTGTTTTGGTTAGGATCTGCTGATGAATCTAGTGATTATTATGGTGGTCAAGTATTATCTGCTTCCTTATACGATACAGAAAATAGAGATTATATTTGGAATACTTTACCTTCATTTGTAAAAGATGATCCACAAAATCAAAACCTAGAATTGCTTGTAGCGATGCTAGGACAACACTTTGATTACATATGGACTTACACTAGAGCAATAGGTGATTTACAAATAACAGATAACAGACCTGATTATGGTATATCTAAAGATATGGTAGCGGATTCGCTTCGTTCTTTAGGTATCAAATTATATACAAGTAACAGAACAAACACAGATATATTCACCTCTATCTTAGGACTATCTCCATCAGGGTCACTTGTACCAGATACAGGATCTTTAAGAGTAGAAAACTACATATCAGCTTCAAATGAAGTTATATCCTACGATGATGTAAATAAAGAAGTATACAAACGTATCTACCATAACTTACCTTACCTACTTAAATCTAAAGGTTCATATCGTGGTTTAAGAGCACTCTTAAATTGTTTTGGTATAGCTGATGATATTTTAAGAATAAATGAATTTGGGGGTAATAAGAAAAATGAAAGAAGAGTAACCCAATACTTTGAAAAATCTAATCGAATATTAGATACTAGGGGTTCTAGTTCATTAGAAGTACCTTGGTTACCAACATTAATGCCTATTGTTCCTGATTTTTGGGAGGAAGTAGATAAAGATTGGAACGATATAGAAGGTTGGTGGAACGGTATTTTAGCTGAGGATCAAGTACCGGATACAATTGAGTTTAGATTTAAAACTAAAGATATACCTTCTGCTAGTCATTTTACTCAATCTATATTCCAAGTAAATAATAGTGATTCTTCTTCACAATTTGGATTGCAACTATTATATCCTTCAGAATCTATAGCGGACTTACCAGGTACATCCTTCAATAATTATGGTGAACTAAGATTCATACTCTCAGGTTCCCAAGGATATACTTCTACAGATCCTATTTTCTTACCTTTCTTTACAGGTAGTTTTTGGGATATAAAATTAGACAGAAGTCCAGCAGGCCAAAATTTAAATAGTAGTGGTTCACTAAATACTACTTATGAATTAATAGCTAAATCAGGGCAATACGATGGAAATAATAATTACATTGACTATCAATCATCTTCTAGCTTAGTAATATCGGCTTCTACCTCTGCTTCATACAATGAAGCTTGGAACACTTATACCTTCACCTCCGGTAATACTCAACTTCATGGATATTTGGGGGGAGCTAGTAGTAGCAACGTCATAGCACCTGATGGTGTTATATTTGATGGGTATTTCCAAGAATTTAGATATTGGATTACAAATTTATCTCAATCTACATTTGACCAACACGTTTTAAATCCTACATCTTATGTAGATAATGATATAACATCTTCATATTATAATTTAATATATAGATTACCGTTAGGAAACTATAATGAATTTTCAGGTTCTGATGGGGATAATAAAATTTATACTGTTCATCCTTTATCTACAGGTTCATTTGCTCCAACAGCCTCATTCTTAGGTACAGGTTCTTCTACTATAAATTATGGAATTATAACAAACTTTACAACTGAAAGTTTTGTAACTTATAGCAATGTAGATTTAATGCAGGGACCTGATGCTGGAGCTTTTACATTAAATGAAGCAAAAATACGAACAGAAAATAACCCTATAGTATCAGGATCTACCCTATCTCCTTATATTAGTGTTCAACAAAAACTAAAAAATGGATATACTGCTGATTTGGATAATATTGAAATATCTGTATCCCCTCAAAATAGTATAGATACTGATATAGTTAACCAATTAGGATTTTTTGATATAGATGAATATATAGGAGATCCTAAATTAGCGGCTTCGGGGTCATACCCTAAACTAGATGAATTAAAGAAGTTTTATTTTAGAAAGTATTATAAATCACAAAACGTATATGATGTAATTAAGTTATTATCTTATTACGATAGTTCTTTATTTAAGATGTTAAAGGATTTTATTCCTGCTAAAGCATCACTGAGATCTGGTTTAGTAATTAAACCACACTTATTAGAAAGAAACAAAACAGAAAAATTCGAACCATCTTTTACCTATATAGACCATTCAGGATCAATTGATATGGTTAGTATAGAAGGTTCAACTCCAATGGGAGTACCTTTAGATACAACTTATACAGGAAACGTAGCGATACCATCCGGATCTGGAGATACAATCACAGCTTCATTTGTAGTTTATAACTTTACAGATAATGTAGAAGCATTTACCGGAGAATATAGTGGAAGTGAATTAACAGTTTATTCACAACCTACTACTAGTATGGTAACTGAAAAAAGTTTCTTTAACACAGAAACCGAATATAGTACTTCACTATCGTATTCTGCTGTTCCATTTTTACCTACTTTAAATAACGTGTTAGAAGCTAGAAAATCAACCCAATATATGGATATTGATTATTCTTCAAATATAGTCACTCCTGTTAACATAGGATTTATTACAAGTAGATCATTTGGGCAAATTACAGAACAGGATACTCCATTTTTAGATGCTCCTATTCAAGATAGTAACTATACATTATTGCGTAGCGTAAATCCAAGATATTTAGGTAGTAAAAATACATCAGCAAAATATAACGATTATACTGTAGGAGATAAATCATATGGTCAAACTGCTGCCATTGATTTAAATTCACTTAAGTTTGCTTATTTCTCTGAAATAGTAGAAACAGGCTCACTATTCCCTGATCGTTCAAATGTATACTTAAAGTATCTAATTGATGGTAGATCTAACGTTACGGAATTAACTCGTAAAAATGAGAGCTTATTTGAATTACAAAATATATTCAATTCAAACAAACAAGCAAACATTTCATTAGACAATAACCAACTATATTCAGATCAAAAATACCTAGATGGTTTAAAACCTATATCAGCAGGTGGGTTTAGATACTTAGCATGCTTACAAAACCCAACAGGTAGTAATGTTTTAGTATACAAATTCACATCTGGTTCGTTAACTACAACTACAAAAACAGACTTAAAGGAATTACCTGGAAGTTTAGGTGGAGAATTTGTTAAAATATCTAACTTTACTTTAGGTACAATTAATATTCAAAGTGGTAGTAACAATGTATCTGTAGGTGGATATCCTGCTATTACATTAACTAGAAATACTCCTGTTAATCAATCTACAATTTGGTGGGATAACGATTTAGTAGTTAACATTGAAGGACAAGTTGAAATGGAATTAAACATTCCTAAAAACACCTCAGCTTCAATAGATAGTATTACATGGAACCCCTTTGATGGAGCCTTACCTTTAATATCATCTTCAACTGATTTAGGAGATTTTGCTTTATTAAGAGCAACTTACCATGTAACTAATTCTGTTACTTTACCTAAAAATACTAATTCAACAGAAGCATTATTAGACGATTCCCCATCTGCCATGGGTGGGTATTTTGAAACTATTTTCCCAACTCCCCAAATAGTAAGTGCTTCAATTAACATAGGAGCAGAATCAGCTAAATATTCAGAACCTGAATATACTTATTATTACCCTTCAGATCCAATCTTAGCTTTAACTTCAAGTATAGAAGATAGAGGAGATGCGGATAATGGAAATGCTTTCTTTTTAAGGAACAACACAGGATCATTTAATATACTTACAGCATCCGTTTCAATGTCTTATTGGTATGGAAACTTTATACAAACATCATCTGTACAAGAAGGATATCCTGTTGTAGATGAGGAATTTGTAATTCAACAAGGCGATTTATTTAGATTCTACGACTCAGCAAGTGGGGAGTTCCCTAAAGAATTTGAAAGACAAGTAAAACGTGTTAATACTGTATTTAGAGACGAAGTAACTAATACAAGACGTTTAACAGTTGAATTTAATAGAGATATACCTGCAAGAGCATGTGACGATTATGGAAGTGTCTCCTCACCTGAAGATGCTAGACAAATTGGTCATTTTGTTATATTGAGAAAAACATCCGATGAAACCAACATCGTGTTAGACTTTACAAAACAACCTGGACAAACATCAACAGGTATTGTTTTACCATCAGATATACCAAAATCCCTACAAGAAAGGGCGGGTAATATCGTCAAAGAACTAAAATCACAGAACTTAATATCATAAGAAATAAAAAATACTATATTTATATACAACATTAATACACTATGGGATACTTAAATAACACTACCGTTACTGTTGATGCAATTCTCACCAAAAAAGGGCGTGAGTTATTAGCTAGAAACGACGGTTCTTTTAGAATTACACAATTTTCATTAGGAGATGATGAGATTGATTACACTTTGTACAATCCAAACCACCCATCTGGGTCAGCATTTTATGGAGAAGCTATTCAAAATATGCCTATTCTAGAAGCATTCCCTGATGAAACACAAACAATGAAGTATAAGCTTCTTACCTTACCAAGAGGTACAGCTAAACTTCCTGTATTAGAATTAGGATATTCAACTATCACTCTAAAACAAGGTGCTTCATTATCTATCACTGCTCAAACATTAAACTACCTAGGTACAGATTCAACATTTGAAGCTAGTGGTTATGTAGCAACTATTGGGGATTCTAGAACTTTATCTAAATTCGAAGGTGTAGGAGTAAATACAGCAAATGCTACTCAATTAAATTCAACTAGTACAGTTGGTACAAACGTATCCCGTACCGTAATTGGAACTACGATTAATTTAACAGCAACTACTGTAAATACACTATTCGGTACCTCAAACACTTTAAACACAATTCTAACCGTTACTGGTAGAGATTCAGGAGCAAGATTAACTGTTCCATTGAATATCACTAGAGTAACATCTTAAGATAATAATATATGAGCTTTGTAAGTTTACAATCAAGTGATTTTGTAGTAAGTGCGGACTCTATCACATCCACATTGTGGACAGGTGGTGCCCCGATCTTAAACCAATTCTTTACTTCATCACAAACATCATCATTTAATACTTTCTTAGATGTTTACCAAACAGGATCTTTAAGATCAGATGCTGAAGTACAATTTTCAATTGCCTACGGGCAAGTAGAAGGGTCAGGTTCTGCTCCTTATAATAACCTAGTTACAGGAAGTTCACCTTCTAGAGTAACATATGGTCAATTTAGAACATTAGTTAACGGAGACGAAAATACAAACTTCAACTTTGGAGTTGGAAATACAGATTCAAGTGATGTTTATGTACTAAACGTTAACAGAGCAAGATATAAAGAAAAATTATTCCCTGGAACCTTTAACTTAGTATTATCTGGATCAGATGGAACAGAAGTATCTCGTTTACAATTAACAGATAATTCAAAAGACATAACTACATTAACTTATACAGACGCAGGTCGTGTATTTGATATTGTAAGTGGTACAAATGGTAGCGCAACTAACTCTACACCTGTATCTGCTTCAACAGTTACTCCTGGGTATACACCTTCAGGATCATATGGTAAATTTTTACCGGATGTAGGTTTAATCTTACTTAACCCAAGAGCATTACAATTATCTGCTTCATTAGGTGGAGCAGGATTAGTAATAAATGGAGATTTAACTAATGATGCCTCTGTAGCTAACCATAGTGCTTTATTTGAATCAATTCAATTAGCACAAACATTTTCACTTAATTCTGAAGAAACTATAACATCTGATTATATATTCGTAAGGATTAACAACTCTGATTTTAACTACTCAACTAACCCTTCTATGATAAGTGGTAGTGGAGAGTTTGTATATTCAAGTCTAATCAACAACCCACAAACATTTGTAACAACAGTTGGTTTATACAACGATTCAAATGAGTTACTATCAGTAGCTAAATTATCTAAACCGTTAGTGAAAGATTTCACTAAAGAAGCACTAGTACGTGTAAAATTAGACTTTTAATGAATGAGTTTTGCATACAAAAAACTAAATCCATCTGACGTAAAGTCTGTTCCCTATGTTGCTAATAAGCAATATGAGTTCTTATCATCATCATATGAGGCAGAAGGAATACAGACTTATATAGGGGAATATTTCCCTATTACAACTGCAAATCCTTTTGATCCCCAAAATGATAACCAAACAACAGACGGAAATTATAGACGACTAATTTATGAATCAATTCGTCATTTGTATTACCAAAACTACGTTACAAAATCTTCCTTAGATCAAGAAACAGAATCCGAAGATTTAATATACCCTAAGAATGTAGGTCAGTTTTGGCACTCATCTTCATATGATAACTTTCTACAAAACACAATGGTGTCTGGGAATTTTAACCAGAACCATAGAAGTTTTCCTTATTTTGAAAGTATAGAATATAGATTTGATAATGTATCTTCTTCATTATATGGTACTGCTATATACTTTATAGAAAATGCTGCTAAAATTAGAGTAATTTCTATTCCTAAAGACATATATGGGAATGGAGTACAACCCTCTACTTTTGAACTAGCTGGAGACAACTTTCTTATCAAAGATGATGGTCAAGGAAACTTATTTGACTATGCTCCTGTAATATCTAACTATTCAGAACAAGTATACTCAGGAGATGCCTATGGGTATTCAGGAGATAATTCACTTTTAATTCCTGTAGGAAATGTATTTTATAATCAGGGTATAGCTGTAATTACAAATGTAGATTATATTTGCTTTATAGAAGGAAACCCTGTAGCTAGAAACAATTATATTGAAATATTAAATACCCAATTAGATAAAACTATTTTAACGTTAGAAGATGATTTTGATGATTGTGGGTTTATATTAACGGGTTCAATAAATACATTTGCTAACCCTGGTTTTACCTTCCCTGACTACACGGTTAGCTCTAGTGGTGATTTAATTATTACTCCTAACGAAACAAGTGTTGTACCTGGGGAATACCAACTATATTATAACGTAGAAAACAATTTTGGGCTAACAAGCAACACAGGTTCAGTAGTATTAAGATTAACATCTGAGCCATTAACTTCTAATATCTTATCTTTAACAGAATCTTGTTATCAAAATACAGGAGATATATCTGCTTCAGTAACATTCTCGGTAGATCAAGGTGTTCCACCTTATAGTTGGTCAATAGACAATACAAATTATACCCCTATAACCGATCTATTCCAACCAATAGTATCGGCTTCAATATTTCCATCACGCTCTGTTGTTCTATCAATAAGAGACATAGATGGTACTATTGTAACACAATCCCTTAATACTGCTTTCTTACCTATAGATGGTAAATTATGGCAAAATGACGTATCATTCTGCGGTACAAGCGATGGATATATTATAGCGAGCGCAAGTGGCGACTTACCTATTACTGCGTCTTTAAGCGCCTCATTTAACGGTGGTGTTGAACTACCAAATACAATGAGTAATTTAGAGGTAGGTACTTATACTGTATACTTTAAAGATGCTAACAATTGTACTACAACTTCACAAATTGAAATAACTAAAACTATTCCTGTAACAGCTAGTTATGTTTCTGAACATATAGATTGTTTTGGAGGCTCAACAGGTCAAATTTATTTATACCAAATTAATAGTGAAAGCTTAGAGGAAAGAGACCAAGAATTATACTTAACAGGAGGTACAGAGCCCTTTACTTATGAATGGACAGGACCAAATAGTTTTATAACCACTTCACAAGATATTATAAATGTTCCTTCTGGCACATACCTATTAAATATAGAAGATGCTGATGGGTGTTTTTATGGGTTTACGTTTGATTTAACTTCTTCTGAACAAATATTATATACAGCTAGTATAGATTATATTTCAAGTGCTTACACTAGTTCATTACTTATATCTAATTTAACCGGAGGTATAGCCCCTTATAGTGTTACTGCTTCTACCTTACTTTCAAATTATTTTTTAGAAGTTACAGAAAGCGGTACATTCTCAATTCCCTTAATAGCCGATGAATTAAATGCAGGTTCATGTAGTGTTTCTTTAATAGATTCACTGGTCTGTAGTTCGGTTACTTCAAGTGTAGAAATATTTGGAAGAACTTGGGAATTAACAGGCTCAAATTGTGAAGATGGAACGGGTAGTTTAATTGGGGAACAAGTTGGACAACGTACCTTAAACTTCTATACAAATGAAGAAACAGGGTCAGAATGGGTTACTGTAACGATCCGCTCAGGTAGTGAATCACCAATAGAACTAGCTACATCAAGCAGTTTAACTGGTAGTTTAACATGGAGTTACAATGATACTTTATATATAGACATATACACAGGGTCGAATGATAATTTCTATTTAAGAAGGGAATTTAGCGGCTCAAATTGGGAAGAAACAGGACCTGCTAGTATAACCGGTAGTGAAATTACATCTTCTACTATAATAGTAGGTAATGCAAATATGGTACACTTTGAGGAAAACTTAGATGTTTCTCTAGCATTCGGACCGGATTATGGAATTAAATCATTACATTTAACTGCTAGTAAAGCAAATACCGAAAACTTAACTACAAACATTAACTTTAAGTTTGATAAACAAATACCACTATCTAAAATTAGAGATAATTTTACAGGTAGTGCTTCAAACTTAATATTAACAGGTAGTGATGGAAGTGGTTCAAATTTTATAGCTCGTAACGACGAATTTATAGATATAGAATATGGTAATACTGGAAGTTATATAGGGCCCAATAAATTACTCTTTAGAGAAGACTATGCTTTTGGTAATATCATAAACACAATATCAGGATCAAGCGTAGAATATACTAGTGGATCCATATGGAGTGGATCAGTTTCTGCAAGTATATTTGGTGGAGAAAATGCACAATATTTTACTCAACGTACGGATAAAATATGGCTTTTAACAGCAGATGTAGATAATATTGGATTCTTTGAAGCTTATTCATATACTGATGCAGATCAATATACTAATGATCCTATAGGAACTAGAACAAATACTACTTATACTCATAGGGAATATAAAATATTTGCAGGTTCTCAAAGAATGGAAAATGATCTTATGTATATAGGAATTATACATGAGGATGAGTTTGCAGAAATGCCTTTACCTGCAGGATTAGGTGGGGGAGAAATATTTAATAGAAAACTTGAAAACTTAAAAGATGTTAACCGTATCTATTATTTATTCATGTCACCAATAGGATCTTCAGATTCACAGGCTGAATTAGATAGTAGAGCAATAGCAGTAGGACAATACTTTATAGATAATGTAATATATGGCTAATACAGGCTTCATAATAAATAATACAGTAAGACAATTCTTTTCTACAGGACCTGACTCAGGTAGTGCTGTAGCGACGGGATCTGATGTAGATTTAACTGTATCACCATTTTCAGCAAGTTTAGAAGATACCGATTACTATAATAGGGCATACGAACCAGATTTATGTGAACCCGGATTTGAAACTTGTGTTGTACCTTTATTAACTAGTTTAACAACAGGATCTCGTAGGGGAAGATTTGCTATAAATTACGTAACACAATCTTCTTTTAATTTTCCTATTAACATAACAGCGTCGGTATCTAACACCCCTGACTTTTCAGTTAGTGAATCATTTTATGCTGCCACAGGTAGTGGACCTATTCCTGTTTCTTCTTCATTTGTAAGTGGAACTATATATTTTAGAGCATTTATGTCTTGTAGTGGACCAGATCCATCTCCAAACTCAGATCCTTTATCTTTTACATATGACCTTTTACCCCCTCCTTTAGAGGCGGGTAGTGTAAATGTTGTATTTAAAAACAACTACTCTTCTACTATGGAAGTTTTACTTCGTAGCACTAGAGGAAACGCTACTTATAGAATCAGTCCTGGACAATCCGTAACTTATGATTATAGTACATCACCTGACCCTGGTGCTTGGACAGCAACAGGTCGTTCAGAAGATTTAAATATTACTATAAAAGGAGGAGCTAGAAGCGCTTATGGAAATTATGTTCAAAGAGTAACTAATGGTGTAGAAAAAGAAACATATACAACTGGAGGAGGGTTTAATAGTCCTAGTAATAGAAATGAAAATAGTTCAACATTTGCCGCTGATAAAGGATTAGGTTTTACTATAAGACAATTAGTATTACCTAAAAATGGTACTACAACAACAACCACTTTTACATTACTAACAGTACCACCACCACCTCCACCAATCCCACCCCCACCACCACCAGGACCTAGTGGACCACCACCTGTATATGTACCTCAACCAACAATTAAGTTTGGTTCAGCTATATTTGATAGTGAGGAAGCAGCATGTACTAATTTTAATGAAAATTATAGAGCTCAAACTTACTATCAATTTGGCAATGTCTTATATTTAAATAGAACTGATGCTTTATCTAGTACTAGAGGTACATTCCCAAATACTGAAAACTATATATTATATGGTGATGGAACTTACTATGTAGTTAATAAAGATGGTAGACTACAAAATACAGGAGCGTGTAGAAGACCTTCTATAACACTATCAACATTTAGAGGTGCTTATGCTACTCAAGAAGAAGCCTGTGCTAGACAAAAAGTAAATGGTGGAAATACTACTTATGAAATAGGTAAAATTAGAGTATCTGGTAGATTTCCTATATATGAAGGTGTAAATGAAAGAGGTGGTAAAAACGCTATAGTAAGTGGAGGAAGAGTAGTTGCATATGAAACGTGTGGAACTGAATTAACTGACGTAACTTATAGTTCAACTGGATTTGCTTCTTCTTATGATTTAAATAACCCTTCTACTATAAGCCCTAGACTTTTAAACTATATTTGTAATTTTAGCGGAACTGAAACATACTCCATAGGTCCATCAGGAACAGTCTATTACGGGTTTAATTATAAAGGAGGAAAGTACAAATATGTACCTTTAACCTTTAATAGATGGTATAAAACCACAGACGGATCTTTTGTAAGTTTTGATCGAGGTCAAGTAACTGGAACTGCTAACCCTTGTTAAAAAATAAATTATGGCGATAGAAGTAGGCCCAAATAAAATATCATTCAAAAACAAATATACTGTATATGAAAATGAAATCATATGCACTGTATCGGAGAATGAATTTAATATGACACAAAATCCAACTATCTCAACAGATAGTTCGGGTTCACTACGCGATTTCGCTACGGGTTCTAACTTTAAACCTTACGTTACTACAGTAGGGTTATATAATGATAACAACGAACTACTGCTAGTGGGCAAATTTGCTCAACCACTACCAATGTCTGATGTAACAGACACAACATTCGTAATACGATATGATCAATAATTACTGGACAGACTTGTCCGGGAAAGTTTATAACGAAATATCCGATTTCCCGGAAGGTACCTTTGGCTTTGTATATAAAGTAAAAAATACATCCAATGGTAAAATATATATAGGAAAAAAAGTACTATATTTCAATAGAAAGAAAAAACTAACCAAGAAAGAACTAGCCGAAATTACATCCCCAGGACGTAAGCCAACTACTAAAGTAGTACAATTGGAAAGCGACTGGATGGATTATTGGGGTTCATCTAAAGACTTAATAGCCGATTTTAAAAAACAAACCGGTGAAGGTTTTGAAAGAAAGATACTAAAAGAGTGTCTAACTAAAAAAGAGTTAACATATTGGGAAATAGCCCATCAACTTAAAGAGGATGTCCTCCTAGTTGAAAGCTATAACGATAATGTCTTAGGTAAATTTTACCGAAAAGACGTGGTATATTAAATAAGGGTTCATATATTTACCAATTATGGTAAACAATGTTTTATTAGGGCTGGTTAATTCAATACTGGGGAGAGGTTCTGCTACCGCAAGGGGCAACCACTCCTACCACTGTCCTTTCTGTAACCATAAAAATCCCAAACTCGAGGTTAACCTTATACCAAATAAGAAAAACGAGAACCCTTGGCACTGCTGGGTTTGCGATACTAAGGGAAAAACGTTACACACTTTATTTAAACGACTGAAAGTTGTTCCTGAAAAGTACGCTCAACTGAACGATGTTCTAGGGACAACAGTAAAGTATGAAAGTTTACTTGAAAATGTCAAAGTTGAATTACCTAAAGAATATAAGCCTTTACATAGTATAACAAAATCCGATTTAATAGCGCGTCATGCGTTGGTATACTTGAAGAACCGCGGTTTAACACCGCTAGATATACTCAAATACCAAATTGGCTACTGTGAAACAGGTCGATTTGCTAACAAGGTGATTATACCTACATATAATTCTGAGAGTAAGTTAGATTATTTTATAGCCCGTGCATTTGACAAAGAACCATCAAGAAAATACGATGCACCTGTCTCAGATAAGAATATAATTGGCTTCGAAAATATGATAAACTGGAATGTTCCTGTAATATTATGTGAGGGAGCCTTCGATGCAATTGCAATAAAACGAAATGCTATCCCACTATTTGGTAAAAACATTTCAGAAAAATTAATGAAAAAAATAGTTACAACTAGTGTAGACAAAGTCTACCTTGCCTTAGATCAAGACGCTATCAAAGCGACTTACAAAATAGCTGAAAAGCTCCTCAAGGCAGGGAAAAAACTATTTGTAATTGAATTAGAGGACAAAGACCCGGCCGATATGGGATTTGTCCAATTTACAAACAGAGTACAAGGGGCTACAGAATTCACATTCCCTGACCTGTTTAAACTCAAATTATCTTTATGATATTAAGAAAAGCAATATTCCCAAAACAGGAATATAACAAGAATTTCACCCAAATTACCACAAATGATTCTCGTTTCTACGAGGATGGAGACATAACGTACCCATCAGTAACTTACGTTTTATCGTACTACCCTAAAGGAAAGTATTTTGAAGAGTGGCTTAAAAAAGTAGGCTATTCCGCAGATTACATTGTAAAAAAGGCAGCCTCCGAAGGTACAGAAGTACACAATATGGCTGAACGTTATCTACTAGGTGACGAAATCAAATTAATGAAAGATGGTAGACCCATATATGATTTAAGTATATGGAAAATGTTTCTACTCTTTGTAGACTTCTGGGAAACTAGTGGAGCTGAATTACTTGAAACAGAAATATTCCTATATTCAGAGACACTTAAAATAGCAGGTACTTGTGATATAGTATGTAAAATTGATGGAGAGTTATGGGTATTGGATTTAAAAACATCTAACCATTTACAAACCACATACGATTTACAAACAGCCATCTACTCAAGATGTTTTGAAGAATGTTACGAGCAAAAAGTAGACCGTGTAGGTGTATTATGGCTTAAGTCAAAATCACGAGGTGAAGATAAGACAGGTAAAAAAATGAAGGGGAAAAATTGGGAAGTATACGAATCTTCTCGTACAATAGATGAAAATTTAGAGATATATTCTCACGTACGTGCCCTATTTGATTTAGAAAATCCTGTATTGAAACCTTTATCACATAAGTATCGCACAGTAGCCAAAATGGGAGTGTCTTCCTAACTTACTTTTCGTATATTTATATGTAAAACATATAAGTGATAAAATTACGACACATAATCTTAGAGCAATCCACTAATCCTAAAGCTCTTATACTTGCTGGTTCCCCAGGGGCCGGCAAGTCTTCATTCATAGAGGGAGTAAAGGATGCTCTTATATTAAACGTAGACGACTATTACATGCGTAATTTAAAGGACTTAAATGTGTCTTTAGATTTAAAAAACGCAAGTGCTGAAGATAGAAGTAAAGCAGCTAAAGCAATGGCGGCCGCAAATGCTGAATTCCGTCCTATGTCTCGTGAAATTATATTAGGTAAGAAAAATTTTATATTAGATGGTACTGCTGCATCAACCAAACCTACCTTAGAGCTTAAAAAACAACTAGAGGAACTAGGATACGATATATTAATAGTATATGTATTTGCTTCACTGGAAAAAGCATTAGAAAGAAATGATGTACGATTTGACAAATCAGGTGGTAAAGACCGTAGTTTAGCCCCAGGTATTGTATTACGTACTTGGAATAGTGTAACTCAAAACTACGATTTATATCGAAAAGAATTTGGAAATGACTTTGTATCTGTAGTTAACGATAAAGCATTGGAGAAAGGCGAGCCTATGAAATCCTTAGAAGATTTAGTAGACAAATATCTTACACCATATGCCCCAAAAGACACTAAACCTAAAACAGACAAGGAAAAAGAAAGAAGTGCTGCCTCAAAGGCAGAACTCGAAAAACAAATAAATGATTTTATAAATCTAAATAAAATAGAGGATATCAAATCAAGCTCT
>Ga0222670_1000149_pt1 | contig 33118 bp, 37 predicted proteins | sample AntAcemetagen732_FD_181148 | JGI IMG/M metagenome (GOLD analysis project Ga0222670, IMG submission 181148) | Saline water microbial communities from Ace Lake, Antarctica - #732 | ecosystem: Environmental > Aquatic > Non-marine Saline and Alkaline > Saline | place: Antarctica: Ace Lake... | reverse complement strand
TATGGACATCCCAACCCAAGTAGTTTTCACAAGCTTCAGATAAAATTTTCTGAGTTTTTGAAGCATTCATCACTACATGATGCTCAAAACCATTATTGCAAACATAACGCATTAACTCCTGCAACTTATCAACTTCGGCAACAGCCCTGGTTCCAAAAGTATTTAGAGGATCATCTGTGAGTTTCCCCTCTCCAAAATACGCTTTGATTTTTCCAAGGTTATCATCTGTAGAAATTCTTCCAAATGTGAGAGCACTGGCAGGTGCCCTTCCGTCAAGAGCCCCATGTGTATGTTCTTCACCTACAATCGTTCCTAAGATAGGAGCTGTACTCAACTTAATATCAGGTAAAAAAGATTTAGCCCAGTTACCACAATGAAATAAAACACATTTATTTTCATCTGTATCGTAATTATTATTCCAGTCCACTAAAGCGCTTGGTGATTTTGATGCTAACTGCATAGCATACATTGTCAGAGTTCCTGTAACATCAACTTCACAAGCACTCGGTAACATATTTTCACTCATAATACTCATTGAAGTGCATACATTGCAGCCATAATTCTCTTGTACGCTAGTCCAACATTGAATAGCTGTAGCATCTAGTTGATGCTCTTCTACAAAATGATTGAGAACCACATCCATTGTCGCTAGTTGGAGTAATTTATCATCTGGGGTAAGATTAGTATCAGCATAAGATTTAATTTTATCCATTGCATGAGAAACTTCTTTATCCTTAGCGGTTAGTTTTTTCGTTCTACCTAGGATTTCAGATAAATCAATCGTTGTGACGCTAATACCATTTCTTTCAAGAATTTTTTCACTGTACCTCACTGTATTGAAAGCATTAGGTCTGGCTCCAATAGCACCAATACGAACTCTACTCATTCCTTTTACAACTCTGCAAACAGAAACAAAATCAATAAGTTCTTTTTGAAAATCTTCTGAATTTGGATGAATAACATGATTATTGGTAAGAGTGTATTTGATACCATATTGATATAAATTATTGCATACTGATATTTTACCACAGTAAGCATCACGTCTATTTCTCACTTCAAGTTTATTAAGATCGTCTGGATAGGCTTGAACAAGAACAGGCACATTCAATCCTGATAAACGAATAGTATCGGCCACACCTTTCTCATCACCAAAATTAGGAAGAATAACTATAATACCTTCAATTTCATTATTATGCGATTTAAATAATTTTGCACATTTTTCAGCATCTTGAAAAGTTTCAACACCTCCTAGTTTTGTATCATTGTCGTTTAGTAAAATAGGTTTAATTTTGTGATTTTTAAAAATTCCTAATAAATCATTTCTGGCTTCTGTTACTAAATGGTCAGGAAAAAAATTCCTATTTCCTATTATTATTCCCAATGTGGATGTATTCATAACTATTCCTCTCGATGCAATATCTTTATTATAAAAATTTTATTTACATAATTATATAAAATTAATTAATTTTCTTAATACGAATGTACTAGTGAAAACCCTTAGTTAATCAATTATTCTAAATATTAATATAATGTTTATCTATTATTTCTTTCCATGTTTCAAAATTTACATAAGATTTCTTATCCACGGTAGGAAAAAATGACTTAGTTTCCACAGCGTATTTCTTTAAGTCTTCAAAATCATTCAATACATTTGAGGATAACAAACCTTTTAATAATGAACCATAGACCGACATATCTGCAAACAAAGGAATTTTGATTTCTTTATTAGTTAAATTAGCAATTAGTTGAATTAAAAAATCATTATTACTCATGCCACCTTCAATAATAATTTTAGATATATTAATATTTTCTGAATCTTGAAGATATTCAAGATAAACAACAATTTGATAAGCTACTGATTCAAGTGAAGCACGAACTAGATGTTTATAATTAGTTGCGGCTGATATGCCATAATACATTGCTTTAGCATTGGGTAGCCAATATGGAGCACTTAATCCTGCAAATGCCGGAATTAAATAAACTCCTCCATTATCAGGAATTTCTAATGATATTTTTTCCGATTCTTCAGGGTTATTGATAATTTTTAAATTGTTTTCCAACCAAGAGATTGTAGCTCCAGCAAAAGCATTGAGACATTCATAGGCAAACATTTTATTACCTTGGTAAACATAGGAAAGAGTAGTGAGTGCATTATGAGAAATTTTTAAATTATCACCAATATTAGTTAGTATGTTACTTCCTGTACCTAAATTAATTCTCGTGTCCGCTATATTGAAACATTGTGTTGAAAAAAAAGAACCTTGCGCATCCCCTATAACTCCATGAATATTAATTTCCTCATCAAATATTTTTTCAAAATTCGTTTTTCCAAATTTTGATCCACTTTCTTTCACCATGGGGAGTTTTACTTTATTTAAACCAAATAATTTTTTTAAATCATCGTCCCAATTTAAGTTATTGCAATTAAATAAAAGTGTCCTCGATGCATTTGTAACATCTGTAGAATATTCTTTACCATTTGTAAGTCGGTACAATAAGTACGTATCCATAGTTCCAAATAAGGCATCGCCTTTCTCAACTTTATTTTTAATACCCTCTTCATTATCAAAAAGCCATTTTAATTTTGATGCAGGAAAGTATGTATCTAATTTTAATCCAGTTTTAGAATTTATTAATTTTATATTCCTATCTTCTTTAGATAATTCATTACATAATTTTTGACCTCTTCTGCATTGCCAGACAATAGCTTTGCGGAGTGGTTTCCCAGTAACCCTATCAAATACAACAAATGTTTCTCTTTGATTAGTAATGCTAATAAATTCAGGTATTTTATTTAAGTTTTTTTTTAGATCTTTTATTATGGAGATTAAATTATTATAAATTTCATCAGCATCGTGCTCAATATAACCATTTTCTGTATAAAATTGTTCATGTTTTTTTGAAATTTTATTTATAACTTTTAAATCATTGTTAAATATAAAAACTGTTGTGGATGAGGTGCTTTGATCTATAGATAAAAAACTCATTTATCGATCATAATTTTTGCAAGTCTAGATAATTTTTTAGGTTCCATATCATAGTAATCCAAGACTTCAGATTGAGACCCATTGATCATATATTCATCAGGAATTCCTAGTATTTTAAAATTAATATTAATTTTTTCTTGAGCGATTATGCTTGCACACATCTCTCCAAGCCCTCCATAAACGCTATGTTCCTCTAATGAAATTAAAACTTTTGCATTACTAATTGCTTCTAAAAAAGTATCTTTATCGAAAGGCTTTATTGTATGCATACTAATTACCGTAGCATTTAAACCTTGTTCTTTTAAAATCTGACTTGCTAAATAAGCCCTTTGAACCGTTTCCCCAGTTGCTATAAAAGCTATTTCTTCACCTTGATTAATAATTATAGCTTTACCAATTTCAAATTTTTGCCCTTCTTTATGAAGATTAAGTGTTGGTTTTTTTCCATATCTAATAAAAAGAGGTTTATCGTAATTTAAAGATTTTTTAATTACTTCAGAGGATTCAAAATTATCAGCAGGTGAAACTATCGTTATATTGTTAATTGTTCTCAAAACTGCAAAGTCATGAATAGAGTGATGAGTAGCTCCTAGTGACCCATAGCTTATGCCAGCACTTATACCTACCAGTACAACAGGTTGGTTAGAGTAAGCTATATCATTTTTAATTTGTTCTAATGATCTAGCCGTTAAGAAACTTGACGGCGAAACACCAAATACTTTTTTACCAGCAGCTGCTAATCCTGCGCACACTCCTACAAGATTTTGTTCTGCAATTCCTACTTCTATTATTTGATGAGGAAGTTCTTTGCCAAAATTGACAAGTTTACCTGATCCTCGAGAATCACTGGTTACAGCAACGATATTTCTATTATTTTTGGCTTCATTTAAAAGCGTATCCGCAAATACCTCGAGGTTGGCTTTTCCTATTTTATTAATCATATTTAGCTATCTCAATATTGATTTCATTGATCGCATTGGTAAATTCTTCATCTGTAGGCACTCTATGGTGCCAGGAAACTATATTTTCTATAAAACTCACCCCTTTACCTTTTATAGTATTCGCTATTATAAGGTTAGGTTTATTCTTTTCAAATGGAGTAGAGCTTAAATTTTTATCTAATAGCTCTAAATCATGACCATCAATTTCTTTAATATGAAATCCAAAAGATTTAAACTTATTAGCTATAGGTTCAATTGGATTAACTTCTTCTGTACCTCCAGTAATTTGTAAATTGTTACGATCAATAATGACAACTAAATTATCAAGTTTATATTTACTTGCTGAAGAGCAAGCTTCCCAAATAGAGCCTTCCGAAAGTTCACCATCTCCCAGTAGTGTGAAAACTTTAAATTTTTTTTTGTCCATTTTATAAGCCAGAGCCATTCCAACTGCTACAGAGAGACCATGCCCTAAAGCTCCTGTATTATGCTCTATGCCATTTATTTTTCTTGTAGGATGCCCAATAAAGTGAGAATTAAATTGATTTAATGTATTTAATTCATCGCGTGCAAAAAAACCTTTATCACATAGAATAGTATAAAGAGCTTCTACACAGTGACCCTTACTTTGAATATACCGATTTCTATTAAATGAATGAAAATTTTCTGGAGTTATATCTAAAATATTATTGTATAGAACATTTAAAATATCGATGCATGATAAACCGCCTCCTGTGTGTCCTGCACCAGATTTATAAATAATTTCAAGTAAAGTTTTTCTATATTCTAGAGATTTTTTTTTTGAATGATTATTCTCCATAGTTAGAAACAAATCTATTCCTAGTGCTGTGAAAAAACAATATTTATTAATTAATCTTGAAATATCTATTCTTTTTAAGTTTTTTCAGACTTTTTTGATAAATTTATTTCTTAGAATTTTAAATTAATTATTTTATGATAATAGCATGAATATTTTTATTTTTGGCGATTCAAACAGTTGGGGCTATTTAAGTGATGGAAAAGGTATTAGATGTCAAAATAGATGGCCAGTAGTGATGCTTCAAAATTTACAAAAAAATCAAAGCAATGTTACGATGAGCGAAGATTCATTACCTGGGAGAACAACTGATTTGAATGACCCTCAAGAGGAAGATTTTTTAAATGGATCAAGTAATTTAAAATCTAGTATATTGGCCCAGTCCCCAATTGACCATGCTATTGTTATGTTAGGAACTAATGATTTAAAAAATAGATTTAATAAGAGTGCAAAAGAGATAGCAAAATCCTTAATACTTTTAGCTAATATCATTCGATCAAGTAAAGCAGGTAAGGAGGGGTGGCACGATGAATACTCACCGTCACTTTCTATTATTTCTCCACCAGTCCTTGGTGATCAGACTAATAACCCTAACTGGAATGATGAAGGTTTTCGTAATTATGGAGAGTGGGCTGGAGGTTATGAAAAATCTAGAATCCTTGCTGATGAAATTCAATTGTCATGTAATGAAAAGAATATCCATTTTATTAATTCTAATAACTTTATTAAATGTTCTAAAATAGACCCTATTCATTGGGATGAAGAGGCTCATCTTGTATTTGGGAAAACTGTTGCTGATATCTTATCGACAGAAATTTTTTAAAGATATTTCTTCTATTTAAGCTATGGTAAAATAATGAGTGTAATCTATTCATACTTTTTTTTAATTATAGCTGTAGTTTTTGGAACGGCTTCTAATAGTTTTGCAAAAAGTTCAGAAGGTTTTACAAAATTAATACCATCCTTAGCAAGTGCTATAACAATTATTTTATGCATGTATGCACTAGCTAATGTAATGAAAAATATTCCAATGGGCATTACTTATGCTTCTTTTGCAGGATTATGTATTTTAGCTACTTCTGGAGTTGGTGTAATTAGATATGGTCAAATTCCAAATCTATCTTCAATGTTAGGTATGTTTTTAATTATTGCAGGAGTATTAATCGTCAATTTATTAGGAAAAACTTCTTAAATTAGTTCTCAATTACCTTTGTTTCTAAAAACATAAGTCCCAGATAGTGCGATAATAGTACCACCTATTACTGTAAATAAATCAGGAACATCGTTATAGAAAATATAGCCTAGTATTATCGCCCAAAAAATAAGAGTATAATGGAAAGGTTGAATAATACTTGCACTAGACTTACTTAGAGCGATTATTTGCAAATATAAACCCACTGAATAAAAAAATCCTACTCCTATGAAGAACGGAATAAATTCAAAGGTGACAGGTTGCCAAAAAAAGACACATAAGGAAGCCATAACAATTATTCCTGTAATACCTGAATATAATAATGATGTTTCATTTTCATCTTGTTCTGAAACTTTTCGAGTTACTACTTGATAGAGTCCCAAGAAAAAAGCTGCAGATAGAGGAATAAGTGCTTTGAATTCAAAAATTGATAAACCTGGACGCATGATTATTAAAACCCCTAAGAATCCAATAAATATAGCTATCCAAATTTTTGCAGTTACTTTTTCTTTTAAAAATATAATTGAAAAAATCACAACTATAATTGGAGTTGATGCTGCTATACTATGGGCATCGGCAAGACTTAGATATTTGAAAGCAAGAACAAATAAGCCAGATTCTACAATAGATAATATACTTCTTAGTATCTGCATTTTCCAATTGTAAGTTATATAAAATTTTAGATTATTTTTTCTTCGAGATTCTATAAAAGATAAAAACAAAGTAAAAGAGTATTTAAAAAAAAGAATTTGAAATACTGAATAGTAAATTACTAATGTTTTTTGTATTGCGTCTAGAAAAGAAAAAGAAAGATAAGCCGCAATAGCAAATAATATACCTAGATTTTCTTTTGATTTAAATAAAGCAAACATAATGTAGAATTTTGGTTTAAATCTATCAAAATGCAAATGTATATTATTGGGACTACTATAAAAAGTATCTAAATGAACATACTTTTATTTTGTTTTACTTATAATTTCTTCTATGAATTTATCTAGGTCATTCTGATTGGGAAATTTGTCAAGTAAAGGTTTAAGAATTTCATTTACAATAGGCTGACCATTTTCATGATGCATAAGCTGATGAATAGTTCCAAATAGGTAATCGGCGGTAAGTTTTTCTGACATTTTAAAAAGTTCCTTTCAAATATTAATTATCATCGTCATCATCTTCGTCGTATTTAAGTTCATCTTCACCGTCTCCATCCTCAAATTCTTCATCTATTGCCTTAATATCTTCATCTAATTCTTCTACAGTTTCATATTTGTCCATTATAGGGAGTAGTAATTTATCTAATACCCAAGTTTGCTCATCTTCTACTAGAGTTTTAATTGTTTCTTGCAACGATTCCATTGTCAGAGGTGTATCGGCCATAATTTTTACCTTTCAAATTATAATATTAATTAATAATTAGAGATTTTTATCGTAAAATTACCTTAATTACAAAAACAAAAGCATTGATTATAATTGTTTGCATTGACGCATATAAAAATATTAATAATCACTCTTTTATTGCTTGGATCTAGCACTATGAGCGCGAAAGCAGATAATGCTGATAATTTGCACGATTATTGTTCTGGATATTTAAGCGAGATTTATGGAGCCTTAGACGCCATTGATGATCCTTTGATCAGGTCAAATATTGAAATTTTTTTTAATGAAAATTTTGAAAACGCAAAATACCTTAACTATGATTTATATTATGATATTAATTTAGCACAGTTTGTAATAGATCCAGATAAACAAGATTTAAAAAAACTTAAAAAAACTAATTATCCAAATTTTGAAATTATGATCCTCAATTCATATATTAATGACTTTCTTCTCGATTCTCCTAAAGGAAATTTTTGTCCATCATTTGGTGATAATTGTAGTGAGTCTTCTTTTGAGATCTATTTTAAAGCTGCTGAAGATTTTGCTAAAAGCTGGGGTTTTCATGATAATCCTTATGATTTTCTTCATAATGAATTTAGAAGTAATCAGTGTTACAGTTATCTCAATACTGAAATTGAAAAGAGCTCATTTACAAAAAATCTTAATGTTCTAATTACACTTTTACTAAAGTAATAATTATAATACTAAATGGATTTAATTATAAATTTTAGATCAATACCCTTATTTATTAAGGTGAATTATTGATATTAAAAAAGTAATATTCTTTTTAATTTGTTATTAATTTTCTCTTATATAAATCTTATAATAATTAGTTTTCTGGCAGCTACAATTTTACCTTTTTCATCGGAAATTCTTCTATCAGCTATGGTTGCTACAGATAATTATAATTTGATTCTACTTTTAATATTTGCAAGCTTGGGAAATATATCAGGTTCAATTATTAATTTTATCTTAGGAAAAAAAATTTTAATATTAAAAGACAAAAAATGGTTTCCTGTTTCACCAACTCAGTTAAGTCGAAGTCAATTTATTTTTAATAAGTACGGTGTATGGTCAATATTACTAGCATGGGTGCCAATAATTGGTGATCCTATAACTATTCTTTCCGGAACATTAAATGTAAATTTTTTTAAATTTTTATTATTAGTTTCCATCTCAAAAATATCGCGATATATCTTTTTGATCTATATTTTACAATATTTATATTCTTAATTTAGATGATTAATAATTTTTTTAAATTTATATTTCTAGATATTTATTCCAAGATAGCTTAAAATTAAATAATGAAATGTTTCTTTTTAATTTTAATTTTTTTTAATTTAAATATTTTATACGCGGATCAAAATGACCCAGATTTAAATGATCTTTTCAATAAGCTTCAAATGGAAGAGTTTGCTAATGATCAAGAGCATATAGTAAATGATATATGGAGCAGATGGGGCTTGATCGATGATGATTATGCTAAAAAAGCTATGGATAGTATACCTTTGTATTTTGCTTCCCAACAATACGAAGAGGGAATTAAAATATTAACAGCAATTATTAATCAATTTCCTAATTTTTCTGAAGCTTATAACAAAAGAGCAACAATATTTTTTATGATGGGTGATTATAATTCTTCAATGATAGATATAAAAAATACACTAGCTCTTGAACCTAGGCATTTTGGAGCTCTGGATGGAATGGCAAGAATTTTGACTTATTATAAAAAGTACAATGATGCGATTGATGTTTACAATAAAATGAAATTATTAATGCCTTATGACGCAATGTTAGATTTAAAAATTGAAAGAGTAAGAAATAAAAATTCCATTAGTACTTAGTTATTAGATAATTTAATTATTAATTACTATTCACATAACTCTAACTTATCAGGCTTCTAATTATTTAATCGTTTGATCAATTATTATTATTGGTGGAGGATAGGAGGATCGAACTCCTGACCTCTACGCTGCCAGCGTAGCGCTCTCCCAGCTGAGCTAATCCCCCATAAAATTTTATCAATATTTTTGTTGTATTATCAGTAATTCTATTGCAACTCTGAATCTTTGTAAACACTTTGTGATATATTAGTAACACATGTTTTTCTTTCTCTTTATAATATTGATCTGATAGAAAAAAAATTAAATTGGAATTAAAGAACTTATAATTTTTTTAATTTAGTCCATTTACTTTTCATATTTGAAGACTTGATGCATGTTTCAACAAATTTCATTCCATCAATTCCATCTTCAATATTTGGAAAAACTGTTGATGTAGTATTTATTTTGTTAATTTTAATAGCAATTTCAGAATAGATATTAGCAAAAGCTTCAATATAACCTTCGGGCATTCCTGCTGGCACTCTAGAATACTTTGCTAAATCTAACATAGAGCCCTTACCCATTCTTGTAATTAATTGTTTTGTACTATTTAATTTTGTAAACCAAAGTTGGTTTGGACTTTCTTGACACCACTCTATAGAACCTCTTGTGCCATAAACCCTGATAGACAATGAATTCTCATTACCAATAGCTATTTGACTAGCCCATAGAATAGCTTTAGCATTTTTTTCTAAATTTATTTGTACTTGCGCGTGATCATCAACTTTTCTACCAGATACAAAGGTATGCAAATCAGCACTAACTTCAATAGCTTTTAATCCTGTAATAAATTTGCACAAATGATAAGCGTGAGTTCCTATATCAAGTATACATCCTCCAATCCCAGCTTGTTTAGGGTCAGTTCTCCATACTGCTTGTTTTAATTTTGTTTTTTCTACAGGAGTTGCCATATAATCAGTCGCATATTTGACTTCTACAAATCGAATTTTCCCAAGTGATCCGTTAGAAACCATTTCTTTGGCTTGATGAACTAATGGATATCCAGAATAATTATAAGTTATAGCGAGTAAAGCTTTTGATTTTTTTGCTACAGAAGCTAGTTTTTTTGCTTGAGCAATAGTAGCAGTCAAAGGTTTATCACAAATAACGTGTATATTTTTTTTTAAAAATTCGATAGCTATTTCAGAATGAGAATTATTAGGAGTAACAATTGCTACCGCCTCAATTTTATCTTCTCTTAAAGACTCAATCTTTGCCATTTCTTTATAATTTGAATATATTCTTTTTTTTTCAATTCCTAATTTAAGCCCTGATTGGAGAGACTTTTTAGCTGTAGAAGAGAAAGCCCCCGCAACTAGATCATAATTACCATCTAGTCTGGAAGATAGTCGGTGAACATTCCCAATAAAAGAACCAACTCCACCTCCAACCATTCCCAATCTAATTGGTTTAATAAAATTTTTATTCTTAGGTAAATATTTTTTCAAAATATATGTTTGTTATCTTTTCTTTGTAGTGTCTAAAATTTTTGGGTACGGGTATCCAACCCCTAAAAGATCTTTGAGTTTTTTATTTCCTTTTTTTATGACTTTCATATCTACGCTAGCCAATTGATCCTCCATAGGTTTAACAAATTTAGGAAGATATTGCCCTAGTATTCCAACTCTAGGGGTTTTAGTTTTATTAGCACCAGCTCCGTGCCACAATAGTCCTGTCATAAGCATTACTGATCCAGCTTTCCCAGTTGTTTGTATCATATTAGGCCAAAATTCATTTTCTTTAGGGAAATAACCTCTTAATTGAGTTCCAGGAGCTACCATTGTCGCTCCATTCATTTCAGTATAATCATCTAACATTATATTAGATTGGCAGTTCATTATAAAACTACTATTGATATTGCTTGGGAAGCTTTTTAAATTATACATATCCCAGTATGGGTAGTCTAAATGAGGAAGTTGAGCTTTGTCCCCCGGTTGTTGTATCCTTGCCGCAAAAGAACCTAATTTCATTTCATTTCCAAGAATGATTGAAAATACATCATACACCAATTCGTGTTGGACTAGTTTTCTAAATATTTCGTGTTTGTCTATTAAGTTCCAAACATGATTAGTTGCAGAAAGAACTGACAATGCATCTTTTTTATTAATTGATGGCGATCTAGATTTTGCTAATTCAATTATAGCGTCTCTTGCAGTCTTAATGTCTTTTTTTGAAAAAACATTTTCGGCAATATAATAGCCTTTTTCCTTTAATAGTTCATTTGCAATTGACTCAGCATTAAACTTCATATGGAAAAATAACACCATATTAAAAAATAAAAATAATTAAGAATCTCATTTTGATATCTTTATGATGTTTTATTATAAATAAATTATCTTTATATTATTTTTTTAGTCCGATGAATTAAAAAGATACTTTTTAAGATTCTTGCTCAACTAAAATAATCCCTCACTAATATTCTCATTGTTTACCAATATTAACTTAACATTTTAGTACTAATAGGAATTTTTGCAAACACAAAGTAGTTCATTAGTAAGGTATTTAAAAGTATCTACATGCTAAAATTATAATTTAATTCAAATTAATTTTGTTATAATAAATAATGTCTAGATTAACGATAAGCCAAAAAGATAAAAAATATATAAAAGAATTTACAAAAAAAATTGGCAATAAAAAATTTATGCCATCTTTACATCTTCAGAGGTTACTTAATAAATTTAGAGTTGGTATTAAAGAAAATAAATATGTTCTTCATTTAGATAAAAAAAATTATATTTTAGCTTGTCTGCCTAAAAATAGGGGAGAAAAAATTATTTTGGATAGAGAGTTTAAATTCAAAAGTTTAAAAGAAGCTGAAATTTTTGTATTTAAAAAAAGGTTTAATGAATATCTTAGGTTATACAGATAAATTTAGCTACAAAGTTGGAGAGAAAATTCCCTGTAAAGTAAGCTCGATAAACAACAAAGACTATAAAGTAGATTTAGTAAAAATAATTCAAGGTGATATAAATTCAAAGGCACCTGACTATAAAGTTAAAAAAATTAATAACAGATTTTTTTTTAAAAAAACATTTAAAGGTAGACATCAAGTACTTAGAACTGGTTCTTATGGTCAATTAGATATGGGCCATAAGGTCAATAAAACAAATCTACTTTTAAAATTTAGTTTTTTGCCCACTCTAAATAAAATCCAAAAACAAGAATTACTATGTTCTTTTGATAAAGAAAATTATTTTTCAATATTTTTAATAAAAAAAACCCTTTATCTTTCTATTAATGAAAATGAATATTTAATCTCTAAAAATATAATATTTAATCAATGGAATAATATAAATATTAAAATTAATAAAAAAATTATTATTTCAAGTATCGGGTCTAAAAAATCTACATCAAATAAAAAATTTAAAATTAATTCTCAATTAATTTTTTTTAAAAAACTTTTAATTAGTCGTGGCAAAAGTGAGAAAAATGCTAATTTTTTTAATGGTAAAATTTCAAATATTCAAATTATTGATTTAACTAAAAATATATATGAACTTAATTTAGATTTTTCAAAAAATATAGAAACCCAAAATATTAAAGATACTAGTAGACATAAAATTCATGGTAAACTCTATAATCATCCAGCTAGAGGCATTAAAGGGCCTATCAATTCAATAGATGTCAAATCTTGGTCTTCTCACCCTGATGAATATAACGCAATTCACTTCCATGAAGATGATATCACTGATGCAAAATGGAAGGATGATTTTATCTTTACTGTTCTTAAGACTTTTATAAGCGGGGTATACGCTTTCAGGCTATATATCAACTCTGATAATGAATTTTTTGTACCATTTGTTATATTGCCAAAGAAAAACTCAAAAAATAAACTTTTATTTTTATTGCCAACCGCAAGTTATTTAGCATATGCAAATAATAGGCTAGGAATTGATGTCTCAGAAACTGAACTTGTAACAAATAGATTAATTGAAATATCTCATCAAGACCATTTTCTTCAAGAAAATCCTGAGTTAGGTTTATCTTTTTATGATGTGCATACAGATAATAGCGGTGTCTACTATTCCTCTAAAAAAAGACCAATTATCGATTTCCAACCTAAATTTATTGGTAAACTCGGTGGTAAAGACTCGAATGTCTGGCAGTTTAATGCTGATACACACATATTAGGTTGGTTTGATCATTTCAAGTTCAAATATGATGTTTTAACGGATCATGACATTCATAGTAAAGGACATTCTATATTAAAGAATTATAAAACTTTAGTAACTGGAACCCACCCTGAATATTACAGTTTAAATATGTTAAACGCTCTTCAAACTTACGTAAACAATGGAGGTAGAATTATGTATCTTGGAGGTAATGGTTTTTATTGGAGAATCTCTTTTGATTTAAAAGATAATTCTGTAATTGAATGCAGAAAGTCAGAGGGAGGAATAAGGGCTCACCCACCAAAACCAGGAGAGTATTTTTCTAGCACCACCGGTGAATATTCTGGTTTGTGGAGAAATAATGGTAAACCTCCTAATGAACTAGTTGGAATAGGGATGGTGTCACAAGGATTTGACTACTCTGCTCCTTATTATAGAACTAAAAAAAGTTATAATAAAAATTTTGATTTTATATTTAAAGATATGAAAAAGAAAAAAAAATTTGGTGATTTTGGTTTGTCTGGTCATGGTGCTGCTGGATTGGAGCTAGATGCAGTTAATAATGAATTGGGAACCCCCTCAAATACACATATTTTAGCTTATTCTAAAGATCATTCGGATATTTATCTTCTTGCTCCTGAAGAAATTTTAGATCCGGTACCAGGATTAGGCGGAAGTGAAAATGAAAGAATACAATCAAATGTTGTTATTCATCAAAATAAAAAATTTGGTGGCTTCTTTTCTGTTGGTTCAATAGCTTGGGCGGGTAGTATGGCTTGGAACAATTACAGAAATGAGATATCTCAATTAACACTTAATGTTCTAAAAAGATTTTTATCTAAAAAGAAATTTATGAAAGATTGATTATTTTAAATCTTGAGGTTTCAAGCTGGAAATTAGCTTACCTTTGGGTTTAATACTAACCATGTCCTTAGCTGCTAACATTGCATTTAAAATAGACTCTTCAGTAGACTGAACAACAGCTTCATAAAACGTGTCAAAAACCTCATCATTTAGGTACTCAAATTTATTCATAGCTCGATCAATTTGAGGAAGTTTTTTTTTATTATTAGTTGAAAGAGCCAAAAAAATATCTCCTGAGTTATTTCCACCTGGAGTACCTGTTCTTCCAATTCCGATAGCAGCTCTTTTAGCTAATCTTTTGAGTTGATGGGGCAGCATTGGCGCATCAGTGGCTATAATTACAACTATAGAACCTTTCTCTTTTGAATCTAATTCTTTGGTATTAAGAAGTCTATTTCGAGTAATTTGTATTCCTAGGTTTTTCCCTTCAACTGTAAACCATGGTCGTATTCCATGATTTGCTTGAACAATTGTAGCTAATGTATATTTGGTTTTGTTGATTTTTACAATTTTAGAAGAAGTACCGGTCCCCCCTTTAAATTCATAACAAATCAATCCTGTTCCACCTCCAACATTTCCTTCTTTTATTTTTCCAGTTTTAGCATTACTAAATGCCTGCCAAACATCATTTTCAGTTATAGGTTGTGAGTTAATATTACTTAAAACCCCATCATAGGTTTCTGCAACAACTGGCATTGCCCACAAGTGGTTCTCAGTCCATTGCTTTTTATAATTTTTAATCATCCACTTAGTGGCAGTGTGATGCACGATCCCTATATTATGGGAATTAGTCAAACATATTGGTCCAACAAAATATCCACCATCTTTAATCCAATGTGTCCCCGTCATTTCGCCATTCCCATTTAAGGAATAAAAGCCAGCCCACACAGGAGATGGATTTTTTTCTCTACCCCTTGGCAGTAAAACTGTTACACCTGACCTAATTAAACTGCTATTACTTGCATTTGGTTTTTGACATATTGTCTTATATCCAACTAAAAAATCTTTAATGTCAGTAATTGAGTTAAATTTACCAGATGGTAGATGAGATTTAAATAAGCCTAGTTCTTTTGATCTAAGTGTCATAATTTTTTTGACCTATAATAAATTCCTAGAGCAGCAACTATTAAAGAAAAGATAATCATTAGTGATGCTATTGCATTTATTTCAGGCTTTATTCCTCTTCTCATAATACCATAAATAAATACAGGTAAAGTAGTAGAATCTACTCCTGCTATAAAGTAGGTAATTACTAAATCATCCATTGATATTATAAATGACAAAAGAGCCCCGCCCATAATACCTGGAAAAATCAATGGGAATGTGATCTTTCTAAAAGTATAAATTTCATTACCACCTAAATCATTTGAGGCTTTTTCTAATTCATCATTCATACCTGCTAATCTTGAGCTCACAACAATAAATACATAGGAGCATAAAAACGTACAATGCCCAATTATAATAGAGTAAATACTAAGTTTTACCCCGACAGTTACAAAGTATATGAGTAAAGAAATTCCTAGCACTATATCGGGTATAATCATTGGTAAATATACAAGCGCATTATAAAAAGCCTTAAATCGAAATTTGTATCTCACCATTGCTAAAGCCAGACAAGTGCCGATAAAAGTTGAAATTATTGTAGTTGTAGTAGATATGATTATGCTATTTTTTAACGCATTAAGTAGTTGATCTGTTGATTCTAAGTAAACAGCATCTTCGTCTAATTGAGTATTAAAACCAAAAATAGATTTATACCAATCAAATGTGAATCCATCCCATATCATCATATTAATTACATTTGAATTAAATGAGAGAAATATAACTACTAATAACGGTATGTATATAAACATAAAAAAAATAATTACATGAAAAGGTAAAAATTTATCTTTTAAAAAATTAAATAATTTTTTCATATTTTGATAAAATTTTGACATAAAAATATAGTAAGGTAACTACTACTATCATTAATATAATTGCTAAACATGCACCAAAAGGCCAGTTTCTTGATGTTAAAAATGATTGCTCGATTATATTTCCAATCATCATTACTTTGGCACCACCTAAAAGATCAGGTACAATGAAATTTCCTAAACTTGGAATAAACACTAAAATTGAACCACCCAAAATACCAGGAAAAGATAAAGGAAGTGTTATTTTAAAAAATGTTATTAATCTATTTCCTCCAAGGTCATTTGAAGCTTGAATTAAAGAATTATCAATTTTTTCTATACTGGCGTAAAGCGGTAAGAACATAAAGGGCACAAGTATATATACCAATCCAATCAATACAGCAGTCTCGGTAAAAAGCATCTGAAGGGGCTCGTCTATCAACCTAATATTTAATAAAAATTCATTAATGATACCTGATGGCTTAAGTAGTATCATCCAAGCAAAAAGTCTAACCACTAAGCTAGAAAAGAATGGAAGGGTTACTAAAAAAAGAAAAAAAACTTTTAATTTTGGCTTTAATTTTGATATCCAAAGAGCTGTTGGGTAGCAAATAACCAAAGTAATTATAACTGTAATAAGAGCAAGTTTAAAAGAATTTAAAAAAATTTTAAAATATACGGGATTAAATTCTTCAATTATTCCATCTGCCCACCCTAAGATCCTACCATAGTTATGATGATAAAAATTCCAGACTACTCCACCATATAAACCTGGCTCTAGGAATGAATATGTGAGTAGAATTAAGATAGGACCTAAAAAAAATACAGTGATATATAAAGTAAAAGGAGTGAGTAGAAATAAAAGATTTTTTGTTTTATTCATTCAAATAACTTTATTTTTGTTACATCAAAGTATATTGATATTTTTTTATTTTTTTCAAATAATTTTATTGTTTCTTGATCAGAAATTTTCAACAGACAATGAAATATTTGATTTTTTATTTTACAAACTATTTTAATATTAGGTCCAAAAAATAATCTCTGTATAACTTCAACATTAAAATTAGATATATATGGATTGCTTTCCTTTGGTACGTCATTAGTAAAGAATTGTTCAGGTCTAATTGAAAAAGTAACTTTTTTATTTATATATTGTTGAAAATCTTTAGTTAAATGAAATTCAAAATTTTCATTCTTAAATTTAATGAGACCATTTTTCTCTTCTACTAAGCCATTTATTAAATTAGTTTCACCAATGAAATCAGCGGTAAATTTATTTTTAGGTTGATAGTATATTTCCTCAGGCTTACCTTCTTGAGAGACAGATCCATTTTCCATTACTATAATCCGATCAGACATACTTAGAGCTTCTTCCTGATCATGTGTTACAAAAATAAAAGATATTCCAGATTGGTTTTGAATATTTTTTAATTCAATTTGCATATTACTTCTAAGTTTCTTATCAAGAGCCGATAAAGGTTCATCTAGCAAAAGTATTTTAGGCTCATTAATTATTGCCCTTGCCAAAGCAACTCTTTGTTGCTGACCACCTGATAATTGATGGGGCATTCGATTTTCAAAACCTTCAAGGTTAATTAAATTTAATACATAATTAAATTTCTTATCTTTTTCCGCTTTATCTAAACTCTTATTAATATCTAAGCCATAAGTAATATTTTTTTTTACTGACATATGAGGAAATAATGCATAATTTTGAAATACCGTATTTACTGGTCTTTTATAAGATGGTGTGTTTATAATTGATTTTCCCTCAATCTTAATATCTCCTGAGTCAAGACTTTCAAAGCCACTTATTGTTTTTAAAAGTGTTGTTTTTCCACAGCCTGAGGGGCCTAATAAAGTTACAAATTCATTATAATTAATATTTAAATTAATATCCTTTAGCGCATTTACTTTTCCACCTTCTGGTGTGTCATACGTTTTACAAGCATTATCAATAGAAATAAGTGTTCTTGGCATGGCAATTATTTGAACACCAAGGACAAAATTAATTTGTCCTTGGTGAATTTACAATATTTATTGGGCTTTAACTTTAGTCCATTCCCGATCGTATATTTTTATATCTTGACCAATATCGTCAAATATTTGTAGTTTTTCATAAGCCTCACTGGGTGGGTTTATATAGGGGTTGTTTTTTAAATTATCTGCCAATAAGTCCCTTGAAGGAGCGTTAGCAGAAATGTTTAGTTGCTGCGCAGTATTAAGTGCAGGATTTTCAGGGTTTAAATAAAACTCCATAAATTTTCTTGCATTTTCTTTGTTTGGAGCAGATTCCAACACGCACATATCTTCTTGATACATAGTAGCTCCTTCTTTAGGAACAATATATTCGAGTTTACCTTCAGGATCTTCGAAAACATAGTATAACCCACCTACATACCAATGCGCTGCAGCAATATCTCCACTTTGTAATAACGAAATTATATCGTAAGAAAAAGCAGATATATTATCACGATTTTTTGAAATAAAAGCAGCTGCTTCTTTAACTTCAGACACATCTGTAGAATTAACACTATTGCCATTAACTATTAAGCCTACACCTATAGTTTCTCTGGGATCATCCAACATTGTTATTTTTCCATTATATTTATCTGGGATTGCAAAAAATTCTTCCCAACTATTTAGAGAGGGAACTATATTTTTATTATAAAAAATACCCACAGTACCTCGTGCATATGGTAAGCACCATGAGCCCTCAGGGTCAGTTTTAGCTATGATAAAATCCTTATCTATGTTTTTAAAAAGAGGAGATTCATTAATTTTAGTTTCATGAAGTAATCCTAATTTAAATAAAATATCATGGAAGTGTACGGATGGAAAAACAATATCATACCCAGTTGCACCTGCTTGAAGCTTTGCAAGCATTTCTTCGTTACTTCCGTAGACATCTAAATTAATTTCTATTCCTGTTTCTGCAGTAAATTTCTTTAGAACTGCTGGATTGATATAATCACCCCAATTATATAAATTTAATTTACCTTCAGCTTTTAATGTATTTGGAAATACAAATAAAAAAACCAATGAGCAAATTACTTTTAACATTTTAACCATGTTACATTCCTCCTAATAACCTAATAAATAGATTATAAAATGTGAAGAAAGCTCATACAAGAGAGTAATTTGTAGATATTATTTATATATATTTTTTTATCATATTTTTACGAGAGATAAGAATTCATACAAAACTTAACTACTTAATACTTTATATAAAGTATTAGGGGGCTTTAATTTTCTGATCAATTAGAGTTTACATTCCTAAACAATATGAAGCTAAATTTTCAAACTAAATTCTTCGATATGTTTAGCTAATTTCTTACCTGAAAGCCAGGCATCTTGCATCGCTGGTCCTTCACCCCAATCGCCAAGAAGGTAAAGCTTATGATCTATTGATGGTATATAGGTTTTTCCAACTAGGTCTCTTAAGCTTTGTTTTGTATTAGCGTATTTCCAACGATGAGATTTTTTGAAAGTAGCTTTAGCATCTGATCCAAATGTTTTTTTTACTTCATTGATAACGTAATCTTCTAAAACATAGGGCTCAATATCATAATATTTTTTTGTCCATTCTGATCGCATATTAAAAACCCAGCTCTCTTGATTGAATTGCTCGTGTTTAAAATTCTGATTCATAAAAAAACTAATTTCTTTTGTGAGATAATATCCAAACTGTAAGTCTGTACCCAATCTTTTATCAAAACCAAGCATGACTGTCCAAATAGGATTAAAAGTAGGGGTAGGATAATTTTTAAAATCGATATGATCTTGTAAAAGTGTTACTCCTTGTTCAAAGGGTATGCAGGCAAATACCATATCAAATGGTCCAAATTGATCTTTATCTGAAGATATATAATAGTTCTTTTCAGCTCTTTCTATTTTTTCAATTTTTGTTGAAAAATGAGTAGGGTAATGAAGTGATTTATGAAGATTGAGAGGTATAGATTGAATACCGTTATTACCAATAATAATAGATTTCATTTCTTTAGTTGATTGTCCTAGGTAATTAGGAGTATAGAACGCTTCTACTTTTTTAATTGCTTGTACTTTTTCAAGAGCTTCTGTGAATCCTAACACACCATGATCAGGAGAAAGAAAATGAGCGCCATGATCAAACTGTAGATCATTATGCTTTCTAGTACTTAGTCGACCTCCAGGCCTCCATGATTTTTCAAAAAAGGTTATATCAAGAGTGGGAAGATGGTGAGCAAGAGAAAGTGCGGAAATCCCAGTACCTATTATGGCAATTTTTTTCATTTCATTTTTATTTTAAATATTATTAGAAAATATAGAACTAATTATTTTTTTTCGAACTTTTAGAAAATTCATCTACATCTTCTGTAGGTCTTAAGGGTTTTAAATATCTTAATCGTAGAATAACAGCCGCAATAGCAATTAAAACTATTGCCGAAGCTTCATAAATTAATATCTCTGGATCTAAATCTTTTCTTTGTAGAATGATCAGTCTTGATAGAGCGGTGATTGCAATAAATAAAGGGTAAGTCATACGCACACGATTTGAGACATAGTAAACTCTGACCATGCCAATTACTTCAACATAGATAAATAGTAATAGTAAATCTGCTAATGAAACGTAGCGATTTTCAATCATTTTCAATAATTCAAATAAAATAGCAACTAAAGTACTAATTAATATGACAAAAAGAATCATTTTTTCAATAAAACTAATAAAATTTGCTAATTCTTTATTCATATCCAAACAATCTTATCAATTTCTTTTGATTCTAGATAGTTATTTGTTTGTGAAAACGGACGACTCCCAAAAAATCCACGATGGGAAGAGAGAGGAGAGGGGTGAACTGATTTTAAGATTAAGTGCTTTGATGAATCAATCAAATGAGTTTTTGAATGAGCGTGAGCTCCCCATAAAATAAATACAATATTTTCTCTATAATGATTAATTATTTCTATCACTTTATCTGTAAAAATATTCCATCCAAAATTTTTATGTGACATGGGTTTACTTTTCTCGACTGTAAGTGTTGTGTTGAGAAGAAAAACTCCTTGCTTTGCCCAATGTTCCAAATTGCCATTAGTTTTATTGATTTCAACTTTGAGATCAGAGTCTAACTCTTTGAAAATATTCATTAATGAAGGCGGGGTTTTGATATTGTGAGGAACAGAAAAACTTAAGCCGTGAGCCTGTCCTGGACCGTGGTAAGGGTCTTGCCCTAATATTACAACTTTAATTTTTTGAAATGGAGTTAAATGAAAAGCATTAAATATTTTTGATTTTTCAGGATAGACGGTAATATTTTTATTTTGATATTCTATTAATTTTTTTTTCAGATCCTTCATGTAGGATTGATTGAGCTCTTCTTCTAAATACTGAATCCAGCTAGAGGGAAGCTGAAAAGGATTAGATTCCATCCGGCAATTATAGATTTAATTTAATGTTGTGTCTTGATTTCGACCGTACTTTTCAAGCTTATGGATAATTTTTTCTTTTAGATCGTGATTCTCTTCAAGGGCCATTACAAGAGCTTGAGTATAGAAGAAACAGGCAGCTTCAATATCTGACTTTTTTTCAAAATAATTAGCTGCTTCATAATAGAGAGAACACACTTTATCCATTTGTTTTTTTTGAAAAGCTTCTGAGATGTCTGTATCTAATTGATTAATATCTTCCATTTGAAACATCAAACTAACATATGTCAGTTTGATTGCTATAGGCAATTAAAGTAAAATAAGAATTATATTGTTAATATTGAAGAATTTTTCGAGCATACCAATCATGAAATACGTGAGTGGGGACATCCATGATGGGAGAGAAGCGTCCTCCATCAAAATGCTTAGCATGACGACCTTTTTGCATACCTTCGACCACAAATATATCTTCTTCAAAGACGGTTTTCCAAAGTTGTGCATTTTCTAATCTTGTGGACTGATATTCTAGATCAAGCATTTTTGGATCAGAATAGTATATTTGAGTATGTTCAATAATTTTTTCAGAAGATACGGGTTCAATAATTTGATTAAATAAATGATCTCTTTGAACTCCCATAATAAGATTAGGGAATAATACGATATACTCTCCTTTAGAATTCCATTCAGAGCCAAGATTTTTGAAATCTTTAAATTTTTTACCAGTCGAAAAGATAGGATTATATTTATAACTAATTTGACCTGAATAATTTCCATAATTAACAATATTTTCATGGTCCTCCAGTTTAGAATAGCTATTTAAACCAGGATGAACCCAAGGTAAATGATAAGCTTCTAAGTAATTTTCTACAGCTAGTTTCCAATTACTATTTAACTCTAACTGAAAAGAAGATTCTAAATGATCTGTATGCAATTCTTGATCAAAAATTTCCCATCTTTTGATGATAGAAAAATGGACATCTTCAAATTTAGGAGCATTGCCATTAGGATTAACAAAAACTACTCCTCTCCAAATATGTGTTCTTACTTCAAATAAGCTTAATTCATTTTTATGAACACTCTCATGAAAATTAATTCCAGGTCCTCCAATATGAGGCGTAGCACAATTTTCTCCTGTTTGTTGATAGCACCAAGAGTGATAACGACATCTTATAACACCTTTTAAAACAGTGGGCTCGTCAATAAGTTTCATACCTCTGTGTCGACAGACATTTTGAAAAACTCTTACTTTATTATCCTCCTTACTTCTTATTATAAGCATGGGATTATTAAAATAAGTGACTGGAATAACTGAACCGGGTTGATCTAAATCATTTACAAAACCTATGGCAAACCAACTGCTATTAAAAATTTTCTCTTGTTCAACTTTCAAACATGCATCCTCAGTATAGTATTCATTAGGTATTCCCTTTGCTTTTTTAATATCTAATAAAGATAGTTCTAATTGGTTTTTATGAGGAATATTATCTTTTGGAAGATCTGTTATCATTCAATAAAATTTTGAATGATAAAGCGGAAATAATCAACTAGAAATTATCTTTAGCTAATCTCATTTTTCTAAAAACTTCAACGGGATCTTCTGAATTATATAGCTTTTGGAATACCTTATCCTCACACCGTAAAAATGGATTTAAACTTAATTCCTTTTGAAGTTCTGTTGGTAAAGTGGGCCGGGCGTCTGATACCTGCTTTTCAATCCATTTTCCATATGTGATTAAATCTTCATTTTCTGGATCAATAGATAAGGCAAAAAGAAGATTGCTATGAGTATACTCATGTCCGCAGTAAATAAGAGTTTCTTTTGGCAATTTTTTTAATATTGAAAGAGATTGCCAAAATAATTCAGGTGTTCCTTCGAACATCCTTCCACATCCAAGGCTAAATAAAGTATCACCTGCAAATAATATTGAATAATCTTGATTAAAATAACAAATGTGTTGCAGGGTATGTCCTGGAGTAGAAATTATTTTATAAGCGTTACCAAAAATAGTAATTTCTTGATTTGATTTAACCGTAATATCAACATTTGGTAATTGATCATCTAACTCATGTCCTATGACTTTAGCTTTATATTTTTTTTTTAAATCCTCAACGGCTGCGGTATGATCATCGTGATGGTGAGTCAGTAGTATATGACTTAATGAACAATCATTGAGATCTAAAATTTTTTCACACATTTCTAAATCGGAAGGATCAACTATCGCTGCTTCTTTTGCGTGAGGAAGCTTAACTAAGTACCCGTAATTATCTGATAATTGAGGAAAAAGATAAATATTTGGTTTTTGCATAGAAATAGCATGTTAAGAAAATTAAATATAAAATACAACTATGGAAATTAGCGCATCTACTATTCATAGCTTTTATAATTCGGAACTTGGAAAAATAGTTAGGCAAGAGACGATTAACAACCTCTTAGATGCTATGGAGGGTCATCATTTAAGTAAGGTATGCGGTTTAGGTTATACCTCTCCCTATATGACTTTTCTTAAAGAATCACACCCACAATGTATTTTTCAAGAAATGTTTCCAGATTTCTTGGGAGCGATTATAAAAGATAATTTAGATTTTAAGCAAGAAGCAGTAGATGAATACTTTCTACCTATCGAGCCTTCAACCGTTGATGTTATTATACTTTCTCATATTTTAGAGTTAGTGGAAAGACCAGAGACGGTAATTGAAGAAGCCTGGAGAGTTTTAAAGCCTAATGGACTTTTGATTTCCATCATACCTAGAAGAGCGGGAGTATGGACGAGGTATGATAATAACCCATTTGGTTTTGGTAGATCTTTTTCTAAAAAACAATTAAATTACCTCCTTGGGTCTTATTTTTATTTAGATAGTAGCTATTACTATCTATACACACCTCCTTGGAATAACTTTTTTAATTATAGGTTGTCTTCTTTTTTAGAAAAAATAGGCCCTGTCACAGTTCCATTTTTAAGTGGCCTGAAGATGGAAGTTTCAAAAAAAATTATTTACGCCAAGCCCAATCAAAGAAAAAAGAAGTCCAGTCTTCAGAGAAATTTAGCGACTATTTAGAAATCTATTAATTATTTCCCATACATTTAATACAATTACATATTGCTTGGTTTTTTTTATGCTTATAACTTATTTAATAACATAGTCTCTTGATATTCAATTATGAGCATGCTTTTTTGAAAGTGAGATTTCCACAATGATTTATCAGGCTTTTAATTAATGCCTTAATAAGTATAATTTTTTCTTGTTTGATTTTCATTATTATTTAATCGTATCTATTTGCGTTCTCCTTTTTTCAATATCTAAATCGGGTTTCTCAGGTGGTGGGTTAGCTTTAATTGCCGTAACTGTTCTTTCTATCAATTTTGGGCCACTTAAAGCTATTTCTATACTTTTACCATTATTGCTTGTGTGTGATTTAATGGCAGGATATTTAAATAGAAAATATATTGATAAAAAAGTCATTTTAGGACTTGTTCCTTTTACTTTATTAGGGGTAATTTTAGGAACATTACTTTTTAAAATTATTGATTTGAATATGATTAGTATTTTTATTGGTTCAATATCATTGGCTTATGTTTTCTTTAATTATTTGATGACAAAGTCTATTTTAAATTCAGTACCGTTTAATGGTAGTAAGTCTTTTTGGGGAACATTAAGTGGATTTACTAGCTTCTGTCTTCATTCTGGCGGACTCCCTATGCAAACTTACTTGCTGAGTCAATATAGGAAAAAAACAGAATTTGTTGCAACCTTAGTATTTAGCATGGCGATCATTAATGTCTCTAAAATTGTGCCTTATTTTTATCTTGAGATTCTGTCCCTAAAACAAATTTTGGAATACATGTTATTTTCTCCCATAGCTATTGGTGGAGTACTCTTAGGTAATTGGATGAATAAAAAGGTAAGTGATAAATCTTTCTTTTTGATAATTAATATTTTTATTGTAGTGGCTTCAATGAGATTAATTTACGACGGATTTAACGCTCTATAATCTTTCTTTAAAAAGAGAAATTAAATCATCCTCACTTTGTAATTTTTCTATTTCAACAGAACTTACTAGAACATCATACTTGTTATTTTTTTTTTCAATACAAATTGGAAGATTGTTTTGAAATTTTTCTAAACTATTAAGTTCTAAATCCTCTTTATGTAAGAAAGTAAAGCTATGTATGGAGTTATTTATAAAAGTCTTCCATTTTTTTTTCATCACAATATTAAATGTAACCTTGCATAGGTTACATTTATAAGTTTCTGGTGATATATATTTGTGAATTAAATCTAAAGTACCATTCCATTTCCCACCTTTAGCGTTATAGATGAGAATAAATTCTCTTTTATTTATGAGGCTCATTAGGTAGATAAATTAAATAAAACTTCATTACAAAAGATATTTGATGGTGCTTTTGGAAATAAAAATCTTTGGTTTTTTTTTACATCATAAGTTTCGTTAATGGTAAAGCCAACTTTTTTTGCTAAAATTGTAAAATCTTTAATGCTACATGGGTGAATATTTTCAGTATTAAACCATTGATCCTCATGTGATTCCCCTAATAAATTATCAAAGCTTCCTTTCACAGAAAAATTAAATACTTTTTTATAATAATTTGAATTATCAAAGCTGATGATAATATTTTTTCCAACTTTTTTTAAAAGTTGTAATAATTTATCAGGAGCATTTACCGTTTGAATTGTTTGTGTCAGTATGCAGTAATCAAATTGATTATGAGGAAAATCTTCAAGAATTTGATTAATATCACCTTGAACAACATCAAGTCCATTTTCTAAACAAGTAACAACTTTTTCTTGATTTATCTCCACACCCTGTGTCTGTACATCATCTTTAGCGTTAAGAAGAGATAGTAGTTCACCTGAAGAGCAACCGATATCGAGCACTTTTGATCCACTTGGTATAATATCTAATATTATTTTATAATCGTTTCTCATTTATGATTTTATTCCTTTTAAAAAACCAGTTGTGATTTTAAACAACTGAGGTTCATCCAATAAAAAACTATCATGCCCTCTATCTGATACGACTTCGGCTGAACTAACCAAAGATCCTATAGAATTTAATAATGATACGATCCCTCGAGATTCTTTAGTGGGAAAAAGCCAGTCACTTGTAAAAGATACTACCAAAAATCTTATTTTATTTGAAATGATGAATTTCTTATTTTTAATTATTTGTTCTGATACGTCAAAATAATCCATAGCCCTAGTCATATATAAATAACTATTAGCATCAAATCGATCCACAAAACTTTTACCTTGATATCTTAAATAGCTTTCAACTTGAAAATCAATATCAAATCCAAAAGATAGATCTTTTTTTTCCTGAAGATTACGTCCAAATTTTTTTTGAAAAGCAGCATCAGAGAGGTAGGTTATGTGCGCAATCATTCTAGCAACAGAAAGTCCATTTTCTGGTTTCGTATCTTCACTTAGGTAATTACCTTTTCTCCAATTAGGATCCAGCATAATTGATTGTCTGCCCGCTTCATCAAAAGCAATATTTTGAGCTGAATGTTTAAGAGCTCCCGCAATCGATATTATAGACCTTAATGATTCTGGGTAACTAGCTGCCCATTGAAGTACTTGCATTGAGCCCATAGACCCACCAATTACAGAAAGTAATTTTTTTATTTTTAATTCATCAATTAAGATTTTTTGAACCTTAACCATATCTTGTATTGTGATAGTAGGAAAATCTATTCCGTAAATTTTATTAGTTTTAGAGTTGATCTCATTAGGTCCTGTAGTACCGACACAACCACCAAGGACATTGGAACATATAACAAAATATTTTTTCGTATCAACCGTTTTACCTGGGCCAATCATTAAATCCCACCATCCCTTTTTTTTTGTAATAGGATTTTTTTCAGATGGAAATTGATCGCCAGTTAATGCATGACAAACTAAAATAGCATTACTTTTATCTGAATTTAATTTACCATAAGTTTGATAAGCTATTTCAAATTTATCTAAAGATTTACCGCTATCTAAAATTAATTCTTCATCACATTTTAATATAAAACCAGGATATTTAATATTTTGTATAATTTCTCTCATGATTAAATTTTTAACAAAAAATTACATCAAGAGGGTGTGGAATTTAGCGCTTTAGCTGTTTATCACCCGCAAGCTGTAATCAAATCGGTGTTATTTGAATAATCGCGAAATTCAAAATTTTGTCAATAGATAATTAGTGATATTTAATGCTAATTAGTTTATTTATTGATAAATAAGCAATTAAAATGTTAAAAAAAAATAACTCATATAAAGGTGGAGCAGAAGAATTTAGGGGTTTTATTCGTCTTTCTTCAAATGAAAATAGTTACGGCCCAGCAAATTCTGTTATCAGCCAAATAAAAAAAAATGCAGGATTTTCAAATATTTATCCTGAAATTAATAGCCAGTCACTTATTAAAAAAATATCTATCCATAATAATATAAAGGAAGAAAATATTATAGTAGGAGCCGGATCTGACGAAATACTACAGATGATTTTTCATGCTTTAACGACCCCTGGTGATTATGTAATGTATTCAAAATATTCATTTGCAATGTATAAAATTTTTGCAAAAGCATTTAAGTGTAAGAGTGTCATTTATAATGATAGTCAGTTTCAATTTTCATTAGATGAATTTAAGAAACAATACTCTTCTAAAGTAAAAATAATTTTTATAGCAAATCCTAATAATCCCACAGGAGCTATTTTTTATAAAAAAGACCTATTAAATTTTATTAAATCAATTAATAAAAAAACAATTATAGTATTAGATTCCGCCTATAGTGAATACGTCCTAGATGGTAATTATTCAGATGGTCTTGATTTTGCTAAAAAATTTAACAATGTTATTGTCACTAAATCATTTTCAAAAATTTATTCGTTAGGGGGTTTAAGAATTGGCTGGGGTTATAGTCATTCCAATATAATTAAAAAATTATATCAAGTAAAAAAACCATTTAACGTTAATAGACTAGCTGCTGTTGCCGCAATTGAATCTTTAAAAAATTCAAATTGGCTAAAAAAAAATGTTGAATTAAATCAAAATAATAAAAAATTTTTAATTCATAATATGAAAAATAAAAAATTTGAAATTATAGACACTTTGGCAAATTTTGTTTTACTTAAGTGTAAATCTGAAAATATAGCAAATTTATTATTTTTATTTGCTATGAAAAATAAAATTACAATTAGACCGTTAACTTCTTATGGATTAAAATCTTATATAAGAATGACTATTGGGACTGCTAGTGAAATGAAAAATGTTGTAAAAGTTTTTAATAAATTTTAATGTTTAAAAATCTTCTCATTATTGGTTTTGGTCTTATTGGGTCTTCCATTGTCAGAGGAGCTCAACAAGCTAAATTAACCCAAAAATTTTCCGTGTTTGATACAGATAAATCAGTAAAAAAAAGGATTTTATCTTCTGACTTTAAAGATGTTGAGCATTTTTCATCCTTAAAAATTGCAATAGAAAATGCAGACTTAATTATTATTTGTACACCTGTACTAGAGTATGAAAAAATTTTTAAATCTATTGATAAATATGGAAAATCTGGACTTATAGTTACTGACGTAGGTTCAACTAAATCTAATATTGTCGATCTCTATAATAATAAATTTAAAAATAAGTTCTCTTTTGTTCCTTCACATCCAATTGCTGGCACGGAAAAGTCTGGATTAGAGAACGGTTTTGCTAAACTTTTTCATAATAGATATAATATTATTTGTCCTACAAATCATAAAAAAACAAAAGATGTTCTTGTGATCAAGAAATTCTGGGAAGGCTTGGGTATGCAGGTTGATATTTTGTCTGCTAAAGAACACGATAAAATTTTAGGTTTAACCTCTCATCTTCCGCATTTAATTGCGTATTCATTAGTAAGAACAGCAATGAAAAAAGAAAAAACAATGAAATCTAATATTATTAAATACTCTGCTGGTGGGTTCAGAGATTTTACTAGAATTACTGAGAATAATCCTAATATGTGGAGGGATACATTTATAGCAAATGAAAAGATTATTAACGAGCTATCTCAATTATTTATATCTGAGATTAAAAAATTCGGTTTAGAAATTAAACAAAAAAAATTATCTAAGCTTCATTCTAAATTAGATCAAACAAGAAAAGTTAGAAGAGGCATTATAAAAGCTAAGATGGCCGGAAAATTTATTCCTAATGATTAAGACTATTAATTTCAATTTTTAATTTTTTAAGAAATTCTTCTTTAGATAATCCTGGTTGAATAGGTTCTTTGAACTCAATTGTTATTTTCCCAGATTGCATTTGATTATTTTTAGGCCAATATTTACCTGAATTGATAGCAATAGGTATTACTGGCTTATTAGAGTTTTTGTATATTGAATATATTCCTGGTTTTAAATCAGGTTGATCACCATATGTAGTTCTAGTTCCCTCTGGAAAAATAACGACTGGCCTAAATTTACTTAATCTTTTGGTCTCTTCATTAACATGTTTGATGCTTTTAATACCCTGACTACGGTCAATAGCAATCATTTCTAATTTTTTTAAATATTGTCCAAATAAAGGTATATTTAATAATTCTTTTTTTAAAATATAGGCAGGATTATAAAATAAACTATTAAAGTAAATAGTTTCAAAGATAGACTGGTGTTTAGATGCATACAAATATCCTTCGTCGACATTATCCTTATCATGATTGATTACTTCTACTGTTATCTTTGATGATAACTTTAATGACATAAGCATACTATTGGTAAGCAAATTTAAAAAAAATCTAAATTTTTTATATGAACTAAATAGTCCAAATATACTAACAATTAAAACTAATGTTGTTGTAAAGTAAAAAAGTATTAAAAATTTAATTTTCATATTTTTTAATAAATACTATCCTAGATATGAGGTATTTAATATATTCAGAAAATAATTTCTCCAAGGGAATAACTGTATTTTTGTAAGCTACTGGATAGGGTTGTATCTCAAGATCAGTAATTTGTTGAAAGAGGAATAATGATCGTTGCATATGTAGATCAGTAGTTACAAGTATAATTGAATTAATATTGTTTTTTAGTGCCCATAATCTCACCTCAACAGCATTCTGGTATGTATTTTCTGCCTTGTATCCAAATTCAATGCAGCAATCTACTTTATTCTCATCTAAACCTAAAATTTTTTGAAGTACTGTTTTTGAACCTCCGACACCCGATATAAACATCTTGTCAAAATTTGTTTTATTAATAAGTTCATATCCTTTCTCAATTCTTTTACCCCTATCTCCAGTTAATACTATGACTGCATCGCTTGATTTTAAATTTAAAGGTTTATCAGGAATAGAATTTTTAAAATTTATCAAACCTAATGTTAAAGATATTATGATTATTAAAAGTACGAAATTAAATCTTTTAAAAAAAATAAGCACAATTACATGATTTCATTTTTACACAAATCTTCCAAAGTATCGCGTGAACGAATAACACGGTGTTCATCTTTAAAAAATAAAACCTCTAATGGTCTAGGTCTACTATTATAAGTAGAAGACATGGAAGAACCATAAGCTCCTACATTTTTAAAAATTATTATATCTCCTACTTTTAATGGAGGTAATAAAGCATCTCTGATGAAAAAGTCAGAAGATTCACAGACTCCGCCACCAATATCATATCTAATTTTTTCACTTTTTTGATCACTCTCAATTAGTTCTATTATTGGCTCAATTCCATAAAGAGCACATCGTATGTATTCCGACATAGAGCTATCTAGTAAGGCTATATTTTTGTTTCCAGATTTTTTTAAAAAATTAACTTTTGAAACCAAGTAACCTGAATCGGCAATTAAAAATCTACCCGGCTCAAATATAACTTCATAATTTTTATGATTCATGATTGCATTTAATTCTGATGACCAAAGATCAAAATCTAATCCCTGATTCCCATTATCTAAAACAGCAAATCCACCACCAAAATCTAAATATCTAATTTCAAAACCTTGTTCATTCAGTTGATCTGCAAGACTGATTATAGATTGATATGATTCTATGAGTTTTTTATACTCTGTTATTTGGCTGCCAATATGAACAGAAAGCGTTTTTAGGTTGATATGATTAAGTTTTTTAATCATACCAAAATCAATTTGATCAATTTCAATTCCAAATTTACCTCCTGATTTCCCTGTAGTGATTTTTGAAAGTGTCTTAGCATCAACCCCTGGATTAATTCTAATTCCAATATTGGTAATAAGTCCTTTTTCTTTTGAGTAATCATTGATCAATTGGAGCTCCTCGATATTTTCTATATTAATACTAGAAATTTTTTGAGTTATTGCATATTTTAAGTCAAAGTTATTTTTACTTGATCCATTAAGCATTATTTTATTTGGCTTGATGCCTGATCTTAGAGCTTTATAAAGTTCTCCAGAAGAAACCACTACTGCCCCAATATCTTTTTGTTTAAATAAGTTAATAATCGCTAAGTTGGGATTAGCTTTAATAGCAAAGGAAAAATTATGATTAAAATTTAATTTTAGGTTATTTAAAAAGTTAATTTTATTATCAATGATTGTCTGATCATAACAGTAAAATGGTGTTTGAAACTCTTGAGATAATCTTTTAAACATAATTCTATTCTTGCTCAAGCTCTGGTGGATATTGCAATGTAGATTTATCTTTAACGTCATCAGGTAATTTATTATTTTTATAATTTCCGCATGACACTAATGTGAGTAAAATTAATAAAGTTAGATATTTGCCCAACGTTCTCATTATTTTTTTAGAAATGTCTCTGCATTTTTAATTGCTTCAATTACTTTTTTTGGATTGGTACTCATCGCTGTTTTCTTTCTTGTTACACTATTTCTAATGTCTATATATTGGAATATATTTTGATCAATTGTATGATTAAATTTTTTAAATTCACCTAAGCTTAATTGGTTCATATTTTTTTTATTTAATTGTGCATAGTTTACAATTGATGCAATGATTTGATATGAATCCCTGAATGATATATTTTTTTCTAATACTAAATAGTCAGCTAAATCCGTTGCTGAGGCAAAGTTATCCTCACATATTTTAAGGCCTTTATTTGCATTAAAACTAGATTCTTTGAGAACCTCTGTCATTACGTTGATACATAATTTCAAATCATCATAACTATCAAAAATTATTTTTTTATCTTCCTGAAAATCTTTAAAATAAGTTAAAGGTAGGTTCGATAAAACGTTTAAAAGGCTAGAACTTTGATTTCTAATAATATTAGTTTTTCCTCTAATTAACTCTAATGAGTCGGGATTCCTCTTTTGAGGCATTATAGAACTCCCTGTTGAATAATTTTTACTGATACTAAATAAATCAAATAGGTTGCTTGACCATAGTATTAGTTCTGATGACATTTTTCCTAAGTGAAGACTAACCATTGAAAGTGTTTGAAGAAAATAAACACAAAAATCTCTATCGCTAACAGCATCAAGTGAGTTTGTTTTAGATTTACTAAATCCAAGCTCTTTATTCAGTAATTTCGTATCTAGATTGTAGTTACTTCCAGCTAATGCAGCGCTACCCAATGGATTTTCATCTGTCATTTTCTCTACAAATTCTAATTGAGATAAATCTCTTTTAAACATTTCAAAGTAAGCCATCAAATGATGTGCTAGTGTAACGGGTTGTGCTACTT
>Ga0222670_1000147_pt1 | contig 33372 bp, 43 predicted proteins | sample AntAcemetagen732_FD_181148 | JGI IMG/M metagenome (GOLD analysis project Ga0222670, IMG submission 181148) | Saline water microbial communities from Ace Lake, Antarctica - #732 | ecosystem: Environmental > Aquatic > Non-marine Saline and Alkaline > Saline | place: Antarctica: Ace Lake... | reverse complement strand
CAGGAAGATGAAAAAACTAAGTTAATGTGCTTATCTGGAGTAAAACAATATCCAATGAGAGTAAAATGTGCAACATTATCATGGCACACTTTAATTTCTGCAATTGACAAAACTCAAGAAGAAATCAATACTGAAAACTAGATAAAATTATGGATTTAAGAGAACAAGTAATAGCTGAAATTAGAAAAATTTATGATCCTGAGATACCAGTTAATATTTATGAATTAGGTTTGATTTATGACGTTAAGGTAAAAGATGATAAAGCTAGAATTATAATGACTTTAACTACACCCAATTGTCCTGTTGCTGAAAGCTTACCTCAAGAGGTTAAAGATAGTGCAATGCAAGTAGAAGGTATTAAACAAGTTGATCTTGATTTAGTTTTTGAACCACCTTGGGAAAAATCAATGATGTCTGAGGCAGCTAAATTGGAATTAAATTTATAATGAATCCAATAATTAAACTAAGTGATAATGCTGCAAGTCGTATTAAAGAAATTATGTCTGGAATTGAATCAAGCTCAATTGGTGTCAGAGTTGCTGTTAAATCTGGTGGTTGTGCAGGAATGTCATATGTTATGGAATATGCTAAAGAAGTTAATCCTACAGATGAGATTATCGAAGATAAGGGTGTAAAAGTATTTGTTGATGCAGGAGCTGTAATGTACCTGCTTGGAACTGAGATGGATTATAAAAAAGAAGAGTTTTCTTCATCATTTGTGTTCAATAATCCTAATGAATCTGAGCGTTGTGGCTGTGGAGAATCTTTTAAAGTCTAATATAACAAATACGCATATCAGTATTGCAATTTACGCATATCTAAGGTATTTAATGAGTATGAACAAATTTGAATTTAAAAATCTTGTTAAATCATTAGAAAAATCATTAAAAGAAAGAACATTCTTTAAGACTCTTCGAACAGAAGTAAATACTGGTGCTAACGGCACTCAGGATTATGTTGTTAAAAAAGGAATTAACAAAGATAAAATCGCTACTACTAGACAGTAATAATTTTAGCTACTGTAATACATCTCAAACTCAACAGGATGAGGCGCATGTTCAAATTTATGTATCTCTTCAAATTTTAATGCAATGTAAGCATCAATTTGATCATCCGTAAATACACCACCTTCAGTTAAAAAATCTCTATCCTTATCTAAACTTTCCATAGCTTCTCTTAGTGAGCCACAAACAGTTGGGATATTTCTAACCTCTTCAGGAGGTAAGTCATAAAGATCTTTATCAAAAGATACACCTGGATGAATTTTATTTTTAATACCATCTAAACCAGCCATAAGCATAGCAGCAAAAGTTAAGTAAGGGTTTCCTGATGCATCAGGAAATCTTATCTCACATCTAGCACCATTTTTATTTAAACTAATCGGTATTCTACAAGATGCAGATCTATTTCTTGCAGAGTAAGCTAACAGTACAGGTGCTTCAAATCCTGGTATTAATCTTTTATAACTATTTGTTGTAGAGTTTGAAAAAGCATTAATAGCTTTTGCATGTTTTAAAATACCACCAATATAATGTAATGCTATCTCTGATAATCCGGCATAAGCTTCACCAGAAAAAACGGGCTTATCATTTTTCCAAATTGATTGATGAATATGCATTCCAGAACCATTGTCACCAGCAACAGGTTTAGGCATAAACGTTGCTGTTTTTCCGAATGAATGAGAAACCATTTGAACTACATATTTATAAAGCTGAACATTATCTGCTGTTTCAACTAAAGTTCCAAAAACCATACCTAGCTCATGTTGACTTGGAGCAACTTCATGGTGATGTTTTTCAACTTTAACACCTACTTCTTTTAAACTTTTTAAATATTCACCTCTCATATCTTGTTCACTATCAACTGGAGGTACTGGGAAATATCCACCTTTAACTGGAGGTCTGTGACCCATATTTCCATTGGCATATATGGTTCCAGAATTATAAGGACCTTCTTTGCTGTCTATTATAAAACCAGTATTATTTGGATTATTATTAATTCTAACATCATCAAAAACAAAAAATTCGGGTTCAGGACCAAAAAATGCTTTGTCACCAATTCCAGATTTTTTTAAATATTCTTCTGCTTTTTTCGCTGTTCCTCTTGGGTCTCTTTCGTAAGGAGATTTTTTAACAGCATCTAAAATGTCACAAAAAAGTATTAAAGTATTATGAGAAGTAAAAGGATCCATAACAAGTCTTGATGTATCAGGTTTTAAAATCATATCTGACTCGTTGATAGCCTTCCACCCAGCTATGGATGAACCGTCAAAAAATACACCCTCATTAAGCATTTCTTCGTCAACAATCGTATGGTCCATAGTTAAATGTTGAAGTTTTCCTCTAGGGTCAGTAAATCTTAAATCAACAAATTCAACTTCTTTATCTTTAATAAATTTTAATACATTACTAGCAGTCATAATTTCTCCTTTTTAAATTTTGTGGTTCATTAATAACAAATGTTTCTTTAATAATATTGCTTGAATAATAAATATCACCTATGCGTTTTTTACATATGAATTACATCATTATTTGTTAAATTATCAATCAATTATTAGTTGAAATATGAGCTTATTAGATAAAGAACCTGTTAAAAGAGCAGAAAAATTTCTTAAGAACTTTAACCAATCCCTAGAGGTTATAGTTTTAGAAAATTCAGCAAGAACAGCACAGGATGCAGCAACAGCCTTAGTTTGTGATGTAGGTGCAATCGTCAAAAGCTTATTATTTAGAACAGAAAATACCTTCATATTATGTTTAGTGGCAGGTGATAAGAGGTGCTCATTAAATAAACTAAAAAAGATTAAAGATAAAAAAGATATTTCAATGGCATCACCTGAGGAAGTTAAGACACAAACCGGCTACACAATAGGTGGTGTATCCCCAGTAGGTCATTTAGAAGATATTGAAATTATAATAGACAATTCTTTAGAAAGGTTTAATGAATTGTTTGCTGCAGCAGGACATCCAAACTGCGTATTTAAAATAAACTATAATGATATTCAAAAAATCACGAACGGGAAAGTTAAAGATATAATTGAATGAGACAGCCTAAGTTAATCGATTATACATTATTAGTAATCCTAGCATTAATATGGGCATCAGCTTTTTTTAATATCAAAATTGCAACAGAATCTTTTGGACCTATTACAATTGCATTCTTGAGAGTTTTTTTTGGATCTATTCCAGTATTGTTATTATGTTTTTACAAAAAAATTAAAATAGAAGCATTTTCTAAAGATTGGTATTGGTTTGCTATAATAGGATTTGTCAATTTGGTATTACCTTTTTTCTTGATAGCTTATGGCGTGAAATCTGTACAAAGTAATTTGGCTGCAATCTTAATGTCAACAACACCTTTAAGCTCAACAATATTAGGTCACTTTTACACAAAAAATGAAAAGTTCAATTTAGTTAAAACATTTGGAATACTAATTGGTTTTTCAGGAATTATTTATTTATTTTCAGATAATTTATTAATAAATGATAGTAATTTTATTTCTGCTTTATTAATATTACTTGGGTCAACTTGCTATGTTATTGGAGGAGTTTTAACTCTTAAAATCAGCAAGAAAAAAAATGAAAATGTAACAGGCTCTATTTTAATATGGGCTATCTTAATTCTAATACCATTTGTTTATTTTATTGAAAAACCATGGAACACAGTTCCAAGTATTGAATCTACAATATCGGTAGTTTATTTAGGAATGGTTTCAACAGGTGTTGCTTGGTTGTTAAGATTTAAAATTTTAAAAGACAATGGTCTTATATTTCAGTCACAAGTCTCTTACTTAATTCCAATATTTGGAACTATACTTAGTTATATTTTCCTAAAAGAAATAATAACACCTAAAGTCTTATTATCTTTATTAGCAGTCGTTGTTGGAATTTACTTTGTTAAAAAAGCAGATCAAAAAAAAACTACTTAAACTGAACCATTTCTTTAATATGAGAAGGTCTCGTTTCACAACATCCACCTAAAATAGTTGCACCAGCATTTTTAAATTTTTTAACAAAATTTGCCATCAATTCAGGCGTTAAATCTTTTCTTTGACCCAAAAATTCATTTGGGTTACCAGTTTTACTGATATTGTAACTATTAGTGTAACCATCTTTAGGTTTAGTTGTAACAAAAGCATTAAACTTAAATCCAAACGGAACACCTAAATTTTTTACTTCTTCTAAATTTTCAGAAAAGTTTTCAGGAGAAACACAGGATAAAATTAATCCTAGTAAATTTTTATGGTTAATATTGTTAATAATATCTGATATTTTTTCACCACTTGGAAGATTTATTCCTTCAGAAATGTGAGCACCCATTAAGTAAGGCTTGTTAAATTCTTTAATTGCTTCAATTGCTAATTTAAATTCTTTTACACTAGACAAAACATCTAAGTAAAAAAAATCAATATAAGGATCTAATAGTTTTGCTTGATCATAAAAATTTTGCTTAATTTCATTATCTGGTCTTGTATCTTCTTCGTATGTTAAATATTGAGGAGGAAGGCCACCTGCAATCAAAACATTAGGATATTGTTCTTTAGCTTTTTGAGCTATCTTACCAGCTTTTTTATTTAAGTATTCAAACTTATTTTCAATTTTATTATCACGTAATCTTATTCGTCTAGTGGTAAAAGTGGCTGTAACAATAACTTCAGCACCTGCTTTAATAAAATCTAAATGAGTATCTAATAAAAGTTGATGGTATTCTTCTTTTAATACAGCATTAGCACTCCATAATGTTCCATTTGCTTTCATACCACGGGCCAATAATTCTTGCCCCATACCACCATCTAAAATTCGTGTTGTTTTAAAAAAGTTAATATCCATTTTATTCCTTACCTTTTTAGTGCTTTGGCTTTATGCAAGGTGCACAATATAGTTCAACTACCTTTACCAATTATTAAATGATTTCCTTTTTAGCAGTTAGTACCTGCAATATGGATCAAATCGGTTAAACTGTTTATATATCTAATAGATTGATTAGTAAATCACTTCTTAAATAATATTTTAGCATTAAATGAGAAGGATCTTCTCTCACCATCAACGTTAAATGGATAAGCTGTATGCATTAAATAATTTGGAAAAATCAATAGATCTCCTAATTTAGGGTTTAAATTATAGATACTTTTACTTAAAAAGTTTTTTTGACCATTAATAAAATCAATTGTTCCATTAGTTTTAATCTTTTTATTCTTAACTAGTTTATTTTGATTCATATCTTTTGGGATTTTAAGATACCCAACTCCTGACAATTGTCCCTCATGATAATGAATTGGATTATATTCATTTTTTAATTGCCTAACTACCCATAGATTAATTATTTTAATCTCTTTAATTTTTTTTACATCAGACTTATCAAGATAAATTTTGATATTATTTATTAATTCTTTAGACAAACTCTTACTAATTAATGCTTTAGGTATCTTGATTTCATTCTTAATTTGACTTGCAAGTTTAGAGCTATAATCATTTTTTTTAGATAATTGAGATTTATCAACATGATTATTTAATATAGTAATAATTTTTTTAGATAACTTACTTTTTCCTATAGTTGGACCAAAAGCTCTGAATGTTTTCATATTTTATCTATAATAATTTAATACTTCCCTTATGCAAACAACTTCAGTCCCATTCGAATAGCGACAAATATGACAAGTGCCGATGTAACTAGAGCCAATATTCTTGCGGGAAAAATTTTAAAATTTAAATAGTTTCCTAGTTGACCTCCTATTAAAACAAATAGAAACAATGGCCAATAATCATAAATTTCATTTATTGTTGATGCTTTTGTAAACTGACCAGCAAGTCCTGATAAAGAATTAATCAGTATGAATAATGATGCTGCTGTTGCAATGTTTTTTGCTTTATCTACTCTAATCAATAACAATATAGGGCTTAAGAAAATTCCACCACCAATTCCAACTATACCAGACACAAATCCAATTGATGCACCGATTAATAACGATACCATTTTTGGTATCTTTTTATAAACTTCAATTTTTTGATCAAAAGATTGAAATTTTACGAGGAGTAGAACTCCCGCTAGTGTCAAGACAGCAAAAAGTAAAATTTCAAAAACTTCTTTATCTACTGATAAAGATCCGCCTATGAATGCAAGTGGAACAGAAGATATCAAATATGGGGTAAGGATCTTAAGATTTATATTTCCAGCTTTAATATAGTTAATACAATTTCCTGATACGACAATAATATTACAAAAGAGAGCAATTACTGGAAAGATCAAGTAAGGCACATCCCAAATTAATAGAAGGGCTAGATAGGTAGAGCCACCCCCAAATCCAACACTTGAATATAAAGTTGCTGTTAGAAGAAATAAAAATGATAATATGATCACAATAATTATTTTAAATTTATGATTGTAAATATAGCACTTTTAACAGTTACAGACACTAGAACTTTTGAGAATGATAAGTCAGGTGCGATCTTGGTAAAAAAAATAGAAGAGGCTAAACATAAATTAATAGATAGAAAAATTTGCAAAGATAACAAAGACGACATTATTAAAATCCTTAAAGATTGGATTAATCAATCTGAAATAGATGTTGTAATCACAACAGGTGGTACAGGACTTACAGGTCGTGATATAACACCGGAGGCAGTGAATGAGATTGCTGATAAGCATATCCCAGGTTTTGGAGAGGTCTTTAGAACAATTAGTTTAAAAACAGTTGGTACTTCTGCTATTCAATCTAGAGCTTGTGCAGTACTAGCTAATGGCAAATATGTTTTTGCTCTACCAGGTTCTTCAGGTGGTGTTACAGATGCTTGGGATGGAATTTTAAAACATCAGTTAGATATAAATCATAAACCTTGTAATTTTGTAGAACTATTTCCAAGACTTAAAGAAAAATAATTATTTTTGATATTTTTCTTTCCACTCTGGATAGGGCATACCATACACATGTTCGCGCGCATCCAAGTCTGAAATTTCAATACCTTTTTTTTCAGCCTCTTCTCGATACCATTTTGATAAACAGTTTCTGCAAAAACCAGCAAGGTTCATGATGTCTATGTTTTGAACATCTTTTCGTTCATCAAGATGTTTGAGTAATCTTTCAAATGTAGCGGACTGTAATTCTTTTTTTATATTATTATCCATAATTAAATTATTAGACACATTTCAAATAACCACAAGATGTAGGTTGTGTTCAATCTTAAGTAGAAAGTTAATAATATAATTCATGGATTTTAAAATCAACTTTTGTTTAGATAAGAGATGGCTACTAAAAATAAAAAAACAGCCAAAAAATCTAAGCGTAAGACCAAAAAAAAAATTAAGAAAAACTTGGTCAAACGATCACCTAAAAATATTAAAAAAGTACAAAAGAAAAAAGGTGTGACTAAAAAGAAGTTACATACGCCATTAAAAAAAAATAAGCTAAAGAATAATAATAAAAGAGAGAGGATAAAAATGAGCAAAGAAACAGTAAAAAGTGGACGATCTGCATCACTAGATACGTCTCACTTAAAAGTTAAATTTCCATTTAAAGAGCAATATGGAAATTATATAGGTGGAAAATTTGTTGCACCTAAGTCTGGGAAATACTTTGATAATGTAAGCCCAATTAATAACGAGGTAATTTGTTCTATTCCAAGATCTGATGCAAAAGATGTTGAGGCTGCACTTGATGCGGCACACGCAGCTTTTCCTACTTGGGGTATTACATCAATAACAGAAAGATCAAATATTTTACTTAAGATAGCTGATGTTATTGAGAAAAACTTAGAGTTATTAGCAACTGCAGAGTGTTTAGATAATGGAAAGCCTATTAGAGAATGTATGGCAGCTGACTTACCATTAGTTGTTGATCATTGGAGATATTTTGCTGGAGTTATTAGGGCAGAAGAGGGGTCGGTTTCAGAGATAAGTAATAGCGAATATTCTTATCACATTCCTGAACCACTTGGTGTAGTTGCACAAATTATACCTTGGAACTTCCCATTATTAATGGCAACATGGAAACTTGCGCCAGCCTTGGCTGCAGGAAACTGTGTAATCTTAAAGCCAGCTGAACAAACACCAGCATCCATCTTACTTTTAATGGAATTAATTGGAGACCTATTACCTCCGGGAGTTCTTAATGTTGTAAGTGGATTTGGTTTGGAAGCAGGAAAACCTTTAGCGTCGTCTAAAAGAATTAGAAAGATTGCTTTTACAGGTGAGACTACAACTGGACGTTTGATCATGCAGTATGCAGCGCAAAACTTAATTCCAATAACTTTAGAATTAGGTGGAAAATCTCCAAATGTTTTCTTTGAAGATGTCATGGATCAAGATGATGACTTCTTTGATAAATGTCTTGAAGGTTTTACTATGTTTGCTCTCAATCAGGGCGAAGTTTGTACTTGTCCTAGCAGAGTGTTAATCCAAGAATCTATCTATGATAAATTTATGGAAAGAGCAGTTGCTAGAACAAAGGCCATCGTTCAAGACAACCCTTTAAAAATGGAAACCATGATTGGTGCTCAAGTATCGTTAGAGCAAATGGAAAAAATAAAATCTTACTTAGATTTAGGTAAGAAAGAGGGAGCTAAAGTTCTATGTGGTGGTGAAGTAGCTAACTTAAACAGCGGATTGGAAAAAGGTAATTATATCCAACCTACTATTTTTGAAGGTGATAACTCTATGAGAATATTCCAAGAAGAAATTTTTGGTCCAGTGTTATCAGTTACTAAATTTAAAGATGAAGCGCATGCATTAGAAATCGCTAATGACACTCTTTATGGTTTAGGTGCTGGTGTTTGGACAAGAAATGGAAATATTGCTTATAGAATGGGAAGAGGAATCCAAGCAGGAAGAGTTTGGACTAACTGTTACCATGCTTATCCAGCTCATGCTGCTTTCGGAGGTTACAAACAATCTGGAATTGGCAGAGAGACACATAAAATGATGCTTAATCATTATAGACAAGTGAAAAACTTACACGTGTCGTATAGTGAGAAAAAATTAGGCTTCTTTTAACAGGTATATTATAATGGCCTGTATTAAACCACAGGCCATATAACCATGAAAGTTTCAGCAACACCCTTAGCATTAGAGTTAATTGAAGATCTTAAAAAAGATCACGGCAAAGAATTACTTTTTCATCAATCTGGTGGATGTTGTGATGGTAGTGCTCCTATGTGTTACCCTGTTAAAGAATTTCTAATAAGTGATGATGATGTTTTAGTTGGAAAAATAGGAGGCATACCTTTTTATATAAGTGAAACCCAACACGCAGCATGGAAAAATACAGATTTAATCATTGATTGTATTAAAGGTATGGGTGGAATGTTTTCTCTAGATAATGGGACTGGAAGAAGATTTTTAACTAGGTCGGAAATCTGCGTACCTGAAAAAATTCAATCTAATTAATTAAATTTCATTCTAATTCTTAGTGTGAGTAAAATTACTATAATGATAAGATAAATTAAAGGCTCTGCAGTAACTACTTTAACTAACCACAAATAGTGAACAATTCCTAATAAAGAAATTATATAAATAAGTTTGTGTAGTTTTTTCCATTTATCTCTTAACAACCTTATCATTCTATTGGAAGAAGTAAGAGCAAGTGGCACTAATAAAAGCCAAGCTAAAAATCCAGCAAATATAAATTTTTTTTTAATGATATCATCACTAATACTAGATAGGTCAAAACGATAATCTATTCCAACATAAGTCATCATGTGTGCTGATGCATAAAAAAAGACAAACAGGCCAAACATTCTCCTATAGTTAATCCAAAAATTTAATTTAGTAAATTTTTGTAGAGGAGTCATTGCAAGAGTTACTATAATAAAACGAAGTGTCCAATTTCCAGTTACATGTGTAATTTCTTTCACAGGTTCAGGACCTAACTGGTTAAAGGCAATTTGATAAAAAATAATTAATATTGGTAGTAAGCAAAAAAAGAAAATTGGTATTTTTATATATTTATACATTTTTATAAAAAAAATTTTATGTATTTAAAAGTTTTTTTTTAAATCCATACCTGAGTATAAATTTGCAACCTCATCTCCATACCCATTGAACATTTGAGTTTCAATTCTGGGAGATAAAATACCCTCACCTATGACACGTTCTGTTGCTTGAGACCATCTTGGATGCGAAACGTTTGGATTAACATTTGAGTAAAACCCATATTCTCTTGGGGACGATTTCATCCAAGATGATATAGGCATTTTTTTAACTAATTTTATTTTAACAATTGCTTTCGCACTTTTAAAACCATATTTCCAAGGAACAAAAATTCTCAATGGAGCTCCATTTTGATTGGGCAATGCCTTTCCATAAAGGCCAGTAACAACTGTTGTTATAGGATGCATAGCTTCATCAATTCTTAACCCTTCCCTGTAGGGCCAATTTAAAACGGGATATCTTTGGCCTTTCATTTGTTCAGGGTCATAAACACTTTCAAATTCAACAAATTTTGCAGTATTTTTAATAGATACTTTATTAAGCAATTTACTTAGAGAAAATCCCATCCAAGGAATGACCATAGACCAACCTTCAACACATCTAAGTTTATAAATTCTTTCGTCAGAAGGAAATAAAGAAATTATTTCTTCTGCCGTAAGTGTAATCGGGTTATCTACTTCGCCTTCAATAGTAACACTCCAAGGTTTAGTTTTAAATTCTTGTGAGTTTTTAAAAGGATCTTTCTTTCCAGTTCCAAACTCATAATAGTTATTATAATTTGTTATATCCTCATACGATGTTAGTTTAGTTTTATTTTGAGAGTAAGCATTATTTAAAAACGGTATGCTACTTAAAGATAATGAACCTACACTTAAGCCAATAGATTTAATAAACTTTCTTCTTTTATTGTATATTTGTTCAGGTGTTATTTCTGAATATTTATATTTTTTCATTTTTAATTGGATTACCTTTTAACCATTCACTTTGCTCATTTTTATAGTGTTCTTTTTTCCATATAGGTGATCTTTTTTTAATTTCTTCAATAATATACCTAGATAACACATAAGCTTCATCTCTATGCTTGCAAGCAACTGCAATAATAATACTAGTTTCACCAAGCTCAACATAACCTTTAACATGTTCAATAAATATAGCTTTATCTAGGATTTTTAACTTTTCACTGGTTTCCTTATAAATTTCTTCAAAACTTTTTAATACTAGTTGGTCATGGCTGTCATAAGTTATTCCAACAACTTCTTTATTTTCATTAATATTTCTAACTGTTCCGTTGAAAATAATTGATGCACCAAAAGAGGAGGATTTTATAAAATTTTCCGCTACAGAAGTTTTTATTTTATCTTCTTTAATATCTATAATTTTTGTATGTAGCATCAACCACCACCTATTGGAGGTATTATTCCAATTTTTTGATCTTTTATAATTTTAAAGTTATCATTGATAATTTTATTATCTTCCGAACAAAAAGCAGAGTTTTTTACAATTTTAATAAAGCTTTCATTATCTTTAAAATTTTTATCTAAATAATTAATTATTTCTTTCCTAAAATCTTTGATTTCAATTTTTTGCTTAATATCAAATTCTAAAAAATCTTTATTACTAAAATCTCTACTTGCACCAAATAGTTCAAGCTTAATTTTCATGTTTAAAAAATATCTTTTAAAAATTTTGGTAAGCCATCAGGATTAGTCCATAGACCACTTTTTCCACCTTCTTTAATTAACAATCTAACATTGTCAATTCTAAGATGTGGGTTTACAATTTTACTAAGATCATAGATTGTAATTAATGCAGCATTAACACCCATTATAGCTTCCATTTCAACACCTGTTTTTGCAATAGCTGACACAACACAAAAAACTTCTAATGAAGCATCGTCATTATGCATGATAATTTTAGTTGCAGTATGATCTATTGGAAGCGGGTGACATAATGGAATTAATTCACTAGTCTTTTTAACACCTAGAATAGCTGAAACTTCCGCAAGAGTGATCGGATCACCTTTAGGCATTTCTTTATTTTTTATTAGGTTAAAAACTTCTTTCCCTACATAAATTTTACCAGAAGCTAAAGCCCTTCTAAATGTCTCTTTTTTAGATGAGACATCAATCATATTAAATGAGTTTTTTTTAAAAATTTCCTTAGCCCAATCTTTTAATTTTTCTTCATTTATCACTTTTAAGTTTTCCATTTATCCTCCAGTACTTGATAAATTTGGAGTAATTCCAGTATCTCCAAGCTCTAAATAATGTGACTCTTTTTTAAGGTGTAATTGTTTTATGATAAGATCCACAAGTTCATCTTTTTGAGCATCGTCTTGCAATAAATGTCTAATGCTAATTCCAGTATTACCAAACAAACATAATCTTAAATCACCTCTAGAGGTAACTCTTAATCTATTACAAGTTTGGCAAAAATCTTTAGAGTAGGGAGCGATTAATCCAAATTTACCCTTATATTCAGGATGTATAAAATTTAAAGAAGGGCCTGCATCTTTCCCATAAGTTTGAGGGATCCAGTTATTTTTCTCTAAATAATCTTTGAATATTTTAGAGGAAACATGGTTTTTGTTGAAATACTCCAAGTTATCACCAGTTTGCATCAATTCTATAAATCTAAAGTCAATTTTGTTATTTTTAATAAAGTTTCCAAATTTTTCAAATTCTTTGTAGGTATCATTGATACCTTTGAGTAAAACAGCATTAACTTTTATATTTTTAAAATCTAGTTTTTGTAAAATCTTTATACCTTCTAAAATCTCATTAAGCCTATCATGTCCTGTTAGTTTTTTAAAAGTTTCTCTATTTAAACTATCGATACTAATGTTTATTCCATCTAAGCCAGCTTCAGATAATTGTTCTGCAATTTTATCCAAACGATAACCATTAGTCGTCATTGTTATTTTTGGTATATTTGAATTTTGCTTCATATCTTTAAGGATATCAAAAAAGTCTTTTCTAACGGTTGGCTCTCCACCAGTTAATCTAATTTTGCAAACACCCAATTCAGATAATGCTTTTGTTAATCTTGAAATTTCTTGAGCAGACATAAAACTTCTAGTGTCTCCAGGTGTTTTTTTGTAACCTTGGGGCAAACAATAGGTACAACTGTAATTACATACATCTGTAATTGATAATCTTATATAGGGGAATTTTCTTCCAAAAGTATCTGCAAGATTATTCATCAAACTATTTTATATTATTTATTTATATTAATCATGATTATTTGAAGCTAGTTAACTTCCAGCTCTTCCATGCGGGAAGGTATTTTTTATTATCCTGGTTCTTTATATCCAGAAGCCATTTTGTTAGCAATTTTTGCAACTGCATTTAAGTCAATAACTTCATGAACAGAAAAATCTGTAACAGCACCACTAGATACAGCTACCATTCCGGATGCGGAAGCCTGTTCAAAAGTGCCTTCTACTTCAACCATAAAATCATACTTTCCTCTTAGACCAGCATAGGCAGTAAGCTTTGCTCCAGCTGCTTCACAAAGTGCTGTTGTTGCAACTTTTCTGTCGGTGTCTGGATTATTTACAAACCCACCAAGACCTTTAGCGGTGTAACATCCCATAATTATAAATTTAGCCATTGTTATCTCCTTTATTGATTTAAAATAATTAAAACATCTTTTTAAAAACTTTTAAAGATAAATACTAACTTTCAAGAATATTTTTATCAAATTGTTGGTTTCTAAAATATTTTCGATATTCAGATGGTGTTTTATTATAGATTTTTTTGAACGAATTAATAAATACAGAATTGTAATTAAATCCAGCAATGCTTGATATTTCATTAATCTTACGATCATCATAAAAAAGAAGGTTTCGAGCAAATTTAACTCTTAAATTAACATAAAATTTAATTGGGGACATTTTATATATTTTATAGAATTTACGTTCTAATGTTCTTAAAGATGTGTTAAGTTTTTTTGCTATCTCATTTATTTTAAGTGGTGTTTCTATATTTTTCTCCATTATCAAAATTGATTTTTGGCAAATATTATCTATTAATGGATTAAATTGATCATCTTTTTGCATTGTTGATTTTTCTCTGGGTCTATAAATTAAAGCTTGTGCAATTTCATCAGAATAATCCTTTCCTTTGATTTTCTTAATACACTCAAGTATCAGATCTAGTGTAGATATTCCACCTGCTGCAAACATTAGACCATTAGCATTTATAGTGTAAATATTTTCTACAATTTTTATGTCAGGATACCTTTCTATAAAATTACTTTTAGTTTCCCAGTGTGTACAAACAATCGTTTCTTTATTAATTAAACCAGATTCAGCAATTAAAAAAGCACCAGTATCAACTGCAATTATTTTTGATAAATTTTTATGAGCTATCCTTAATGCAGAAAACAATTTTTTTGATTTTTTTTGTACAGGCAAATTTCCACCTATCACAATTATAAAATCTGGATTTTTAATAGCCTCTAATCCACCGTCTGCCTTCCACCACTGGCCATTGCTTGATCTAATTTTTTTTGCATCAACAGTTATCAGCTTATATTTAAAAATTTCATTAATTCTGTATTGGTTAGTTATTCTAAGCGCCTCCTGTATTAAGACCAGCGAGTTAGATGGAAACTCTGGTTGAAGAATAATATCAAATGAAAATACTTTATTTTCCATAATATTAATTGATTAAAAAGTTAATTATTAACGACATAAGTTTATTCATTTATGGCAACATCATAGAATTAAACTTGTATTTAAACAATTTAATTTTTGTCTATAAATATTGATAGTTTGTCGTTTTAAATAGTTTATTTTATAAAAATTATTGAGAAGATATTAAAAATAAAAATAGAGAGGAGACAATATGATTAAACTTTTAAATAATATTTGCAAAGTTGCAATTATTTTTTTATTAACCGCTTCAACTTCATTTGCCGCAGATAAGGTTAAATTAAGATTGAACTGGATGTACTACGGATCACATGCGGGCTTTGCATTAGGTTTTGTTGATGGAACTTATGCTAAATACGGTATTGATTTGGATATTAGGTCAGGAAATGGATCAAGTTCTGCACACAGACTAGTGGCTAATAAAGACAGTCATTTTTCTTACGGTTCATGTGGAGCTATGACAGATCTTGTGGCTAAAGGAGCACCATTAAAGTCAATTGGTGTAATTGATGCTATGGGAACAGAAGCAATTCTTGTTAAGCCTGATAGTGGAGTTAAGACAATTAAAGACTTAAAAGGAAAAAAAATATTAACAACAGCTAATGCTGGAGTAAATACTTTTTTCCCAATTGTTTTAAAAAATGCTGGTCTTAAGGAGTCAGATGTTAATATAACTTCTGTTCCAGATGGAGCTCTTGTATCAAGTTATTTACAAGGTAGTGGTGGTGCTGTAGCAATTTTAGGTGGATTAGATGACAAACCAGCTGAAATCAAAGCAAACGGTGGTGCTCAACCAATAGCTTTTCCATATTCAGATTTTGGAGTTAACCAAGTTGGATATTGTATAGCTGCGCATAATGACACAATTAAAAATAATGCTGATTTGGCAAAAAGATTTATTAAGGCAACGATGGAATCTTATGCTAAAGCAGAAAAAAATCCAGATGCTGCAGTAAATGCAATTGCTGATATTGTTGGTGGTTCAATGGCTGAAGATGCTGGTAAAGCTCAATCAAGAGAAGTTTTAGACGTAACTCTAGGAATATTATATTCTGGGGCAAACAAGAAAAAAATTCTTGGTCTAAATGTTGCTGCTGATTGGGATAGCATGGTTAAATTGATGAAAGAATATAATGACTTAGACAAAAATGCTAAGTCATCTGACTTTTATACAAATCAATTTATAAATTAATTAACACATAAAATCACTAGCCGAGTATAAGTAATACTTGGCTAGTTTTAAATTTTATAAATGAAAAATTTCATAGAAGTAACAGAATTAAAAAAAGTATTTGGAAAGGGTAAAGATGAGGTTCATGCCTTTGGACCTGCAACTATAAATATTAATACTGGAGAATTCGTTTCAATTTTAGGACCATCTGGTTGTGGAAAATCAACTCTAATGCTTATGGTTGCTGGATTATTAGATTCAACAAGTGGAAAAGTAGAATTTGAAAGCAAATTAGTAAAAGGACCAAAGACAGATATTGGAATAATGTTTCAAGATAATACCCTAGTTCCATGGCGAACAGTTAAGGGTAACATTGAACTACAACTAGAGCTAAGAGGGCTTAACCTCAAAGATTATCAAGAACAAATTTATAATATTCTAAAATCTGTAAATTTAGAGGATTTTGCCGAAAGATTTCCCAACGAATTATCAGGAGGTATGCAACAACGAGCTGCTTTTTGTCAAGCCATGATACATGACCCAAAAATAATTTTACTTGATGAGCCCTTGGGAAAGTTAGATGCAATGACTAGAGAAAAAATTAGAGCTGATTTTCAAAAATTATGGATGGTTAAAAAACCAACAGTTATATTTGTTACTCACTCTATCGAGGAAGCCGTACAGTTATCTAGCAGGGTTATTTTGATTACACCAAGACCAGGTAAAATAGATAGAGAGATAAAAATTGATCTTCCATACCCTAGAGATTTAAAGGTTAAAAGATCAACTAAATTTATTGAATATGTAAATTCAATTCAAGAAGTCTTCCATAAGTATGGTGTTATTTAAAAAGTATAATTGAAATGAAAAAATTTATTAAATGGATCTTCAGTGGATGGATGTTAATTTTATTTTTTGTAGGCTTTTTTTTATTTTGGGAATACTCAATACCCTTATTTGATATACCAAGATATATTTTACCAGCACCTTCAGAAATTGTTTTAAAAGGTTCTGCTGATTTAGATAAGTTAATTTATTATACTGGTGTTACCGCTCTAGAGACCGTACTTGGATATATTATAGCTCTAATTCTAGGCTTAGGGTTCGGAATAGCTATTTCTTTTTCATCAATATTAAGAAGAACTTTATATCCTTTCTTTGTTAGTATTGAGATGACACCTAAAATAGCTTTTGCACCACTATTTATATCCTGGTTTGGTTTTGGGTTAATGCCTAAAGTAATTATTGTAGTTTTAGTTTGTTTTTTTCCAATAGTGTTAAATGCAATTTTAGCATTTAATTCTTTAAGCAATGAGCTTACTTTATTTTATCAATCAACTGGAGCAAGTAGATTAAAAACTTTTTTTACAATTCGTCTACCAGCTGCTCTGCCCCAATGTTTTGTTGGTTTTAAATATGCAGCTATTAACGCAACTGTTGGAGCCACCATAGCAGAATTCATTGGATCAGATAAAGGACTTGGTTTTTATATTTCTATCGTAACAGGAAACATGAGACCAGATTTAGCATTTGCAGGAATATTTTTCTTAACCCTTTTAGGCTTGTCTGTATTTGGTTTTGTTACAATGATGGAGAAAATATTAATACCTTGGCACATATCAATGAAAAGAATTAACAAATAAGGAATATATTATGGATTATGAAAAATTAAAAAAAAAATTAGAAGGATGTTATGTAACCGTTCCAACACCCTTTAAGGATATAAAAGATTTACCCCTAAACTTTGATGCACTTAAAGATTATGTAGAGTTTTTATTGGGCAATGGTTTAAATAATGAAAATTGCACACTACTTTTTGGTGGTGCTGCAGGTGATTTTTCAGCAATGAGCTTTGAGGAGAGGTTATCATTGGCTAAAGAAAGCTCGAAGATAGTAAATGGAAGAACTCCAATTGCTCTGGGAGGCCAAACAACTAATACCCAAGAATTAGAAAAACTTGCAAACGTAGCTAAAGATTTCGGTTATGATTTCCTTCAAGTCTCCTGTCCATTTTATTTCAAACACACCGAAGATGATTTTATTGAGTATGTAAGAGCAGCATCAAGTGCAGCTGATGGAATTGGTATAATTTTATATAATACCTTTTGGACTTCAACCAGTGTTTCCAATCAGCTTATTGAAAAAATAAAAGATCTTCCAAATATTGTTGGATTAAAGTGGGCAACACCGCGAACTGATGCAATGGAATTTGAAGATGTAACCTCAACTTATTCTAGCAGGTTTACAATAATTGATAATAATTTATTTTTTCCATACTCAGCAATGAAGCCATTAAATGCAAAAGCTTTTGAGGTTCATATGTGTAACTTTTGGCCAGAATGGGGAGCAAAATTAATTAATGAAATTAATAAAAAAAACTTTGAGGAAATTGCCAGAATGATGGTTGAAGAGGCTATGCCTTTTTATAAACTATGGGTAGAAATAGAAACTAACTATACTTCTGGTGATGGATATTTAGATAAACTATGTATGGAGCTAGTTGGCCTTCCTTCAAGTAGATGCAGGCCTCCTACAAGAGATATGCGTGAAAAATATAGGCAAAGAACACTTGATTATATGAAAAAAATCAAGGTTCCTCATTTAAAGTTTTAATGAGTAAAATTGAAAACATAAGAACAATTCTACTAAGTGCAGAGTATGGTGATGAGAAACATCCAGAAATTTTAGAGTGTTTTCCTAATGGACCAAAAAGAACTATTGGATTAGTTGAGGTAACATTAGAAAATGGTGTAAAGGGTTATGGTGAAGGTTACTTAGGAGTTTTTGCGCCACAAGTTTTTAAATCCATTGTTGAACTTTGTGCACCATACCTAATTGGAAAAGATGGTTTTGATATTTTAAGAAGATATAAAGATTTATGTAGTGTTTGTGATTATTGGTCTTTACAAGGTGCAGCACGACACACTACAAGTGCAATTGAAATAGCCTTAGTTGACGCAAAATCTAAAACTCAAAAATGTCCTGCTTATAAATTATTTGGAAATAGTTTAAAAGAAAACATAGAAGTTTACGGAAGTGGAGGAATTTGTGACACAAAAGAACATTTTATTGAGGAGCTAGAACTTTTAAAGACATTAGGAATAAAGAAATATAAAATTAGAGCAGTTCCAAGTGATATTAATAGAACTGCCTGGGTGCTCAAAGAAGCTAGAAAATACGATGTAGATGTAGGTATTGATATGTGTCAAAATCTTGCTGACCCACCAATAAATGCAAATGATGTAATAGACTATATTAAATTTGTAAAAAATATTACTAAAGAAAAAATTTTATTTTTAGAAGAAGCAGTTGGCCCTATGAATATAAAGGGATTTAAAAAATTGATAGAAACTCTCAATATAGATATTTGTGGAGGTGAAGTTATAACCACACCTTTAGAAATGATAGAAAGAATAAATTTAGATATTTATAATTTTGTTCAACCGGATGCCTCAGTTATTGGAGGAATGCATGCGGTGAAAGAAGTATTTGAGTATGCAAAAACAAAAAAAATAACACCCGTTGTACACGCATGGGGTGGACCCGTAGCAATTATGGCAAATTATCATGTTGCATTCGGATGCAATGGAAATTTAGTTGAATTTCCAATGATACCATACAAGCTAGAACCAATAATGTTTGGGGATCAAAGAGTTATTAAAAATGGAAACCTTTTAAGACCTGAAATCTCAGGAATAGGCATCATCATGAATGATAAAATTGAAAAAGATTTTTCATTTGATAAAAAGGCGGTTTATTCGTGCGTTGTCGTTGATAGAGGGCAACCAGGTGACAATTATTGGAAAGAGTAATTTAAAAAAAATGATTATAAAAAAATCAAATTCTCCACAAATAACTAACTAAAATAGAAGTTTATGAATATTTATATCGCATGTGAGTTAAAAAATTTAGAAAAAAAAATTATTAAAGTTAATTTAAAAAGACATAATTTATATTTCTCTAACTTAAAATTTAAAGAAATTGCTGATAATGATTTTCTTAAATGTGAAATTGTGTTTGGAAATATTCCATCAAACTGGGTAAAGCAAAGTAGCAAAATAAAATGGCTTCAATTAGAGTCAACAGGCTTTGGTGAATATTCCAATGTAAAAAAAAATTTTTTAGATAAAGGTGTAATTATTACTAACCTTAAAAGTTTTTTTGCTTGTCAAGTAGCCCAAACAACAATGGCTGGAATTTTTTCTTTTTATAGAGGTTTGGACAAATTTGCCCTGTTAAAAAATAAAAAAAAATGGATTGGTGACCCAATGAGGGCAAAATTAGAAATACTAAATAATAAAAATGTTTTATTTTTTGGTAAAGGGTCAATAAATAAAGAAATATCAAAATATCTAAAAGTATTTAACTGCCAATATTCATTTATTGACTCAAATTCAAAAAAAAGTTTTTTTATTAAAAAATTAAAAAAAGCAGAAATAGTTATATGTGCACTGCCTGGGACAGAAAAAACTAAAATGTTTTTTAATAAAAAACTGATTAGTAGTTTATCAAAAAAAACTATTTTAGTTAATGTTGGTAGGGGTAATTTAATCGATGAAAAATATTTAATAAAAAAACTTAAAAATAATTTTTTAAAAGGGGCCATTTTAGATGTTACGGCCGAGGAACCATTGAGGAAAAATAACCCACTCTGGTCTTGTCCAAACCTAATACTTACACAACATACTGGAGGTGGATACAAAGACGAGATGGTGGATAAGATTAACTTTTTTTTAGATAATTTGCAAAAATATTTAAAAAAAAGTAAAGTGTTAAATAAAATTAATCCTTCAAAGGGTTATTAAATTAATCTTTATTAATTGAATGAAAAAAAATATTAGTTAAAATATTAAAATATTAATAATCAACCAGGGGTTAAATTATATAATGTACGAAAAATTTGGACAGTTTATTGAGGGTAAATGGTTACCTTCAGAAAATAAAGAGACATACGAAGTTATAAATCCTGCAACGGAAGAAGTTTTGGGTCATGCTTCTAAAGCAACATCTGTTGATGTTGATAAAGCATTAAAATCAGCTGAAAAAGGATTACAAGTTTGGAAAAAAATAACACCGTGGGAACGATCTTATATTCTTAGACGTATAGCAGATAAACTTCGAGAGAAAAAAGATGTATTAGCTAAATGGATGACTTTAGAAAATGGAAAACCTTTAGCAGAAGGTGTTGGTGAAACAAATGGAGCAGCAGACATTTTTGAATGGAATGCTGAAGAGACAAAAAGAATTTTTGGACAAACTATTGAAAGTAGATTTGAAGACACAAGAGTCCATGTTTACTATCAACCAGTTGGAGTTGTAGCAGCGTTATCGCCTTGGAACTTTCCACTTATTTTAGCAGCTAGAAAAATATCTACTGCACTTGCTGCAGGTTGTTCGGTAATTATTAAACCTGATACAATTACACCTGGTGTAGTAATGGAGTTGGTTGATATTTGTAGAGAATGTGGGGTTCCACCTGGAGCAGTTAATCTTTTATCAGGTGATCCACCAAGTATAGCTTCTCAATTAATTCAATCAGATATAGTTAAAAAAATTTCGATTACTGGATCTTTAAGAGTTGGAAAATTAATTCTAAAACAAGCTGCTGATAAAGTTCAAAGAGTTACAATGGAATTAAGTGGTCATTCCCCTTTTATAGTTTTTGATGATGCTGATATTAAAAAAGCAGCTGATATGGCTATCGCTGCAAAATTTAGAAATAATGGACAAGTTTGTATTTCTCCTAATAGATTTTACATCCATGAATCAAAAAAAGAAGAATTTATTAATTTATTTATTGAGAGAACTAAAAAGTTAAAAATTGGAAATGGAATGGATCCAGACACTCAATTAGGTCCATTAACAACTCAAAAAAGATTGGAAGAAATTGAAGAGTTGGTTGAAAAAACCAAACAAGAAGGTGCTAAAGTTTTATTAGGTGGGAAAAGACCAGCAGGCTTTAATAAAGGTTTTTATTATGAGCCAACAGTTTTTGATGATGTAAAAGATGATTTTACCATTATGAAACAAGAACCATTTGGGCCATTAGTTCCAATGTTGTCATTTAAATCTTTTGATGAAGTTATTGAAAGAGCCAATGATAATGATCTTGGTTTATGTAGTTATGTTTGTACTAATTCAATGGAAACAGCGCATCTTGCATCAGAAAAATTAGAAACAGGATCTGTAGCTGTTAATACAGGAGCTGTTGCACTTGCCGAGGCACCATTTGGTGGAATAAAGCAGAGTGGATATGGAAGAGAAGGTGGATCAATGGCTATCAAAGATTACCTAAATGTTAAATATACTCACATGGGCATTAAAGGCTAAGTTAGATGCAGATAGGGTTTGATGTTGGGGCAACAAAGATTGAAAGTGTAGTTTTAGATAAAGAAGGAACTGAACACTTTAGAGAAAGAAGAGACTGCCCAAAAGATTATAACGAAATTATCAAATTAATAAAAAACACCTCTTTAGAATTAGAAAAAAAAACAACACAAACTCTTCAAGTGGGTGTTTGTCATCCAGGTGTTCATTCACCATAAAGTGGTCTTGTTAAAAATGCACCCAATTGTGTATGGATTGAAAAAAAACCATTTCAAAAAGATTTACATGAAGCTTTAGGAAGAGAGGTTTTTTGTGAAAATGATGGTAATTGTTTTGCATTATCAGAAGCAATTGATGGCTCAGGAAAAAATTATAAAATTGTTTATGGTATTATTCTAGGATCAGGAGCTGGAGGAGGACTTGTTATAGATAAACAAATTGTATCTGGACCAAATGGTATCGCAGGAGAATGGGGTCATAATCAACTACCATATATGGCTGCTAAAAAAGAAAACCTTGAAACATCGAGCCTTAGAGAGTCTGAGATAGAAAGTTTTATTTCAGGGATAGGTTTAGCAAAAAAATATAATAAAAAACATAAAACAAATTTAAAAACTAAAGACATTTTTCAACTTAACTCTAGACACGATATAGATGCTGAAAAATTTATTGATCAATTTAAAATTAATTTAGCAATGTCATTAGCAACCATTATAAATATAATGGATCCTGATGCATTTGTTTTTGGTGGAGGTGTTTCTAACTCAATTGATTTTTTCCCTGAAGTTCAAAATCTGGTAAAAAAATATGTTATTGGAAGAGAATACGAAGGAGTTTTTCTTAAACCTAAATATGGTGATGCTAGTGGTGTTAGAGGGGCTGCTAGATTGGGTAGAAAAAGTAATTATTAGTCGATTCTCGTGAAAAGTGATTTTTGTTTTTTTTATAAATAGATATTAACAATTAAATCAATATCAATTATTAAAATGTGTAATAACAATTGTAAGTTGTGTGTTCAATTAGCACTTACTATTTAAAGATTTTATTTGTACAAATTCTGTTCAAATATTTATTTACTTAAATTAACTAAAAGGAAAAATATGAAAATGAAAAAAGTATTAATTGCATTATTTGCAATTTCTTTAGTTCCAAATATTTCATTTGCTGGACCTAAAGCTGAAGTACTTCACTGGTGGACATCTGGTGGAGAAGCAAAAGCATTGAGTGTTTTAAAAGCTGACTTTGCTGCAAAAGGTGGAGTTTGGACTGATATGCCTGTTGCAGGTGGTGGTGGAGATGCTGCTATGCAAACTTTAAAAGCTCGTATTGTTGCTGGTGATTCACCTGCAGCAGCACAAGTTAAAGGACCGTCAATCCAAGAGTATGATGATCAAGGTGTTATTAAACCTTACAACATTGACTCTGTTGCAAAAGCTGAAGGTTGGGACAATTTAGTAAGCAAACAAGTTGCACAACACATGAAGTGTAATAATTTTACGCAATATTGTGCTGCACCAGTTAATATTCACAGAATTGATTGGTTTTGGGCTAACAAAAGCGTTTTAGATTCTAATGGAATTAAAATGCCTACTACTTGGAAACAATTCAATGCTGCAGCTGACAAACTACAAGCTGCTGGTATAATTCCATTTGCTCATGGTGGACAACCTTGGCAAGATGCTACTGTTTTTGAAGCTGTTGCTTTAGGAATTGGTGGAAATGATTTCTACAAAAAAGCGTTTATAGATCTAGATCAAGCTGCACTAAGCGGTTCTACTATGGTTAAAATATTTGACCAAATGAGAAAACTTAAATCATATACAGATGCTGGATCTCCAGGAAGAGACTGGAATGTTGCAACTGGCATGGTTATGGATGGCAAAGCAGCCTTCCAAATTATGGGTGACTGGGCAAAAGGTGAATTTTCTGCAAAGGGTTTAGTATCAGGAAAAGATTATATTTGCTCTCCAACACCATCTAACAACGGATATCTCTATAATGTAGATTCATTTGTTTTCTACAATGTTAAAGGTGCCGATAAAGTAGAAGGTCAAAAGTTACTAGCAAGTTTGATCATGGGTAAAAACTTCCAAAAAGTTTTTAACATGTATAAAGGATCAATACCTGCAAGATTAGATGTTTCAATGGATGATTTTGATGATTGTGCAAAAAAATCAAATTCGGATTTGAATGCAGCTAGTAAAGCTGGTGGTTTAATGCCTAGTTATGCTCATGGAATGGCTCTAAAAGGAGCTCAGTCTGGTGCAATAACTGATGTTGTAACTCAACACTTCAATTCAAATATGTCTTCAAAAGATGCTGCAATGAAATTAGCAGCAGCTGTTAAAGCGTCTTTGTAATTTTAAAGTTAAAAAAAAATTTACCTAAAATTGTAGTTGCACCATCTTTTGCAGTTGTACTTTGGTTTGTGTATGGGTTTATTGGGTGGACCTTTTATATATCTCTTACTAAATCAAAATTATTACCAAATTATGAATTTTGGGGAATTCACCAATATGTTCGTTTATGGCAAATGCCACGTTGGCATATAGCTGTTGAAAATTTATTTATTTTTACAACCTTATTTATTGTTTTATGTATTTTTATTGGTGTCATTCTTTCAATTTTTTTAGATCAAAAAATTAGATCAGAAGGTGTTATTAAAACTATTTATTTATACCCTATGGCACTATCTTTCATTGTAACGGGCACCGCATGGAAATGGATTTTAAACCCTACAATGGGGATTGAAAAATTCGCACACCAAATTGGATTTGAAAACTTTCAATTTGATTGGTTGGTTACACCAGGAATGTCAATTTATACAGTTGTAATTGCTGGTGTTTGGCAATCATCAGGATTTATAATGGCTATTTTTTTAGCAGGCTTAAGATCTATAGATGATGAGGTTATTAAAGCTGCAAAAGTAGATGGTGCTAGCACTTTTTCAATTTATACAAAAATAGTTTTACCCATGATGAGACCAGTGTTTATGAGTGCAATTGTGATTCTGGTTCATTTATCAATTAAAAGCTACGACTTAGTAATTGCATTAACTGCAGGAGGTCCAGGAATTTCTTCTGACATGCCAGCTGTATTCATGACTAAAATGGCTTTTGGAAGAAGTGAGGTTGGACTTGCATCTGCTAGTGCAATTATGATGTTTGCTACAGTTTCAGCAATAATTGTTCCTTACCTTTATTCGGAACTAAGAAGGGAGCAAGATGCTAAATAAAAAAAAAGTATCACGTATTTTTCTTTTTTTAGTTTTAGGAATATTTGTTTTTTATTATATTACACCACTATATGTGATGGTGGTAACTTCATTAAAGACAATGAATGAAATAAGAGAAGGTAATCTTTTTAGTCTACCAAATAGTATTAATTTTGAATCTTGGAAGATTGCATGGACTGGTAGAGGTGAGGGAACTAGTGATGTTTTTTTAAAACCATACTTTTTTAATTCACTTAAAATAGCAATACCAGCATTGATAATTTCAACATTTTTGGGTGCATTAAATGGATATGCTTTAACCAAATGGAAATTTAAAGGTGCAAATTTGATATTTCTATTATTTCTTTTTGGCACTTTTATCCCTTACCAAGCAATACTTCTTCCAATGGCTAGAACTTTAGGATTACTTGGAATATCAAATTCACCAATCGGTTTAATTCTTGTACACACAGTTTATGGGTTAGGATTTACAACTTTGTTTTTTAGAAATTATTACGTTTCAATTTCAGATGAAATTATAAAAGCCGCTAAAGTCGATGGTGCAGGATTTTTTAAAATTTTCTTTAAAATACTATTACCAGTGTCGTTACCAATATTAGTAGTAACAATCATTTTTCAATTTACACAAATCTGGAATGATTTTTTATTTGGTGTAACTTTTTCATTTGGAGAAAATGCACCACTTCAAGTAGCTCTAAATAATATGGTTCTAACATCAGCTTCTGTTAAATATTATAACGTTGATATGGCAGCAGCAATAATGGCTGCATTACCAACTTTAATAATATATGTCTTAGCAGGTAATTACTTTATTAAAGGATTAACAGCAGGGTCAGTGAAAGGATAAGATGGCAACTTTAAAAATAAAAAATTTAGAAAAAAAATTCAAACAAACTGAAGTATTAAAGGGAATAAACTTAAATGTAGAAGAGGGTGATTTCTTAGTATTATTAGGACCGTCTGGCTGTGGAAAATCTACTTTATTAAATACTATTGCTGGTCTTGAAGAGTCTAATGAAGGAGAAATATTAATAGATAACAACATAGTAAATGATATGGATCCTAGTGAGAGAGACATTGCTTTTGTATTTCAGTCTTATGCTCTTTATCCGGCAATGAGCGTCAAAGAAAACATCATATTTGGTTTAAAACAAAGAAAAATTTCTAAAGAAAAAATTAATCAATCTTTAACAAAAATTGCAGAGTTACTTAAAATTACAGAATTATTAGAAAGAAAACCAGCACAACTTTCTGGTGGACAAAGACAAAGGGTTGCTATGGGCAGAGCATTGGTTAGAGAGCCCAAAATTTTTTTGTTTGATGAACCTCTTTCAAATTTAGATGCAAAACTTAGAATTGAGATGCGTAGAGAAATTAAGAAATTACATAAGAATTTAAAAACAACTATGGTTTATGTAACACATGATCAAACTGAAGCAATGAGCTTAGGAACAAAAATTGCAATAATGAATAATGGTAAAATTGAACAATTTGATACTCCAAAAAATATTTATAATAAACCTAGCTGTGTGTTTGTTGCTGACTTTGTAGGCTCTCCTTCAATGAATTTTATTAAAGGCTCCTTGACATCAAATAATAAATTGATTTCATTCTTACCAGATAATGCAAGTGAAAATGAGACTATAAATTTTAATCACAATAATGAATTACAAAATAATTCTGCAGTTTTATTTGGTATAAGACCTGAGCATATTTTTTTAAAAAAAACACATGCTGCTAGAGTAGCAAAAGATGAAAATTTTGCTGAAATTAGAGTTAAAACTGAATTACATGAATATATTGGTCATGAACAAATAATTACTTTTAGTTATTTAGGTCAGGAATTATTGGGTAAATTTACATCTTCTATAGACGTTGAGATTGAAAAAGAAATGACACTATTTATTGATTTAAATAATATTTCAATTTTTGATAAAGATACCAAACAGAGAATATAAGCTATATAATCAATATAATGAAAAGTATTGGGTTTATTGGAATAGGACTTATGGGTTTTCCCATGGCAAAAAACCTTCTTAAATTTGGTTACAATTTAAAAGCCTACAATAGATCTCATGAAAAAGCAGATAGACTAAAAGAATTTGGAGCAGAAATATCTGTATCCATTAAAGACGTTGTCACAAATTCAGACATAATTATCACTATGCTTACAGACGATAATGCTGTTGAAAAAGTAATGGGCAGTGATGAATTTATTTCCAATATAAAAGAAGGAGCTACTGTTATTGATATGAGTTCGATTAATCCAGTTTTGACCATAAAATATTCAAAAAAATTAAAAGAAAAAAAAATAAATTATTTAGATGCTCCAGTTTCAGGTGGAACTATAGGGGCTGAAGAGGCAACATTAGCAATAATGATAGGTGGTGATGAAGAAACGTTTAAAAATTGCTTTGAGCTGCTAAAAAAAATGGGTAACCCAACATTAGTAGGTCCAGTATCGTCTGGCCAAATATCTAAATTAGCTAATCAGATTATCGTGGGTGTAACCATCGGAGCTGTAGCAGAGGCCATCACTTTATGTGAAAAATCTGGTACTAACCCAAGTAAAATGATTGAAGCTTTATCAGGGGGTTGGGCTGATAGCAAAATACTGCAAACACACGGAAAAAGAATGATTGATAAAGATTTTACACCAAAAGGAAAAACCACAACACAGTTAAAAGATATGACTAATATTGTTGATGCAGGAAAAGCAGTTGAAACTCACTTGCCTATTTCTAGTTTAGTTAAAGAAATGTATAAAGATCTTGTAACAGATGGACATGGCAATACAGATCATAGCTCATTATATAATGCTATTAAAAAGATAAATAAAAAATGAAATTTTTAAGAATTGGAAAAGAAGGTCAAGAAATTCCTGTAGCACTAGATAAGGATGGAAAATATAGAAATCTATCATCGATTATTAAAGACTTAAATCCTGAGAATATTAATTTTGAAACTTTAGATAAGATTAAAAAAATGAATCTAGAGAGCTTGGAAGAAATAAATCAAAATGAAAGAATAGGATCTTGTATTTCTAAACCTGGAAATTTTTTTGCAATTGGTTTAAATTATGTAGAGCATGCAAAAGAAACTGGTGCAAAAACTCCTGAAAACCCAGTTCTATTTAATAAGTCTGTTCACTCTATAGTTGGTCCAAACGACAATGTGATTATACCCAAGACTTCAAAAAAATTAGATCATGAAGTTGAAATTGCTTTTGTTATTGGAAAAAAAGCAAAAAGAATTTTAGAAAAAGACGCACAAGATTATATTTTTGGATATTGTATATGTAACGATATTAGTGAGCGTGAATGGCAAAAAGAAAAAGGGGGTCAGTGGGTTAAAGGTAAATCTGGTGATACATTTGGACCTTTAGGACCTTATTTAGTGACTAAAGATGAAATCGAAGATGTTAATAATTTGAACTTAACACTAGATGTTAATGGTAATAGACATCAAACAGGAAACACCAATCAGATGATTTTCAATTTTAATTTCTTGGTAGCTCATATTACAAGCTTCATAACGTTAATGCCGGGTGATATAGTTACTACTGGCACTCCTCCAGGAGTTGGTCTTGGTATGACTCCTCCTGTTTTTTTAAAAGATGGTGATAGCATGGAATTATCAATTGATAATCTTGGAAGACAAAACATAAAAGTGTTAGCAGAATAATATTTAATGATAGAATTATTTATTGCATTTGGCGCAGGGTTAATTAGCTTTTTATCACCATGTGTTTTACCATTAATACCTGGTTATGTTTCTTTTATTACTGGCAACACATTAAATGAAATTTTAGAAAAAAAGAAAATTGATTTATTACCGTTGATAGTTTTTTCATTAGGTTTTTCATTTGTATTTATTATCTTTGGTGCAACTGCTTCCTTTTTAGGTCAAATTCTTTTACAAAATTCTCAAATTTTAAGAACGATTGCAGGAGTTATAATAATCATATTCTCTCTTCAATTAATTGGTGTCTTAAATATTAAATTTCTTAATGTAGAAAAGAAATTTCATACAAAAAAATCGAATAATATTTTTCTTGTTTTTATTGTAGGAATGGCATTTGGCTTTGGATGGACACCATGCATTGGACCTATTTTAGGGTCAATTCTTGCTTTTGCTTCTACAGAAGAAACTATTTATAAAGCAATTTTACTGTTAAGTTTTTACTCACTTGGATTAGCGATACCTTTTGTTCTATCAGGTTATTTAATGCAAAAGTTTTTACTATTTTCAAAAAATTTCAAAAGAAATATTAATTTAGTTACAAAAGGGGGTGGTATAATACTTTTAATTACAGGAGTTTTAATTTTAACAAATCAATTACAAGTTCTTGGTTATTATATTCTAAATTATTTACCATTTTTGCAAAATTTCGGTTAGAAACTACTAAAGATAATTAATTCATGAAAATATATCAAATAGATACAAGTGCTAGAAAAGAAGGTTCTACTTCAAGAGCTTTAGCAAAAAAATTATTAGATAAAATAAAAAAACCAGAAGATGAGGTTATTTATCGAGATCTTAATGATGAAATGATCTTTATTTCTAATTTAACCGAGTCTGGAATGAAAATTCCAGAAGGCGAGCAAACAGAACAACATAAGAAAATGTTTGAAATGTCAGATAAACTAGTCATGGAATTAAAAGAAAGTGACACAATTATAATTTCTGTACCAATTTATAATTTTGGACCACCAGCAACGTTAAAAGCCTGGGCAGATTTGGCGGCAAGAGTTAAAGAGACATTTAAATACAATGAAGACGGAAGCAGGGTAGGTTTGCTTGAAGATAAACAAGTTTACCTTATAATCACCTCTGGTGGCACAAAGATTAATAGTAAAGATGATTTTTTAACACCTTGGTTAACCCATGTTTTAAATTTTTTTGGCATAAAAAAAATAGATATTATAGCTGCTGATCAATTAGCCATAGATTACGAAAAATCAATTAAAGATGCAGAAAAGCAAATTGAGAATATAATATAATGAGCTTATTAAGCGTTAAAGAGTACAAGCTATATTCAAACTTTTTAAATACTTTAGCAAAAGACTTAAATAAATTTTATTATTCAAAACTCAATAAAACTTTTATTATATCTAACAAGCTTAAAGGCAAAGGTTATGATCCTGTTACAACATCTGATAAAGCATTTGAAAAATTCATTAGATTAAAAATTAAAAAAAAATTTCCAAACCATCAAGTTATAGGTGAAGAATTTGGTCACAAAAAATCAACTAGTGATTATACATGGGTGATAGATCCTATAGATGGAACAAGGTCATTTGTAATAGGTAATCCGACATGGAGTAATTTAATTTCTCTTAATTTCAAAGGTACTCCTGTTGTGGGCTTAGCAAATTTTCCAATTTTGAATAAATATTATTTAAACACTGATCACAAAAATGCTTTCGTTGTTGAAAATGGTAAAAAAAGAAAGATTTTTGTTTCAAAAAATATTCCCTTTTCTCAAATAAAAGTGTCAGGTGCTTTCCATGGAGCAGTTAGTCTTAAAGAGCAAATGAAAATACCAAAAGTTTTAAAATTAATGCAATTTCCAACAGCTGATGCGTTAAGTTATTCTCATTTGTGTGAAGGAAGAATAGATGTCGTGTTTCAGGCTACAAATAAAATTTGGGATATTCATCCATTGATGCCAATTATAAAAGCAGCTGGTGGAGTTGTAACCACTTGGAACAATGAAGATGCTGTAAATGCTGGAAACATTTTAGTTTCAGCAAACCAACTAATACATAATAAAATGCTTAAACTTTTCAAACCAGTTTCTAAATAAATGCCAGTAACACAAAAAAAAGCTCAAGAAATAATTGATTTCTGGTTTAAAGAAACACCTGCTGAAAAAAGATTTAAAAGAGACGAAAAACTTGATGTATCTATTAAAAAAAAATTTCTTAAAGATTTTGAATTAGCAAGTACAAATGAATACGATGATTGGCAAGACACTCCATTAGGAAGCTTAGCACTTGTTATTTTATTTGATCAATTTTCAAGAAACATGTTTAGAGACGACCCAAAAGCTTTTAGCCAGGATCATAAAGCAAGATTGATAGTAAATGATTCTGTTTATGCAGGTTTTTTAGACGAGCTGGACCAAACTCAAAGACTGTTCATGATATTACCTCTTATTCATAGTGAAGAGATCACTGACCATGATATGGGTTACTATTTACTCGATAAATATTTAAAAGATCATCCAGACTTAGTTAGTATTAAAAAGTTTTGGAAAGATCACACATTAGCAATTAAGCAATTTCACAGATACCCCCATCGAAACATAGTGTTAGATAGAAAATCTACACCTGAGGAAATAGAGTTTTTAAACAAACCAAATTCATCCTGGTAAAACGTTCACTTATTGAACAAATAAATTAACGTATTCAATAATTGCATTACTCTAGTGACAATATGTCATTTTAATATTGAAATTTGCTGTCTATAAGGAGCGCATAGAATTTAAAAATTAACATTATCTTCTCTCTCTATTAGATAGTTAATATTAGCTTCCCCGCAAGGGGAAGTTTCTTATTGTCATCATCTCCACTGAATAATATAAATTTTAAATGAATTTCAAATTTGTTTATAAAATATGTACTAAATCTGAATGGCAAGAAATTAAGAGTAAAGGTAAATTAACAGGCTCTAAAAAAGATTTAGAAGATGGTTACATCCATTTTTCAGGCGATGATCAAATTGTTGGAACTCTTAAAAAATTTTACCAAAATCAAAAAGATTTAATTTTATTAAAGGTTGATACTTTAAAGCTAGATCATTTAGTTTGGGAACAAGCATCAGATGGAACTATGTTTCCACATTTATATTCGCCACTAGATATTTCTAATGTAGTTGATGAATTTGATATTATTTTAAATGATGATGGCAATCATGTGTTGCCAGATATTTTTTGACCACTTTTTTAAGGGGGTCACCCTTTTGGTAAACTCCAAAAGAGTTCCCCTGTAAGTGAGCGGTATACGCTAAAATCTATAATAATAGATTTATATTTTATTGGTCTTATCTAGTCTTTGATTATTTAATCACACCAGTTATGTGTCAGGTGGTGATAAATTCATAATCATCCTCCTTTATTGATATTTATAGAGTAGCATTTTTGAATATTGTATTCAAAATATTTATTTCAATTTATGTTAAATATATTAATTGTATACAACCTAGCAAAACTGTAGGATTTCGATAATTTTAGAAACTCTTCTAATTTGTTTTATTTAAATAATTTTATTAATTATTACCTAAAAGATTTACCATTAGCACACCCACAATAATAAAACATAAACCAACTATCGAATAAAGATTTGGAACTTGATTGTATTTGATTATGCCAACACCTACAGTTGAGATAATCGCAAGACCCGCAAATGATGCGTAGGTAATTCCCATTGGAATATTTTTCATCACCATTGACAAGGCATACATGCACAAAACTATAGTAATTGCCGTAATAATACTTGGAACAAGTAGAGTAAAACCTTCAGCACTTTTTGCAAAACTATTTGAAGCAACACCTAGTACTACTGCTAAAGCTAGAAATAAGTAGGAAGTTGTCATATTCATTAATTAGTTTTTCCCATTGTATTTAATAATATAACACCAATAATAATTAAAGATATTCCAAGAACAGCATAAAGGTTTGGTGTTTGATTGTATTTTACAACACCAAAGATTGTTACAGCTGTAATAGTGAGCCCCCCGTAAGTAGCGTAAGTAAAGCCAACGGGTATAATGGTCATTGCCTTAGATAAACAAAAGATACATGCAACAATTGTAATAATGCAAAAAATAGTAGGATAAATATTTGTAAAGCCTTCTGTAGCTTTTAAAAAACCATTGGATGAAATACCAAGTATTATTGCTAACACTAGAAATATGTAGCCGCCAGTAAGATTCATCTAATTATCTTAAATGAAATATTGTTAGAGATATATAATTATTTAGATATTACCACCAACCCATTACACGGCCGTTACCAGCAATAATTAATAGGCAAGTTAAAACATGAAGTGCTATCCA
>Ga0222670_1000144_pt1 | contig 33603 bp, 34 predicted proteins | sample AntAcemetagen732_FD_181148 | JGI IMG/M metagenome (GOLD analysis project Ga0222670, IMG submission 181148) | Saline water microbial communities from Ace Lake, Antarctica - #732 | ecosystem: Environmental > Aquatic > Non-marine Saline and Alkaline > Saline | place: Antarctica: Ace Lake... | reverse complement strand
TGTGAAGAAAAACATATTGATGAGATTATTGAAAAGTTAAGAACTGGTATTACTAACTATCAAAAAAATCAAAAAAACTAAAAACTTTACAAAATTAAAGTATTAAAAAGGAAGAGAGTGTTATGAAGATTGGCGCACCTAAAGAAATCAAACCACAAGAACATCGTATTGGATTAACACCTGAAAGCGTTAAGACTTTAATATCAGAGGGTCATGAAGTTTTAGTTGAAAACAATGGTGGGTTTGAAGCTGGTTTTGAAAACGAACAATACACAAGTGTTGGTGCTAAAATCGTTGATAAAGCTGAAGATATTTTCAATGATGCTGATATTATTGTTAAAGTAAAAGAGCCTCAATCAGGTGAAGTTAAGATGATTAGAGAAAATCAAATCGTCTACACCTATCTACATTTAGCAGCAGCTAAAGAATTAACTGAAGGTTTAGTTAAATCGAAAGGTGTTTGTATAGCCTATGAAACAGTTACAGATGATAATGGAAGATTACCATTACTTGCACCAATGAGTGCAGTTGCTGGACGTATGTCTGTTCAAGCTGGAGCGCATTGTTTAGAAAAAAATCAAAATGGTAGAGGTCTTTTATTAGGAGGAGCTCCTGGAGTTGAGGGAGGTATTGTTGTTATTTTAGGTGGTGGTGTTGTTGGTGAAAACGCTGCTGTGATTGCAACTGGAATGGGCGCTAAAGTTCACATCGTTGATAAGTCTGAAGCAAGATTAAAACAATTGGTTGAAATGTTTGGTGATAAAATTATTCCAGAACAAAGTGATAAAATTGATTTAAATAAATTAGTTGCTGAAGCTGATCTTTTAATTGGAGGTGTTTTAATTCCAGGTGCAGAAGCTCCAAAATTAATTACTAAACCAATGTTAAAATTAATGAAAAGAGGATCTGTAATAGTTGATGTTGCAATTGACCAAGGGGGTTGTGTTGAAACGAGTAAACCAACAACTCACGGTGATCCAACTTATATTATTGATGATGTTATTCATTACTGTGTAGCAAATATGCCAGGTGGAGTTCCAAGAACTTCAACGATAGCATTGAATAATGCAACACTTCCACATCTAGTTAAAATTGCAAACAATGGTTACGCTAAAGCATTAAGTGATGATAAGCATTTGCTTGCAGGGTTAAATGTTTGCAAGGGAATGGTAACTTACAAGGCTGTCGCCGATGTCTTTGGTCATGAATTTATTGTGCCAGAAAAAGCAATAACAAGCTAAGATTATTTGTGGATAAAAAAATTCCAACCAATGCAAAAGTTGTTGTAATTGGAGGGGGCATTGCAGGTTGTTCAGTTGCTTATCACCTTGCAAAATATGGTTGGAAAGATACTATATTATTAGAAAGAGACCAGCTTACATCAGGAACTACTTGGCATGCAGCAGGACTTGTTGGTCAATTAGGTGCATCATCCACCATTACACGTCTTAGAAAATATTCCCTAAATCTTTATAAAGAATTAGAAAAGACAACCGGATTATCAACTGGATTAAAACAAAATGGAGCAATCACAGTTGCTAGTACACCTGAAAGATTACAAGAACTATTAAGACAAGCAACAGCTGCACAATTATTTGATGTCAATGTTGAGAGCGTTAACAAACAAAGAATAAAAGAACTCTATCCTGTTATAAATGATGATGACATTTTAGGTGGAGTTTATATGCCAGAAGATGGTCAGGCAGATCCTATAGGGGTTACCAATGTATTAGCTAAAGCTGCAAAGATGGAAGGGGCTCAGATATTTGAAAAAACTCCTGTTGAAAAAATATTAGTTAAAGACAAAAAAATTGTTGGTGTTCAAACTAAATTTGGCAAAATTGATTGTGAATACGTTGTAATTGCAACTGGGATGTGGTCGAGACAAATTGGAGAAGATATTGGTGTGAGTATTCCATTATATCCCAATGAACACTTTTACATAATCACAGAACCATTAGATAAATTACCTAAAAATTTACCAGTATTAAGAGATTATAATTCCTGTCTTTATTTAAAAGAAGATGCGGGGAAAATGTTAGTTGGAATATTTGAACCTAATGCAAAGCCTGCCTTTAAAGATAAAGGGGTAGTGCCACAGGACTTTTCGTTTGGGGAGTTTCCAGATGATTTTGATCACTTTGAACCTTATTTAGAAAAATCATTTCAAAGATTGCCTATGTTAGAAACTGCTGGCATTAGGAAATTTTTTTCAGGACCTGAATCTTTTACACCGGATACTCAATATCTTTTAGGAGAAACTCCAGAAGTTGATAACCTTTTTACGTGTTGTGGATTTAATAGTATCGGCATAGCAAGCTCTGGGGGTGCTGGAAGAGTTACTGCTGAATGGATGATCAATGGATACATGAATGAAGATTTATTTTCACTTGATATTAAAAGATTTCAAAAATTTCATTCATCTAAAAAATTTATTATGGAAAGAGTAACTGAGACTCTTGGTGACTTGTATGGAATGCACTGGCCTTATAAACAGCATAACACTTCAAGAAATCAAAGACTATTACCTTATCACGAAGAATTAAAAAAAGAAGGAGCATGCTTTGGTGTATCTGGTGAATACGAAAGACCTATGTGGTATGCACCAAACAATGAAAAAGCAGAATACAAATACAGTTTTGATTATCAGAATTGGTATCCTTCAGTTGAATTTGAAACAAAAAATACAATTACCAATGTTGGTTTGTATGAACTCTCTCCCTTTTCAAAATATGAAATAAAAGGAGAGCAAGCACACAGTGAATTACAAAGAATATGCACAGCTAACATTAAAAATGAAATAGGAAGATCAACTTACACACAAATGCTAAATGAGGCAGGAGGAATTGAAACAGACTTAACAGTTATTTGCATTGATAAAAATCATTTTAGAATAATAAGTTCAGCAGCAACAAGAACTCATGACAAAGCATATATTATAAAACATTTATCACCCAATTTAGAGTTTAAAGATATTACCGATGATCTTGTTTGTTTAGGAATTTTTGGACCAAAAAGTAGAAACTTAATTTCAAAAATCTCAAATGATGATTTTAGCAATGAAAAATTTAAATTTGGTTATGGAAAATTTGTAAACCTTGTTTCAAAAAAAGTTTGGGCCCAAAGACTATCTTATGTGGGTGAATTAGGATTTGAACTTTATATAGAAAATGATGAGGCTAAAGAAATTTATCAATTAATTGTTGAAGAGGGAAAAAATCATAATTTATCTCACTGTGGGTCACACGCAATGGACACTATGAGAATGGAAAGTGGTTTTTTACATTGGGGTCACGATATTTCACCTGAAGAAAATCAATACGAAGCAGGTTTAAATTTTGCAATAAGCTATAAAAAAGAAACCAATTTTATTGGTAAAGAAAGCTTATTAAAAATAAAAGATAAAAAACAGAATAGAAGATTTATTATGCTGTCACTTAAAGATAGTAAGCCAGGCACACCTCTATTATTACACGAAGAGCCAATTTATCTTGGTGATAAGATTATAGGAAGAACGACATCTGGAAATTATTCTTTTAACTATAAAAAAAATATGTCTTTTGGGTACGTAAGCTCAATACATTCAAATGAAGAGCTTTCAAATATGGACCTATATATAGAAGTTGCTAAACAAAAATTCCCAGCACTAGTAGAGATCACTGCTCTAAAAGATAAACAAGCTAGATTTTTATAATTTTTAGTTGCTGAGTTAAATAATTGGTGGTTAAATAATGTTATGCAAAAATCTTATTTTCATGACAGAAAACATATCAATGAAAAAAAAATTCAAAAAAAAACTATTCCATTACAATATCTTGATTATAATAGAATTGTAGACATCAATAGATTATTAAACCGAGTACGAATTGATAAAAAAAATGAAAATAAAAGAAAAATCATTTTTTATAGCTTAACCATTTTAGCACTAGGTCTCTTTTCAACTCTTATAACGATTATAAAATAATCATATTGATCAAAAGTTGATTGATCTAAATTAAAAACCTATTATAAATCATCAATAAATTAAGTGGCGGGGTAGCTCAGTCGGTTAGAGCGCAGGACTCATAAGCCTGAGGTCTTGGGTCTTGTTCAGTGTCCTGTGACCCTTAATTAACATCTTCATATATCTTGGCACACTCTAGGCACAACTGGAGGAAATAAATGGCTACGTTTAGAAAAAGAGGAAGCAAATGGCAGGTGTTGATTAGAAGAAAAGATGCACCACACATCAGCAAACATTTCACTACAAAAGAAGCGGCAACAGAGTGGTCGCGGGAAACAGAAGTAAATATTGAGAAAGGTTTGTATGCAAATACTAGCCACTCTCAACGTATGACTCTGCGGGAACTGTTGGCAGAATATCGTGACCGGGTCGCAATTACTAAAAAAGGATATCGTACTGAGGCTTATAGAATAAATAAGATCAGGAGGAATAAAGTTTGTGACTCCACGTTATTTAAACTTACTAAGCTGAAACTGCTAAAGTTTAGAGAAGAGCAACTAGAGAACCATAGTCCTGCAACATGTAATAAATATATATCTGTTATCTCAATGGCTATTGCTTATGCGATGGATGACCTTGATATGTACCTACCATCTAATCCTGCTAAGAGAGTTAAGAACCTGAAAGAGCCTGAATATTCAGGAGAGATTATAACCCGGGATGAAGAAGCAAGACTCTTGGAGCATGCAGGGAGATCAAAATATGTTTGGTTAAAGTGTGCGATCATGATGGCAATAGACCTTGGTGCAAGGAGAGGAGAATTAATAAATCTAAAATATAGAAATATTGATTTCATAAGACGTACAGCAACTTTGGAAGATACTAAAAATGGAAGTGATAGAACTATTGGATTAACTTCACGTGTTATAGAAGAGATCAAAAAATTACCACGTAATGTAGATGGTAGAGTTATTACAGCTACGTCAGGAGATAATTTCTTTTGGGCTTGGAAACAATGTAGAAGATGGGCAGGAGTGACTAAACGTTTCCACTGCACTAGAGCTACGTTCTGTACCAGAGCGGCAGAAGATAATTGGCAACTATTAGATATTGCGGCACAGACAGGACATAAGGATGTAAATGTTTTACGTAAGCATTATGCAAAAATGCAGGGGGAACATTTAGCTAAAAAACTCAATGGAACAGGCGATAATTAAAGTCTTAACGTTAAAAGTTAATTAACCCTTATTCCATCACCTAGACATCTGATTTAAGGTTTGAAGATAAATCAATCAATCTTAACGATTCTTTTTGTCGTTAACTAACGCTATAAGATAAAGTTTATTTACAAAGTTATTTTTTAATATGATTTATATTTTTTATTAAAAAGATTTTAGATTTTTTATAAATATACATAGGTAAATAACCTAATAATAGAATTTCTATAATCACAGCTAAATATTACAGATAAATATGGCTAAAATATATTTTAATATTGATATTTTTTTGATAAACTTTTTAGATGCGCAAAGGAAAAAATCTTCTAACTATCATTGAGGAAATTCGTAAATTTGACAGCCATATGGAAAGCCAAACAATAGCGGTTTTCTTTTATGTTTGTTTATATAGTGGTGTAGACGGTGTTAGTATGCAGACTATATCTCAGAAGTTAGACATAGCCCAATCATCAGTTTCTAGGAACTGTTACAAACTTGGTGACAGAACTAGAGACGGTATTGGAATAGGTCTATTACAATCTTTTAAAGACCCAGAAGAACGTAGAAGAAAACTTGTACGTCTTACAGCAAAGGGTAGAAGGGTATTTAAAACTTTAAGTGATTTGGTTTATGAGTAAAAAATTATGAATGCTCAAAAGTTTTTAGAATTTATACAGGAATTTAGAAAATATGATTCCAACATTCAAAGTCAAACTATTGCAATATTTATATACATAGCCATCAATGAAGAAAAAGAAGGTGTGCCTATGACTTTGATAGCAAGTAACTTGAAGATTGCTCAATCTAGCGTAAGTCGAAACATTTCTATTTTGTCTAAATTGAAGTGGAATAGAAAAGTAGGTTTAAATTTTGTAGAAAATTTTGAAGATCCAATGAATAGAAGAAGTAAATTAGTCCGATTAACAAATAAAGGAAAAAACTTTTTCTCTAAGTTTAATTAGTGATAGAAAGAAATAATAAAGGACGATTCAAAAAACTTACAACTGAAGAAGTTGTAAAAAGACTAAAAATAATCTTTAAAAATGAAAAATACAATTTTAATCTTGTAAAACATAAAGGCACTAGAAAAGAAATTAAAATTTTTTGCCTAAAAGAAAATCATGGATTCTTTGAAAGAAAACCGGAAGTTTTATTTAAAAAAAGAGGATGTTTTAAATGTCTAAAAGATTTTGATAAACAAAAGTTTATAAAAAAAGTTAACAAAATACACAAAAAAAAATATGATTATTCATTAGTCAACTATATAAATTATAATACTAGTATAATTGTTATTTGTGACATTAAAGGACATGGAAATTTTAAAGTAACACCTGATAATCATCGTTTTAGAAAATCAGGCTGCCCAATATGTGGAAAATTAAAAAGTTCTCTAAAACAAAGAAAATCTCAAAAAAAATTTTTATCACAAATTAATAAAATATTTAAAAATAAATATTCTTTTGAAAAGGTTGTTTATCAAGGTGCAAAAATGCCTGTTATTATTATATGTAAAAAACATGGGGAACATACAATCACACCAGACTCGCTTTTAAAGGGCAGTGGCTGTTTTGTATGTGGATTAATTGAAAGTGGATTAAATAGAAGAAAATCTAGAATATCCTTCATAGATGCGGCTGAAAAAAAACACGGTAAAAAATATGATTATAGTCAAACAAAATATATAAAAGCAAGAATTAACATAAAGATAATTTGTAATAAACACGGAGAATTTGAACAACTTCCATATGTACATTTAATGGGCTCGGGATGTAATGATTGCGGGAATGAAATAATAGGAAAAAAATTAAGAAATTCTATTGAAAAAATAATAAAAATACTTGAAGAAAAAAGAGGAACTGGAAATTTTGATTATTCATTAATTTATAAAACTTATAAAAACAATAGAAGCTTACTTCTTATTAGATGTATTAAACATAGTAAATTTTTTTATCAAGGAGCAGACGATCATGCTCAAAGCGGAGGATGTGAAGACTGTAAATATAAGAGTATTGGGGAAGAGTTGGTGATGTCAATTTTAAGTAAAGAAAATATTGAATATATCCATAACTGGGGAAAACATGATTGTAAATTAGGTAAAGGCAAAGCTAAATTTGATTTTTATTTACCACATCAAAATTTGATTATTGAATATGATGGAGAGCAACATTTTAAACCAGTTCAATATGGAGCTATGTCTAAGATTGATGCAATAAAGGAGTTTAAAATTAGAAAAAAGTACGACAAACTTAAAAGTGATTGGGCACAAAATACCCAAATCAATTTTTTAAGAATTAAATATAATGAAAATCCTAAACCTATAATATTTAAAAAATTAAAAGAAATTCAAATTAAATTGGACTAAACTAGTTATAAAACTAGAGGATTTAGATACAACAACGTTGCCCTTATTCCATCACCTAGACACTTGACTAGAGGTTTGGTAGGGTTTTAATATGAATTTTCTAGAGCGAGTTATTGGTTCAGTTGAATCTTTAGGTGGTGTATCAAAATTAAAAGATATTTATTTTGTATATAAAAAAATAACAAAACCAGAAGATATATCCAACTCAGTAGAGAGTGTTATCCGAGCTAGGATTGAGGAGAATTCAAAAGATAGTGATGTCTTTAAGGGTGAAGATATATTTCGATCTCTATACGGAAAAGGTAAAGGTGTTTGGTATTTAAAAAACAACTTTAAAAACATTGAAGAAGCTAAATTTATATACGAATTTAAAGAAAAAAATCTCGAACTCTGGGAAGAGATTTCAAAAAAGAAATTCCATACAAATGATTATGTTAGAAAAGTAACTAAAATTCATAAAGGTGAAAGAGGTATTTATAGAAATTTACCTAGAACTAAAAAACTAAGTTTTTCAGATGGGTTATGCCAGTCTGTTTTAGATACTGGAGAAAAATATGATGATGTATTAACTGATACTCATTTAACCTATCATTATCCTGAAACCAGCCATAATACGAGAGACACAGGTGAGATTAATTCATTAAAAATAGCTCATAAGCACAATATACCAATTTTTGTTGTACTGGGCTTAGGGAAAGATAAATCTAAAAAGGAAATAAGACTTGGGTATGTACAAAGTTATAATGATAATCAAAAGTCTTTCTTAATCGAGTTTAAAAGTGAAAAAAAGCAAACTGTTATTCCCAAAGAAGAGATTATTGAAAATCAACAAGAGAAAGAAGAAGAGTTAGAATTATTTAACTCAAATAGAAAAAGAAAAACAACCACATCATCAAGTAGAGGAAACAATCAACCAAAATTTAGTTCAGATCTTTTTAGATATCATGAAAATAAATGTGCTGTCTGTGATATTGCTTATTTTTTAGATGCAGCACATATAATCCCAGTTAAAAACAATGGTGTGGATCACAAACAAAATGGTTTAATATTATGCAAAAACCATCATAAAGCTTTTGATGATGGCTTCTTTAAGATTCATTATGAAACTTTGAATATTGAGATTATTAAAGAAAACAAAAATTTATTAAAAATACCTAGAGTAAACATTAGACATTTAACTCATAAACCAGGCAAGAAATATCTTGAATGGAGGTATTATAAATACAAATGAAAAAACTTCTATCGATCATTGTTCTGGGTTTATGAAAAAGTGGATTAGAAAAAAACTTAATACATTTTCAGTTTTATTTTCTGGTTTATTGGCAGTTCCCTATGGAAAACAATTAGAGAAATTTGTTTCAAATATAATAAACGAAACACCATCAATTTATGACAAGGCAATAGACAAAAATTATAACGAAACAGGAATAGCCTCCTATCTTCATAGGTTGTTTGATGGAAGTCATTCCCCAATAGAAATGTGGGGAAAGGTTAAAGCAACTCTTCCAGATGATTCTAATTTAGAAGAATTAAAAAATTATTTTATTTCAATGGCAAAAGATCTTCAAACTCCGATGGGTATACCTTTGCATAATATAGAGAATATTGAAGCCTACAATTCATTAGTATCTAAAATAAGCAGTACTTTTTTTATTAAAAAACAATGGCTATATGACTTTCAAAGTGTTGATGTTTTAGAAGTGTTGTCATCAACTATTGGAGTTGTAGCATTATTTTTTGGTTGGGAAAAAAAAGATAAAGAAGAATTCGCTGAACTTTGTGCATCATTAGGTTTAGCGGGTGCAGTAGGCGCTAACCCTTTTCTTTTAATTATTGCACTTATTGCCTTAGCTAAATCATACACTCAAAATAAAAATAAAAATAAGTTTAAGAGAGGATCCCTAAGAGGATTTGTTGGTATGGGGTCTTTTATAATGACAGCAAGTCTTTTTTCCAGTCCATTATTAGGTATTATAATTGGTTTGATAGTAGCAATAATTTTAAAGAAGAAAATGAAAGAAATAGATTTTAGTGAGATATATGAATGGTTTAAAGAAAATATTAAAAAGTATGCTGAAACTATTTCAAACGCTACAGGCATAACATATCTTTATAATAAAATAAAAAATTTTGTTTAAAGTAAAAAAATGATGAGATTAAAATGTTTTTTATAGGAATGATTGTTGGAATGCACGTAGGGTATACCATAAGAGTTATTATGAGATCTAATAATCCTGAATTGTACGATGATCAAAAAGGGGTTAAAAAAATGTTATCTACGCTAACGTTCCCTGCATGGACTTCAATATTTGTTTGGGGGTTTGCTAATTTACCTTGGTACGTTGTTGTAATATGGTTTTTAATTTGTGGGTTATTAATAACACCCATAATCTTTAATAAAATCTCATTACCAAAAATATTTTATTACAAGCCACATTCAGAGATTTTATTGTTGTTAATTGGAATATTGGTTTGGGTATAAAAGTTTATGATTAATAAAAAATTAAACAAACTAATGGAAGCAAGTACGGTCTATACGTTCTGCAATTAATATGAAAAAACTATTTTCCATGATTTTGGTTATTTGTTCTTTGTTAGGTAGGAATATATATACTGCCTATAATTTTTACTTTTTTTTATTTAATAAAGTTTAATTAATGATTAGTTAAATCAAACTTTAATGAAATCTAATTTATTTGTTAAAAAATTTCCTGAGGGACTTAAAGATTTTACAGAGGAATTAAATCCTAAAATAGATATTTATAATTTAACTTATAGCTCAAGTCAGAAAATAAATTGGCAGTGCTTTGTTTGTAGCCATAATTGGACTGTAAGTTTAAATTCTAGAACTCAATTTTCAATACTTAGAAAATGTCCAAAGTGCTCTAGAAAAATTGGTGATAAGAAAAGAATAGAAACTAATTCTATCAAAACAGGATCTATTTCAAAAATAAAACCTGAAATATTGCAAGAATGGGATTTTAAAAAAAATGCAGGATATGATCCAGATAAAATTTCTCATAAATCTAGTAGAAACTTTTGGTGGGTTTGTAAAAATTGTGATTATGAATTTAAAGCAAAACCTTATGTTAGAATAATTGATGGAACAGGGTGTAAAATTTGTTCATTCAATGAAATGGGTAAAAGATATCAATTACAAGCTAGTAAAAAAAATTGGTTTGGTAAAACCAACCCTGAACTCATTAATTTATGGGACTACGATAAAAATAAAGATTTAGATATAAAAGAGTTTTCTAAATCAAGTAATATCACCGTTTACTGGAAGTGTAAGTTCGGCCATAGTTTTTCAAACTCATTTAATAAAATGACTGCGAGAGGATCACAATGTCCAAAATGTAGTTTAAAAGGTTCGTCAAGAAATGAATTAAGAATTTATATTGAATTAAAAAAGTTAATACAGGAAATTAAATGGAGATCTAAAATAAACAATATTGAATTAGATATTTTTTTAAAAAATTTTAATTTAGGTATCGAATATGATGGTTTATTTTGGCATAAAGATAAATATAAAGTTGATTTAAATAAAAATAATCATTTTGAAAAACTTGGTATCAAAATTCTTAGAGTAAGAGAAAAAGGTTTAAAAAAAATTAGAGATACAGATATAATAGTTCCTCTAACTAATTTAGAATTTAAAGACATTAAAAAAATATTATTTATTATATATAAAATAACAAACTCTAAAAATATACATAAGATATATTTAAGATATAAAAATAATAAAAAGTTTATTGCAGAAAAAGAATTTCAAAAAGTAATTTCGAGACTTCCTGCTCCTCCTCCTGGTTCATCGTTTGCAGATGTTTGTCCTAAAAAAATGATATTTTGGGACTATGAAAAAAATTATCCATTGACACCTGATTTATTTTATCCTCGTGCTACATTTAATGCTCATTGGAAATGTAATGATTGCAATTCATCTTTTAAAAAAAATCTAGATAGGGTTTTTTCTAATAAATATGTTTGTTTAAAATGTTCTAGAAAAAAAGCAGCAATATTTAAAAAAAAAAATAAGACAACAATTTTGGAAGAGAGAGAAAACTTAATCAATTTTATTGAAAAAAATAATATTGAGTATGTAAAAAAATTAAGTCCAATGAGCCATAAAAAAGTTAAATTAGTATGTCCAAGTTGCAATAAAAAAACCACATCTAGTTGTAAACAAATTTATAAAAATAAATATCTTTGCTTGAATTGTGGCTTGATATAGATATTAAATTTACAGTGCTTTGCATATGACTTGCTGTTATTAAAAGAGGTGACAATTGGAAAGTAACAATTACATATTCAAAGTAATTATTTTTTCTTATCTTGAGCCTGAAAGTCTCTCTTTATCTTCCCTATACGTTAGAGATTTATAGAATTATTATTATTCTCCCTTTCTCTCTTGTGTGTATGGGGAATAAAGAGAATTAAAAAAAACACATAAAAAAAACTGAGCCTTTCTCATGGTCGTATCACTAGTTCCATGTTGCCTGATTCCTGATTAAGTGAGTCTTTATGCCAATAATAAAAATCACAAACTTAGTGAATTAATTTCTTGATCCTACATAATTAAATCTGATAAAACCTTTACACATTAAAACTTTTAAGAAGTTTAATCGTTGATTGTCCGATTATAAATAAACTCCAATCATACTCATAAAACATAAATCAGGAAACTTGGTCGATTAAGTTATAGATCTATTTGTTTTTGGGACTCCCATCTTATATAACCCTCATATCTATACTTAATAATATTATCAGCCCTTGATAGTTCGACCGCTATTGAGGGCTTTTTATTATGGAGAATAATATGAGTATAGACAAATCAAAGACATCATTCCTGACAAGTGGAAGTAATGGCGGAATAGATGACGAATATTACATCAATGAGATCATTGGCATAGAAGAATTAACGTATGAAGATTACGTTAAACCAAAATCAAAACCAATACAGTTAGAGTTTGATTTCGATAAAGATTTAAAAATCCCCTTTTAGAGAAAACTTATGCCCACTAACAAGAGAAAATATATGAGAGAATATATGAGGAAAGCTAGAAAGCTAGGAAAGATTATTCATTGGAGACAATACTTAAAACTTAAACAATCAAAACTTGAAGGAAAACAACATGAACAACATAGATAAGAAACTAGAGGCAATAGGTGACTTAGAAGAAACTAAACGTTTAGCTGACTTAGAAAAAGAAATGTTTGATGTAGAACAAAACTTAGCTGACACACTAAGGGAACTTTTTGAAAAAGAAAAGAAACCTGGTCAATCATTGATAGATTGGATGAAGTCTAAACCTACTGATTTTTTCAAAACTATAAGATTATCAGGTGGAGGAAAAGTAATTAACTTTGCTGATTATGCAAAAGGTAAAGACGCAGACAGTAAAGTTAGGCAGTTAGATATAGCAAGTCACTTCAAGTTAGGGAAAACTCTTTTATCATTAACAGACGCAGAAAAGGATGTAGTTAATAATTTAATCAGAATGTCATTAGGTAAAAAGGAATAGATATGATTTCGATAGATAATATAAAGACGTGGAGAGATTGGGGGATGGTTCTAACTCCTGCAAAAGGAAAGAAGCCATTAACTAAGTGGAATGGTAAATATGATAGTAGTGGAAAAAAAGAATATGTTTGGTCAGCAGATTGGACAGAAGATGATTTACTTAAAGCTGAACGTTTAGCTGTATTTCATGAGCCAGAGAAACGAGGAGTTGAGGGTTCAAATATTATGACAATAGATTTTGATTGTCCTAAGTTTATAGCTAGTTCCTTTCAATCATTGTTCCCTGCTTCTTTCTCCATTGGTAAGGAAGATAATATAACTGGCGCAATAAGAATAACACATATTGAATATGAAATAGATCCTGCGGATAAACCTAAAGTCTTATCTTTTCCAGATAGCATAGAAGCTCTTACTTCAACGTGTTCTATTTTTGTTGGTAAGGAAAGACACGTAATGAATAACACTAAGCCTCTAAGACTCTCCAAGACTCAGCTAGAGCATGTTTTACAGACAGTTAAGGTGGTTAATTTCTTACGTGAAGCATTTCTCTTGTTCCCTGAAAAAGGGTTGAAGAAGAGGGATAATTTCCATTTAAGACTAGCAGGGGCTTTACTTGATACTGAGCTAACAACTGAACGTAAGGAAGATATAATTGAAGCATTTTGTTATTCAACAAAGGACATTGGAGAACTAGAAAACAGAAAAAGAAAAATAAAATACGTTGAGAAAAATCCTGAGAGTGCTTTTAGAATAAAAGGCTTATGTGAATACGCGGGTGTAGATCACAGTAGTCCATTAGCTAAAGCATTCGATGAATTGAAACCTGAAAAAGAAGAGGATGAAACAGAGGATGATAAAATAGATCATAGAAAGAAAATATCTTTTGCTAATTTAGATAACTTCTTAACAACATCCTTTCCTCAGCCATCATATATTATTGAGCCATTAGTTAGTGATCAATCTATCGTGCAGATAGTTGGTGCTAGTGGTGTTGGTAAAACTATGTTTGGATTAGCCATAGCCGGTGCAATAGCTACTGCAAATGGTTTACTTGGAATGCCTAGTGTTGGAGGTGCTAGACCCATCCTATACGTAGAGGGAGAATTACCCGGTTCTGATATTCAAATCAGAATAAACGGAATGTTAGAGAAGATAGAAAGAAAGTGTAAACCTGAAAACTTTAATGTTTCAAGTCTACAACAACAACTTGCTATAAATGATAAAGGCTTCACACCTATTCAAACTGAACAGGGGTTAATAGAAATAGAAAATGCCATTATTGATATCAAAACAATTACAGGAAAAATGCCTGTTGTTTTTATTGATAACATAAGTTGTTTGGCTAGTGGTCTAAAAGAGAATGACGCAGATGCTTGGTCACCGATTATAAATAAATTTGTTAAGTGGAAAAATATGGGCTCTACTATTTTTTATTTCCACCACCTCAACAAAGGTAATGATAGTTCAGGTTCTACAATGCAACATAGAACAATCGATATGGTTATTAGAATGAGAAAACCTGACAACAAACAAAAGATTAAAACTTTTGAAGATAAAGGAGTTCAGGCAATAGTAGACTTTCCTAAGTGGAGAATGCACGACAACTCTAAACACTCGCAGGAACATATGTTGATATGTGAAGATTGGAAGTGGGAGAAACTTCCTGTCCTAACTTCTGATGAAATAGAAATTGTTAGAATGCACAAGGAGGGACTAGACGTTAAGGAAATGACTAAAGAAATCGATCTTGCAGAAAAGACGATTTATAAAAAAATAAAAAATCTTAAAGATAAAGGAGTGATTAAAGATGGAATTGATAAAAAAACCTCTAACAGAGAAGCAAAAGAAGTTTGTTGAAATATATTGTAGTTCAAAAGGACTACTCTCAAATCAAGAGTGTGCAATAGAGGCAGGTTATTCAAAAGACTCTGCTTATGCTAGAGCTCACGAATTATTAAACCCTAAGATATGTCCGCACGTTGTTAAGTACGTTCATGAAATAGAGCAGGAATATAAGACTAAATATCAAATAACAAAAGATTCACACATGGCGGAGTTATGGAGAATACGTGAAGAGTCTAAGAAAAAAAACAGCCCTCTAGTTTGGTTACGTGCAGAAGAGCTTAGAGGAAAACTTATGGGATATTATGTTGATAAGAAACAAACTCTAAACGTAAATAAATCTTTGAATGATCTATCAGAAGAAGAGTTAGAAAAAAGAATGAATGACATACATAGTCAGTATTCACATTTCATTGATTTAGAGGAACCTGAAAAAAAGATTATCAATGCAGAATTACAAGGAGATAGAAAAGCAGAGAAATATAAAACTGCATTTGAGTTAGCACGTAAGATGCTAAACAAGAATGGTCTAACTATCGGAGACCCAGAAAGTGAGATTGTTGAGGATATTAAACGTTTAAATAAAATACGTGACGATTCCATAGAAACTCCAGAACAAAAAAAGATTCAGAAAGATTTAGAGGACTATCAAGAGAGTCAAAAAAAAGTAAGAGAAAAAAATAAATCAACTAAGGAGAAAATAGAATGGTAAAAAAGTTTAAAGATTTTGACATGGATAAGCACGTCATAGACACACTAAATAAGTATGAGGATAAACCTGATATTATCGTAGAGGAAGTAATCAGAAAGTCCCCGCAAAAAAATAAAAAAATTTTTACTGCTAAACCTGACCCATCTAAAGGCATAATAAAACCTTTTGATAACCTAAATCCTGCGACCTACCCGGTAAATCAAAAAGAAGATATGAGTATGTGGGATATGATGAAGAAGTCTGCACGTAATGAAATTAAGAAAGGTAACTACTCAGAAATGCAGAGAATAAAAGACACCTTAAATGATGACTATAAACGTTCAGGTGGAGAATGGATGAATGATGAAGAAAAGAAACTAATAGGAAAATATAAACCTAAATATAATAGTGAACCTATGAAGTTTGATATTAATTTAGACATAATACAAAGCAGATTACACTTAGAGAAAAGACGTGAAGAGGCTGAACGTATGAAACAAGAAATAGATAGTGATAGAAAAATTTTTGAAAAAAAAATTCGACGTGGGGAAAATCAAGGCTTAGCCTATCTAATAGACCCTAAAGAGAAGTATTAGAGACTCCGGTTTGACAGGAAGAACATCCTTTTATTTAAACTTAATCTGACACACTAAAAGTTTTGGTACCACTATTTAAATTGGAGTCGGTAACAGCCGACGACTAACCTAAACGTTATGTTGAATCTGTTTCCCGCTACGACTCCGCAGGAACCTACTTAGACGTTCAGTCTGACTCACTATGGGCACAGTAGGCACAGCTTGACACACTCTTTTATTGAAATTATAAACTCGGTTGATAAACTCTACGTATAACAATTACCTAGGTTTTGTTAAGAAAGAAGAGAGAATAATTAAGTGGCGGGGTAGCTCAGTCGGTTAGAGCGCAGGACTCATAAGCCTGAGGTCAGTGGTTCGATTCCACTTCCCGCTACCATTTCATGATTTTATTCAATTTTCCAACATTCATGGAAAGATTTTTTGGAAACAATTTTTTACCTGATTTTTTTTTAATATTTCTATTTGTTTTTTTAGCAAATAAATAAATAGATTGAATTTTACCACCAATATTTAGAATTCCTGTTTTGTCTAAAATTTTAGGTATAATCTTTACAACCTCTTCATGAAATATAAAGTTAGTCTTAATATCATGAAAGGCAAATTCATGTAAAAAAGGTTTTTCACACATAGTAATTCTTAAGATTAATGAATTCTTATACATGGCTACAGCACACTCACCGCCTAGTTTTGACCACGCATAATTATTAAAAGGTAAAACGGCATCAGTTTCCTTGTAATTACCAACTCTTCCTTCATAAACATACCCAGTTGAAAAATAAATAAGTTTAATTTTAAGATCAGAACAAATTTTAACAATATTTGCTGTTCCAATTATATTTAAATTAATGCTTGTGGATATTTTCTTGTCATGAATATTCATTGGTCTAGAAAGAGCGGCAGCATGAATTAGGTATTGAGGTTTGTTCTTCTTTAAATATTTTTTTATAGAATTGAGATCTAAGATATCTAATTCTTTTTTACCTGGATAAAGGATGTTTAATTTTTTATTATCTTTTTTAAGAACTTGAGCAAATCTCCCATCACCACCTGTGATAACTATTTTTTTTAGCATCAAATTAAATTTTTTAAATATTTAGAATAATTACAATTACCATAAAATTTTATTGATTTATTGATTTCTTTTTTGTCTATCCATTTATTGTTAAATGCAATTTCTTCTATACAAGCAATTTTAAATCCTTGTCTATTTTCAACCGCTTGCACAAAAGCAATTGTTTTATAATAATCATCAATAGAGCCTGTATCCAACCACGCACCACCACGACCAATAAAATCAGCTGATAGCTTGTTAATTTTTTTATACTTTAATAGTAGATCAATAATTTCTACTTCACCTCTTTTAGATGGTTTTAATTTTTTTGAATATTGAACAACCTTGTTATCAAAAAAATATAACCCTGTTATAGCGTTATTAGATATGAATTTTTTTGGTTTTTCTTTTAATTGTATAATTTTGTTATTTTTATCTACTTTCGCAACACCAAATAACTCTGGTGTTTGAACACTATGTAATAAAACTTTAGCACCATTTTTTATTTTTGTACAATTTAGTAACTTTGTTGTTAAGTTTTGACCGTAAAAAAAGTTATCCCCTAGAATCATTGCCACATTATCTTTACCAATAAATTTTTCACCTAACACAAAAGCATCGGGTAATCCTCTTGGCTTATCTTGTTCTATATAGGTAATCTTAATTCCTAAATTATTTCCATTAGGTATTAATTTTTTATATTGATTTAGCTGACCCTTGTTTACAATGATTAATATATCCTTAATTTTTGCAAGCATTAATATTGACAGTGGATAGAAGATTAGAGGTTTGTCATAAATAGGTAAAAGTTGTTTGTTAACAGCTTTTGTTAAGGGACTCATTCTAGTTCCCATTCCTCCAGCTAAAATTATTCCCTTTTTAATCATTTAGTGCCTAGCCTTTTAACAATATCTTTCTTAGATATAGATTTGTAGTAATTATTATTATTAAGGTACCATAAAAATGTTTTCTCCAACCCTTTCTCAAAGCTAACTTTTGTCTTCCACTTTAAGTTTTTTAGTATTTTTTTACTGTCAAGAGCATATCTTATATCGTGACCGGGTCGATCTTTAACAAATTTAATTTTAACATTTAAACCAATTAAGCAATTTTTTTTGGCAATTTTTATTAATGCTTTACAAATTTCAAGGTTATTCAAATTTTTATTTGAACCAATATTATAAAATTCACCAATTTTACCTTTTTGAAAAACTTTTATTAATGCCTCGCAATGATCTTGAACATATATCCATTCCCTTGAATTTTTTCCATCACCATAAATAGGTAAACTTTTATTATTCAAGATATTGTAGATTAATTTTGGAATAAGTTTTTCAGGATGTTGTTTTGGACCATAGTTATTAGAACAATTTGTGACCATAGCTGAAATACCGTAGGTTCTAACATATGAACTTACCAGATGGTCAGAGGCTGCTTTACTAGCAGCATAGGGCGAACTAGGTTTGTAGGGAAAGTTTTCATGAGATCTTCCTTTTAATATATCTCCATAAACTTCATCTGTAGAAACATGTATTAATTTAGCTTTTTTATTTAATTTTGAATACTTTCTAAAGATTTCTAGTAAATTAAAAACGCCCAAAATATTGCTATTAATAAAACTTTCTGGACTATCAATAGATCTATCCACATGAGTTTCTGCTGCTAAATTAAAAATACCAATTGGTTTATGTTTGAAAATAATTTTACTAAGTTTTTTTTTGTTATTTAAGTCACATTTAATAAATTTATAGTTTGAATTTTTTAAGTGTTCTGTTGTATTATAAAAATTAGATGAGTAGGCAACCTTGTCTATATTGATAACCTTAAATTTTTTACGGATTAACAGGTCAATTAGGTTGCTACCAATAAACCCAAGACCACCAGTCACTATTATTTTTTGCATGATTTTATTTATAATAATAGATATAGTAAGTATATAATAATTTACTTCAATAATGACATTAAGCTTAAATAACCTAACATTTGTTATTGTTACATTTAAAAGTGAACATATCATTCTTGAATGCATCGATTCTTTACCAAAAGATTCCAATATAATTATTATTGAAAACTCAAATAATCTAGAACTAAAAAGAAAGCTTGAAAAAAAATACCCAAAAATTGATGTAATTGTTCAAGAAAATAATGGTATGGGGTCCGGAAACAATAAAGGAATTAAATTATGCAAAACAGATTATGCGTTTGTGATTAATCCTGATGTGAAGTTTTACAAAAATACCATGCATGAATTAATTGTTTTATCAGCAAAATATAATGATTATTCAATTTTAGCACCAATTTCTGATGATTTAAAATATCCAAATTATAAAATTAAAAAGGAAAATACAAAAAATAATGATCCTGATTTTTTAAACGTAGACTCAGTTGATGGATATGCAATGTTAATAAATAAGAATAAATTTAGTGACAATATTTATTTTGATGAGAATTTTTTTTTATATTTAGAAAATGATGATTTATGTTTGAAAAAAAAAAAAGAAAATAATAAAATATATGTATCAAAAAAAGCAAAAATCCATCATTTGGGAGGTAAATCTCACTCAGCTGTTCATGAAAAAGAAATTGAATTTTCACGAAACTGGCATTGGATGTGGTCAAAATTCTATTTTAATAAAAAACACCATGGTTATCAAAAAGCTTTATTAATAAGTCTTCCAACTCTAATTACATCTGTGTTTAAACTTTTTTATTATTTTCTAACACGTAATACATTTAAAAAAAAAATTTATCTAATGAGATTTTTAGGATTATTTAATTCGATATTAGGTAAAAATTCCTGGTATAGACCAAAAATTTAAATATTAGTGACCTGGAAAGTCCATTAAACTTTCTATTTTATAACCTCTCTTTACTAAATTATCAGAACCGCCTAAGTCAAACAGGTTAATCGCAAAAACAAAGGCTGCAACTTTACCACCTGAAATTTCTACTAGCTTAGCAGCTGCTCCAGCAGTTCCACCGGTTGCAATCAAATCATCAATAATTAAAACGCAGTCATCTTTATCAATTGAATCCTTATGAACTTCAATAGTTGCAGTTCCATACTCTAATTCAAAGTCTACCGAATATGTTTCTCCAGGTAATTTATTTTTTTTTCTAAACATTATGAAAGGTTTTTTAAGTAGATAAGAAACAGCTGATGCAAAAACAAAACCTCTCGACTCAATTGCAGCAACTTTATCTATTTTATATTTTTTAGTTCGTTCTATTATTTGATTAATGGATTCTTCAAATGCATTTTCATCTTCAATCAAAGTTGTAATATCTCTAAATAAAATTCCTTTTTTTGGGTAATCAGGGATTGATCTTACATAATTTTTAAGTTTCATTTTTTTCCAGTTTATAAAGTATCAATCTGTTTAAATATCTTTTTTCTTTAATTATATATTCTAAAAAGATATCTGGTTTCTTAAAATCTATCTCCGTTATATCAAGAATATGTATTATCCAAAAATTATTTGGTAGAGTTTTTTTGTTTAGGTAATTGATGAAATTAAGATCAAATTTTAATTTTTTATTATAGTTAGTTAAGTAATTTTCATAGATAGTATTAATATTTCTTGTATTATTTAGATCAAGTAATACAGAATAATTGTGAGTTTTTGAGTTATTGATAATTTCTAGTGATTTTTTTATTTCAGGCTTTGAGGGATAAATACTAGAATAGAATTGCTTAAATGTATTTTCGGTAAAATGATTGAAAAACGTAAGTGTTAAAATAAGTATAACTAATATATTTTTAGTTAAATTATTTTTACTCTCAAAGGTCAGATTGCTAATTAAAAACAGAATGGGTATTAAGACAAAAATCACATACCTATTTATTAAAATTGGATCAAATATAAAACCATAAATTGTTGGCATTGAATATGTAAAGAATATTAATATTAAAAAAAAGAAATTAATATTTTTTTTGTTTATTATTTTTTTCAAGGATTTTGTTAACAAATAAATAAGTGCTATGAGATAGACGCCACCAATCAATCTAGAACCAAAAAAATTTGAAAAAAAATAATTTGTGAAAAAAGATAAATCTAATTGTTCAATCCAGTTAGGTGTGTGTGAAACATCCTTTAAATAAAAATATAAAAAAAAAATTACCATAAAAGTATTTAAAATAAAGATATTTATTAAATTCGAATTATTATTTTTTTTAAAAAGCCATAAACATAAAATATAAAAATTTAAAGATAGTAAGATTATTAAAGAAAATGCATGGCTAAACAACATAAGTATGGAGCTTAAAATTATTAAAAAATAATCCACATAAGTAATATCTCTTTTTAAATATTGGTTTTTAAATAATGAATTGATTATCACTAGAGCTAGAAAAAAAGTTAAAGTATAAGATCTCAATTCCATGGCGTATCTAATATGAAAAATGTTTAAAGCCAAAAGAAAAGTTCCAAACAAAATTGTATTAATATTGACGCTATTTTTTCTCAATAGATCCACAAACAAAATAATAGTAAAAATACTTATAATAGCATTTAGGTACCTTGAGATATGTACATCATAACCAAATAATTTATGAAAATTTTTTAATAAAATCTCAAATGAAACCATTAAATTTGATTCAAAAATTAGCTTAAGTGTTTCAGAAAAACTATAGGATGGATTTGACAACCAATAACTTGTCATTTCATCAGACCATAGATCATCAAAATTTAAATTATAAACTCTAAGAAAAGAACCTAAAATAATTATAAGTAGTATTGAAATTAATTTTATTTTTCTTAAATTAAGTGTAAACATTTTTTATTTTATTTAATCTTATTTTATATTTTATTTATATTAATAAACTATTCTTTTATTTTAATAAATTTAAGACTTTAAATAAAGTCTACTTACTTGAATAATTCTTTACTCAATTTGAGACACTCTTTTTTTAATTTTTGTTTATTAATTTCTAAATTTATTTTTTTAAGAAGTTTTGAATTATTAAGAAAAAATGACTTATCATCTTCTTTGTTATTTAAATGACAAATTTTTAGTTTATTTTTTGGTTTAAAATAGTGAAGAATCCACCGATTAATTTCATTTAAGTATATTTTTACACCAATAGAAACATTGTATGTACCAATAATTTTATTTTTAATTACAAGATGTATAATTTTACAAAAACTATCCATATCTAAAAAATCTTTAAATTTTTTCTCATTATCATGAATTTTTCCTTCACTAATTGTCTTTAATAAATAATCTAAATAAGTTAGATGTGCTTTTCTTAAATTATTTTTTTTAAAGCCTATTAAATTTGAAATTCTTAATATTGCAGATTTGTTTTTATGTAATTCTATTATTTTTTCTTCAGTGATATATTTATTTTTTTCATAGTTGTTAATAAAATTTTTTTTTGAGTTTTCTTTTATATTTGGAGCTGGTAGATAGATTTTTCTTGAACTTAAAAATATAAATTTAGTCTTTGTACTTTTTATTCTTTTAATTATTTTTAAATCAAAATCATTTTTTTCTTCATACTTGTTTTGGATATATTTTTGATTGATACTACAATTAATTATATAATCGTATTGATCTAATTGATTTAGTATTTTATCTTCAAAACTCACAATTTTAGCTAAATATTTTTTTTTCAAAAAATCAAATAAATTTGACCCAGTTAAACTGTTTTTTCCAATAATAAGTATCTTTAATTGCTTCATAATATGATATCAGAGAGTTTATATATTTTATATAATCCTCAAATCAAAAATAATTTTATGAAACTATCTATCATTATACCAGTTTATAATAGTGCTGAAATAATAGAAACTCTTGTTAAAAACATTAAATTTAATTTAAATAAAAAACTAAGAAATAAATTTGAAATTATCTTTGTGAATGACTGCAGTATTGATAAAAGTTGGCTTTCTATAAAAATACTTACAAAAAAATATCCCTTTATAAAAGGCATTGATTTAAAAGATAATATAGGGCAACAAGCTGCAATTTTTGTTGGATTAAAGTTTTCAAAAGGTAAGAAGATAATCGTTATGGATGATGATCTTCAACATCCACCATCTAGTATAATTACAATCTACAATAAATTAAAAAATTTTGATACTTGTTACACAATATACATAAATAGAAAACATATTTTCTGGAAAATTTTAGTAAGTGATATTAATAACTTTTTTTCTAACTTTATATTTAATAAACCTCGTAAGATTTATTTATCTTCTTTCAAAGGGTTTTCATTTGAAGTTAAAAATAAATTCATTAGATCTAGGCCACAAATAGTTTTTTTAGATAGTTTAATATTAAAATATTCAAAAAATATTACATCTATTAATGTTATTCATCAGGACAGATTAGAAGGTGATAGCAACTATAGTGCTAAAAAACTTTTTAAACTATGGTTTGATATGATTGAAAATTTTCATTTTTATCCATTAAGATTTGGTTCATTTGTGGGCATAATATCATTTTCATTTATCAATCTATTTCGAATTTTTAAAAAGAAAAAATATTTTACATATAAGATTAAAAGCAAAACTTTTTAATTTTTTTATTTAACTCAACTTTAAGAGTGATCTATGTGCTGTAAAATTTATTTACAATGTATAATATTCAATCTCATACAAAATTAGATATTATTGGTGGTGGTATAATGAGTGTTAGTCTTTTATATTATTTAACCAAAGAAGGACTCGACAGATATTGTTTTAATCGAAAAAAGTGAGCTTACGTCTGATTCTACTTGTCATGTTGTTGGACAATGTCCTCATATGCTAACAAATTTAAGTCTTCCAAGAAAAAAAAAAATTCCCACTAAAAAGTAAGAGAAAAAGAAAATAACTAAGCAGTTTCCCAACAAGAAAAAAAGTTCTCCACAAGGCTGGCGTTAACAATCGTGATTAAGCAGGACGTAAGCAATGACATACCCAGACTAATAAAAAACACAAAGAAATAATTTAATAATATTTTTTTGAAATTATTAATACTTGTTTATATTGTTTGATAAATTATACAATCAAGCTAATTAAAATTATTTAAAATGTTATCTGATAAAATTAAAAAATATTTAAATGAATATATAAGCCAAGAGGTCTATGTTCAAGTAGCTGTTGCAAAAGGAAAAAATAAAATTTCAATTAACGCTGCAATCAGTAAGTACTTTGAAAGTAATCACTTTCAAGGTTTAACTGAAGGTAAACCCTACAACACTTTTTTAGATGATCTTAAAGATAAGTGTTTAGGAAAATTAGCAGACTCTCCAATGAAAGATAGTAAAACAGATGATGAGATTATTATTGAACTTCAAAGAAAGCTTAATACCTTAAAAGTTGAAGAATTAAATGATACTTACTGGGAAGTTGAGACAGGTGAATATTTAAGTGGAGAAGATTTTAAAGAAATTGAACTTGAGAGAGATACTTTAATTAAATTTTTAACCTCCAAAGATGAAGCGCATGATACGGTAAGTACTCTTTGCAAAAATTATGAAAAACTTTGCAAGGAAAAGTACCCAGAAGCTCCATTACCTTTAGAAATTTTAAGCAACTAAAAATTTAAACAAAACATTCCCAAAAATTTCTTTCTAGGATAGTTGATTTTTTAAAGTTTCCTTTAAGTGTATTTAATTTTTTACCCCTATTATTTTTCAAGAGAATATCTAAATAATCAATATTGTCTTTAGCTACTTGTTGGTATTCTTTTGATGAATACATTTTTATCCAAGAACTATATTTACTTTTTTTCCAGTTTTTAATTTTAGAAAGATTAAACCCGATCTCACCATAGCCAATGATACATACCGATAGGCATGAGAAAATATCAAGATTGTCTCCATTTTCACCCACACTGAGTACATGATCAGTATAAGAACTATTAGCTTTCTCGACTACTATATTATTAAGGGACTTAAGGGGTATCTTCCACTTTTTGCAATAATTGATGTGGAGTTTGATTTCATGATCAATTCCCTTAATAAAATTTACTGATCTATTAATTTCTTCAAAGCTCTTAGATTTATAAACACTAAGAGCTAAAATTCTAAGAAATTGCTGTAAGAAAACATAATCTTGAATTAAATAATTTTTAAAATTTTTATCAGGTAGTTTATTAATTACTAAATCAGATAAAAATTTATGATTAGTATATTCAGACCATTCCTTCTTACAGCTATTTTTTAATTTATAAAAAAAAGTTTTTTTATTATTATAGATATTCACTATTCCTTAATTGAAGTTTTAATCTTAGAAAAATTAAAGTTACTATTTTTTTTAAAGATCATCACTGTAATTATGGGTGCAAATGTTGCTAAAATAAATGACCAAAATAATAATGCTTTAGATATCCAAATCGGAAACACTTCAGTTGGGAATAATCCACCAATTAAAATACTTTTATCAAAAGTTTGGTTAGGAAATAAAAGCAATCCAGATATCAGTCCAATTATAACTGAAATTAAAGAAAGTTTTTCATCAACATCACCTTTGAACATCCCATAAAAAATAGGAAATACGGCAGCACAACATAACAAATCAGCAAATAAAAACATAAACAAGACGCTGTAACCCTTAGATGCGATCAAAAAAACAATTACTGATAAACCGCATATTAAGTATTTAGAAAGCGTGAGATAACTATTCTTATTTTTTAAACTAATAAACTTATTTCCTTCAATAGTAATAGTGCTTGAAAGCGCATTAATAAGTGTATCCATACTACTAATCACTAAGGCTAAAACTAAAATTAATATTGAAATAGTTAACAAAGAATTAATTCCAGTAAATGGCTCTAATAAAAGAGTAAAGAATAAAGTACTAGGGTCTGCTGCTTTATCAACTGATACTGCAAGAATTCCAAAGAAACCTAAAACAAGCATAAATGGAATTACAATAAAGAAGGCAGACATAAATCCTTTTCTTAAATCATCGGAACTTTTTGCTGCAAATACTCTCTGCCAAACACCTTGATCAAATAAGTTGGTTGCAAAAACAGCAATGAAGAAAGTTAAGCCAGCAGTATATCCATAAAAATATTTACTACTCATTAAAGTACCAGCTTTCTCATTAATTAAATTTATAGAAAAAGCATTATTTCCAGAATTAAAGATATGGTTGATAGCAAATATTAATAAAATCATAATTATAATAAATTGAATTTTATCTGTAAAAATTGAAGCTCTAAGCCCTCCGTAAAGGGTGTAAGATAAAGTGGCTACAATTATTACAAGTGATGTTTGCCAAAGAGGAAACCCTGACATTAAGTTAACTACTTTTGCAATCGCTGTAACTTCAGCTGCAAAATAAACAAACATGTACATTATTGTTAATAATAAAACTAAACGAAACATTGCTTTACCAAATCTAATTAGAACAAATTGAGTAAGAGTGTTACCATTAGGCATAATTTTTCTCATTCGTTGACCGATAGTAATAAAGGCTAAGAAGGGAAGAGCTTGACCTAAGCCATAACCAATTATTGCACCTAAACCACCCCAAGTAGCAGCTTCTGATGGGCCAATTAAAATCCACACACCAAAACACGATGCAACTAAGGATGAAGTTAAAGATCTTTTACCAATTGATCTGTCAGCATTTAAATATGAGTTAATTGAAAGTTTACCTCTTGAATAAACTATTCCAATAGCAGCAAAAGCTAATGAAGTTAAAAGTAGAATAATTATAGTAGTTGATTGATCTAGATATATTGTGTTCATTTTTTCCCTTCGTTGTGATTATACAACAGGTTCTTTGGGTATATTCTCAGCTTTTTACAGCACCCCAGAAACTGATATTCTTAAAAAAAAGAATATAAAAGTTAATTAAAGAAATAATTAAATTAAGTCAAATTTTAACCCCAAGATATGAACACTGGGTAATGAAATAATGTATTAAATTAGTAGGTTTATTGAATTAATTTCATTAATAACTATATAGACCTTAATAAATGTCTGAGATTCAAATATCCATTAATAACTTATCCAAAGTTTATGATAATGGTTTTAAAGCCCTTAATGATGTTAGTCTTAAAGTAAAACAAGGTGAGATCCTTGCAATGCTTGGACCAAACGGTGCGGGAAAAACAAGTTTAATCAGTATTATTTGTGGAATTGTTAAACCTTCTTCAGGAACTGTTACAATTGATAATTTTGATATTATAAAAGATTATAGAGAGACGAGATCAAGAATAGGGCTTGTTCCTCAAGAATTAAACTTAGAGTCTTTTGAAACTGTTTTTGATACTGTGTCTTATTCCAGAGGATTGTATGGAAAGCCACCTAAACCAGAACACATTGAGAAAATTCTAAAAGATTTAAGTTTGTGGGATAAAAAAGATCAAAGACTGAGACAATTGTCAGGTGGAATGAAAAGAAGAGTTTTAATTGCAAAAGCTTTGTCTCATGAGCCTAAAATTTTATTCCTTGATGAACCAACAGCAGGTGTTGATGTTGAGCTTAGAAGAGACATGTGGATGGTTGTTGAAGAGTTAAGAAAAACAGGGGTCACAATTATCTTAACTACCCATTATATTGAAGAGGCAGAAGCTATTGCTGACCGTGTAGCTGTAATTAATCAAGGAGAAATTATTATTGTCGAGGATAAAAAAGAATTAATTAAAAAAATGGGTCATAAAAAACTAACTATTGAATTACAAAAAAAAATTAAAGAAATTCCTGATGATTTACTTAAATATAGCCTTGAAATAGGCGATGAACACATGTCTTTAATTTATACTTATAATGTTCAAGCTGAAAAAACTGGTATTACAGATTTATTACAAGACTTAAAAGATAATGGCATAAAGTTAAAAGATTTAAAAACAGAACAAAGTACCTTGGAGAAGATATTTGTTGATTTAGTAAAGGAGAATAATGAAATTTAATTATTACGGTTTTAGAGCTATTTATGTTCATGAGATGAATAGATTTATAAGAACTGTAGGTCAGTCTATTCTTTCACCGGTAATATCCACCTCATTATATTTTGTAGTGTTCGGTTCGGTTATTGGAGGTTATATTGAAAAAATTGATGGTGTTAGTTATGGATCATTCATTGTACCAGGTTTATTAATGCTAACTTTATTAACTCAATCAATAAGTAACACTTCGTTTGGAATATTTTTTCCAAAATTTAATGGAACTATTAACGAGATTTTAGCAGCACCTATATCAACGCTTGAAACGGTTCTAGCTTTTGTTGGGGCAGGAGCTACTAAAACATTAATTGTTGGTGCTGTAATTTATGCAACTGCTTCTTTTTTTGCAGATGTGACAGTTAAGTATCCAATGTTAATGATATTTTTATTAGTTTTAGTTTCTTTTACATTCGCTTTATTTGGATTTTTAATTGGAGTTGTTAGTAAAAACTTCGAGCAGATGTCGATCATTCCATCATTAGTTATTACACCCATGGTATTCTTAGGTGGAAGTTTATACTCTCTTGATATGCTGCCACCATTTTGGCAAACAATTTCTTACTTTAATCCAGTGGTTTATTTAATTGATGGCTTAAGATTTTCTTTCTACGGTGTATCTGATTTTGATATCTGGATAAGTATAAGCTCAATGGTATTTTTTTTAGTGATTTGTGTGCTCTTGGTTACAATGTTACTTAAAAAAGGCTATAATATTAAAAGCTAGAAATTAGAATAATAAATAGTATTATTAAATTATAATCATGTTGTCTTATATATTACCCTTCATAGTTTTAATTGTTATCGTGGTGTTTATTCATGAATATGGGCATTATTATTTTGCAAAACGTTTTGGTGTAGGGGTTACTGATTTTTCAATCGGTTTTGGTAAAGAAATGTTTGGTTGGAATGATAAATCAGGCACTAGATGGAAGGTTTGTGTCATACCACTTGGGGGATATGTTAAGTTTTTTGGTGATAGAAACGTTTATAGCCAAGCTGATAATGATAAAATTATTAAAGAATATAGCAAAGAAGATCAGGATAAATTGTTTGTACTAAAGCCTTTATATCAAAGAGCCTTAATTGTATTTGGTGGCCCTTTAGCCAACTTTTTATTAGCAATTCTAATATTTTTCTCAGTTTATACCTTTGCTGGAAAAGACTTTACACCAGCCGTAATTAATGAAGTTCAAAAAGATAGCCCTGCAATGGTAGCTGGTCTTAAAGACAACGATATCGTGGTCTCAATTGATGGCAATGAAGTTAAAAGTATCATGGAAGTATCAAAATTCATCATGATGTCTACTGATGAATTTATCAATTTTACAGTAAACAGATATGATCAAGATTTAACCTTTAGAGTAAAACCTAACATTGTTGAAGGGGAGGATAATCTTGGTAATAAAATAAGTAAACGTATGGTTGGTATTAAGCTTGGAGCTTATAATAATGAAGTAAATCACGTTAAACTTGGTCCAGCTAAAGCTCTATTTTATGCGGTTAATGAAGTTTATTATGTGAGCACTTCTAGTCTTAAGTATATTGGTAGTATGATTGTTGGAAATGGTGATACTTCCCAGTTAGGTGGTCCAATTCGAATAGCAAAAATCAGTGGACAAGTTGCAGAATTTGGAATTTTACCATTTATAAGCCTTATGGCTTACATTTCTATTAGCTTAGGGTTAATAAACTTGTTCCCAATTCCAATGTTAGATGGTGGGCACTTAATGTTTTACGCAATTGAAAAGATATTAGGGCGTCCTTTATCACAAAAAACTCAAGAAGGTTTTTTTCGAATCGGAATGTTTTTATTGCTATCATTGATGTTTTTTACAACGTTTAATGACTTAAAAGACGTTGGTTTATTTAAGTTTTTTAACAATTATATTTCTTAAATAATCCTTTAAAATCAACATTTATTTAACAGATCACCATATATTGGGGTTTTTATTTTAAGAGGCACTAATAAAAAGCTTGATTTATGAGCTTTAATGTAAATTATGTGAAAATAACCAATAAAACTGGAGCTAAATATATGAACAAAAAACAATTAATAGCACAACTTTCAGGTTCTCTAAACCTAAGTAAAGCTGATGCTGAGCGTACTTTTGATACAATTACAAACACTATTCTAGATGCTTTAAAAGGTGACGATACAGTGAAAATTGCTGGATTTGGAACTTACAAAGTAGCAAAAAGAAAAGCTAGAGTTGGAAGAAATCCTAGAACTGGAGAGCAAATTCAAATCGGTGCTTCTCAAAAAGTTAAATTCTTACCAGCTAAAGCACTTAAAGAAATATTTAATAAATAATTAAATACTAAATTCATTAACAGCCTTTTACAGAAATGTAACAAGGCTGTTACCATATGCAAATACTGCATAGCTAAATTTCCCAATCAACAATAGTTTTTAAGATCATCATAAATATAAGTGAAAACTTAAATGGGAGGTCTTATGACAAAAATAATAAAAATAATATCAACGTTATCGTTAGGTCTAGTTTTTCTTTTAGGTCTAACAAGTATAGGAAATGCAGAGACAACTGTTTCTGCTGAAGTTCAATATATTTTTAATACATTTTCATTTTTAGTTTGTGGGTTTTTAGTTATGTGGATGGCAGCAGGTTTTTGTATGCTTGAATCAGGATTAGTAACTACTAAAAGTGTTTCAACAATTGTTGCAAAAAACATTGGAAAATTTTCAATTGTTGCAATAATTTTTTATTTAGGTGGTTACAATTTAGCTTACGGAATACCAGAAGGTGGTTTCATTGGTTCATTCACACCATGGACGCTAACTGATTCTCTTGAGCAAGGTTATTCAGGAAGTGCTGATTGGTTTTTCCAAATGTTATTTGTTGCAGCAACATGCTCTATCGTTTCAGGTGCTGTGGCTGAAAGAATAAAAATTTGGCCTTTCTTTATCTTTTCTGCAATCTTAGGTGGATTAATTTATCCGATTACTATGGGTTGGCAGTGGGGTGGTGGCTGGTTAGCATCCCTTGGGTTTTCTGACTTTGCAGGTTCTACTTTAGTTCATGCTTGTGGTGGTGCAGCTGCACTAGCAGGTGTAATTTTACTAGGTGCTAGAAAAGGAAGATTTAGTCCAAAAGGAGATGTAAAAAGTATGGAACCATTTGCAGCTTCTTCAATTCCATTAACTGCTCTTGGAACATTCATTTTATGGATGGGTTGGTACGGATTTAATGGTGGCTCACAATTAGCTTTGGGTACATTTGAAGATGCAAACGCAATGTCTAAAATATTTATGAACACTCATTTAGCAGGTGCAGCTGGTTGTGTTACGGCAGCTTTAGTTACAAGATTGATTGGTGGAAAAACTGATGTTGTAATGATGTTGAATGGTGCTCTTGCTGGTTTAGTTTCTATTACAGCAGAACCTTTGGCTCCAAGTCCTATGCTTGCAATCGGAATTGGTGCAGTTGGATCTATAATTATGTATTTTGGAACTAGCTGGTTAAACTCAATGAGATTAGATGATGTTGTTGGGGCAATTCCAGTACATTTATTTGCAGGAGTGTGGGGAACTTTAGCTGTTACATTAAGTAATAGTGGTACCGACCTAACAACTCAATTAATTGGAGTACTATCAGTTACAATCTTTACTTTTATTTTTTCATACATTGTATTTTTTATTTTGAAACAATTTATTGGTTTGAGAATAAGTGATGAGGCTGAAAAATTGGGAACCGATGTCGCTGAGATCGGTGTTAGAGCTTACGCTATAAGAGACTAACAATATAAGAATTAAAAGAAATAGGCCCCTTAACTGGGGCCTTTTTTATTTCTACATGCTTTTTAAGGTATCAAGTACTTCTTTAGCATGATCTTTAACTTTAACATTGTCCCAAATTTTTACAATTTTACCATTTGGATCAATTAAGAAAGTTGTTCTTGCTATACCCATAAACTCTCTACCCATAAATTTCTTCTTAGCCCAAACTTTGTATTTTTTTAAAATATTAAGCTCTACGTCTGATAAAAGATCAAATTTGATTTTATATTTTTCCTTAAATTTATGGTGACTTTTTAGACCATCTTTAGAAATACCAAATACTTCACAATTCAGTTTTTTAAATTTAGGTAATAATTTGTTAAAATCATTAGTCTCAATTGTGCATCCTGGAGTGTCATCTTTAGGGTAAAAATAAAGAACAATATATTTACCAAGGGAATCTTTTAAAGAATAAATCTCACTAACTGTTGAGTTTAATTTAAATAACGGTGCTTTAGAATTTATTCTAAGCATTAGTTACCTCATTTTCATCCCATAGTTTTTTGTAGTTTATAAATGGTGATAGTCCATAGCTGGAATTTACATTTGTTAGATGCAAAGAAAGACTTTTTAATGGCGAGATACAAAATTCTTTTGTATAGATTTCATTTAGATGCTTTTCAAAAGGATCATTCCTATCTAAGCAAGTATTATAAAAATTATTCCAATATTTATCTAATATAGATTTTGTGGTCAAGAATGTACATAGAGTTTGATTAATTGTTCTCCAATGTCTTTTGTTTCCAATTAAAATGTTTGTTTTTTCATTATTCATGTAAAGATATGGATAATCAGCAGGACACATAAAGATATCCTTGTTAACTTGTGAAGCTATTCTCTCATATGATGCAATCATTTCTTCCATCATTGGTTCAAAGTGCAAGTAATCATCCTCTACAAAGAAAACTAAGTCTTCTCCATATTCTTTTCCAAGTTCAAATGATTGAAGTAAGCTTGCTAAATTTGAAAAAGTTTGATTATTCTTTTGTTGTTTTATTATATCTTTATATTTATCATGATTTAAAGAAGTAATACTTATATCTAAATCACTTTCATCTATTAGCTTCTTAAGTTTTTTTAAATTTTTTTCTTTAGATTTATCATCAACAATTATAGTTTTAAATTTAATGTTTGGGTATTTTGTTTTAGAAAAATTAACTGATTTTATTAATGATTTTAAAGCTCTTAATGAGTACTGAATTTTTGGTTCTTCAAACAGTCTTTTTTTATTTTGATCCCATATTTCTACATCTGTATTAGTTCTAAAAATAATTAGTACAGAGTTTACTTTTTTAGTAATTTTTACTTCACCAAGTGGTAAAATAATTGATTTTTGATTTATTATTGAAAGATCTTCATTTAATTCTTTTTGAAGAGTAGGTGAACTAAAATCATTTTGATCAATTATTTCGTAGCCTAAAATTTTTGAAAGTTTAATAAATAGCTTTTTTATGATGCTTTTTTTCATATAATTGTTTATGGTTAATTTTTTTACAATATTATGACTATTAAATCATCACAAACTCTAGTCTCTGAAGCATTAAGTGAAGTTAAAACTATTACTGCTGATGAAGCGCTAAAGCTATTAAGTGAAGATAAATGCACTTTAATTGATATTAGAGAAAAGGGTGAACTAGATAAAACAGGCAGAGTTGAAAACTCGAATCATATACCTCGTGGAATGTTAGAGTTTTGGT